>CAACVD010001141.1_pt1 | contig 12794 bp, 14 predicted proteins | sample 2381771 | NCBI WGS metagenome assembly CAACVD01 (sample SAMEA5211965, study PRJEB30684) | marine metagenome | biome: Marine; feature: Epipelagic; material: Water | collected 2015-10-15 | depth 15 m | reverse complement strand
CTGCCGCTTGCTGGGACGTAATCATACGCTCAAACTGTCGAGCCTGGTGATCCATTTGTGCGCCAATGAGTTTCATTACGAAGCCACTGATTCCTCCTCCGAGCATTGCTATTAGTTCTGGTGTCATTTCTTTCTAAGTTCTTTGATTACCTTGATTGCGGATGCAGACATATATATGAAGGTTGCTAGACCTACGCAGAAACCAAGAGCTTCGTTCACGGGAGATAGTTCAATGGTAGCTATAAAGCCTCCTGTTCCGATTGTTGATTTGTAGATGATATCTTCCATAGCATTTAGTCTTCGTCAGGTAAGGGTGTGTAGTGATCAACGGTTGAGGCTTCTTCGGACTCGTCCAGATCGTAGTCCGTTACGTCTAATGCCCACATATAGTCGTCAGTCTCAACAGGATAGGTAAGCCAACGTGTGCCTATACCATTGTCCTCAATCCAGTAATCAAAGCCAAGTTCCTTACCTTCTTCGTCGGCTCGTTCAATGGCGGCTTCCTTGCTTGCGTATATTAAGTAAAGCATTATGATATTCCGTAATGGCTTATTATGTTAGTTTCTATATTTACACGGTTACTCTCCTGAAAGGTATCGTAGACTAATATTTCTTGGCATATTCCCGTTGGGCTTTCTTCCGTTCTGTAACCACCTAAACTGCTAGTAGCGTTCATAATACCAATGTCTTTTGTAGAATTTAAAAGAAAACCACTGCCAAAACTAAAATTTTGGTTGTTCCCATTTACTGATAAATTAAGGTCAGGGCCTCCAACGCCATCTTCATAAGTAGCAAATGCAACAAAGTCCTCGTTCAATGTTGTAGTAGTTGAACTATCAGATTTTACCCTTGAGGTAGTTGTGTCCTCATTTATAAAAGCAATAATTCCATCACTGGATCTAATAGATATTCCCGCACTGCCAGCAGCATAACTTTGAACACCTCTAGTTCCTCCAAGAAGATTATTAAAAGAAGTATCTGATGCGGTTACCTTACCTACAAAAGCAAGCGCAAACGAGTCCCCTAATTCTGCGGCAGTGCGGGGAACAAATAACCTTTTTCCGTTGGTAGTATCAGTATGAGTAAACTTCAGCCCATCTTGAAATACTCCTGCTTCAACAATGATAGGTTGTTGGGCTGCGGTAGTATTAATCGAATCCCTGCCGTTACCTGACTGGTCATACCAAGTCTCTACAAAGCCGTCCACTTGGTCAAACCCTGGGTCTACACCAGATGGTAGGTCAATGCTGTAGGCTTCACCTATGTTAGCTTCAATGGCTGTGCGGTTGTCTGTTTGGTCGGAGTTATAAACGATGAATTCCTGCATTGTTCCATCGTAAAACCTAGTATCTGACGAACCTAAAGTGCTATTTTGATTAATGCTTGAAGTCCCAGGGTTTAATGCACCAGTAGCTGTTCCATTTTTAGCAAACAAAGAAGATGCACCATTGTATAGTGCAAATATCAAGGACTTATCAGTTGTTACCGCAACTCCAGTCCCAGCATCAGACGTACTAAGCATTCTGTAATCTGTACCCGATTTGTCTAATAAAGTTCTTGGGCTTGCGCTACCACTACTATCAAAAAATTCATTTATACTACCAGTAGTTGTGTCCGACTGATGCACCATAAATAAGCTATTTGCTTGCGATAAATCAGCTCCAAAATCAATGGCAAGTGTATCATCAGTCCCATCAAAGTCTAACTCATCTAACAGATTTCCATCAATCACAATCTTAGGCTGACTCGCAGCAGTTCCTTGAACTGCGTGGTTACCTGTTGCTGTATCTCCTGCTTGGTCGCTTACACTTTGGTCATACCAAGTTTTAACGAAGCCATTTTCATCTATGCTGGTTACAACGATATTCTTAATAATAAGTTTTTCTGAATCGTCACCAGCAAACGTAACATTACCATCCTTGTTTGCAAAAAATCTAAGAACTCCCGCATTAGTAGAAGTGAACTCCTCGGAGTAACTAACAAAATCCCCTTGAGTTTGATTGGCTACATTTTTAATTGTAGTGCCACTAATTTCAACAAGTTTAAAACCATTGACTAAACTTTGACCGCTTGGAATTTTTACATCAAAAGAAATTCTAGCTTTTTCTCCTGCATCAACAAGACCGCTTTCAGTTACGTGATGAGTAGTTGAAACTGAGTTAGGAGTCATTTCTAAAGCTCCGCTTGATACTGCCGCTGAACCATTGCCAGCAGTCCACCCATCGGTATCTGTGCTGAAGTCAGAAGTATAAGTAGTCACTTCTGTTTTTACAAAAGCCAACAAAGTTCCATCGGTAACCTCGGTTGCTGTAAAGGACTTCAAGGCATCATCAGAGCTACGACGAACCTGCACTACATACTTACCTGACGCTGGAACAACCGTATCCTCATTCAGTGGAGCAGCATCATTAGGTATAGTAGCCTGACGTGTCCCTAGGCTACGAAGTGAGTAAGCTGCCTTGGCAATAATAAAATTACCTACGCGCCCATCATTATTTCCATCGGAATCTGAATCGGCAATTTCTCGTATGTCCAGAGGTGCTACCACCTGAGCGTTTACAAAGGAAGTCAATGCACCAGAGGATACCTCGGACGCTGTGAAGTCCTGCTCGTGGTTGTCGCTTGCTCTACGGACACGCACAACCTTAGGATCACCACCAGTAAGACTACGGAGGCTGTATGCCGCCGCAGCACTAGGAGCAATCTGTAGGACGCTCTCGCCCACTGAGTTCAGCCGACGCTGGCGACCCAGGGCTGAATCAAGGCTAACGTGCATATTAGACCTTGTGTAGTGCTACTAAGCCAGTGTTTACAGTTACCTGAGTGAACTGCCCGTAGATAATCGTTCCAGCACCAAATGTCTTTGAGGCAAGTGATGTGCCAGTTACATTCGTAGCAGTAATAGTGCTTCCCAGTGTTGTATCCTGGAGCATTTGGATTGCGCCAATACTTTGACCCGAACCTGAGTCACCAGAGTTAGTTAAAATTACTGAACCTGCGGAGCTGAACTCCAGTGCGTTATTTCGTGAACTTGCCATAATTGTGTATTATATCACAGGGGGTTACTATCGGGATTGCCGATTTACGTATGTGGAAAATCTCTTGTTAATTGTGTTATTGTTGGATCGAATGTCAATCTTCTCTAGCTCCAAGGCTAGGTAGGTCTGAGCCACCTGCTCTTCGGCTAGGGCTTGCTCCTGTCTGTTCTGAACCCGTAGGAAGTCAGCATACACAGCGTGAGCAATGTAATTAAAGAACTCACCTGGAACTTCTACTACTGAATTGTAGTAATCCGAGGTGACGGTAAAGGGGGTAAACTGCTTCTTGTAGGAGACGAATGCTGTATTGTCAGAAGTGCTTTCAACATTAAGAATATTAGCCCCAAAAGAATCTACAAAAAAATCATATTCAACGGCTGAATTATTTTTAAACGCTTTTTTTCTGTGGATTCTATTAAAATCACCAATAGTAGTTTTTCCTTCTGGGGTTGCAGAATAAGTTATTAAAGTTTTAGTTACAACATCAAGCACATCACTACCCGACCTTGGTGTCCAAGTTTCAACATCTTCAACTGCATCATTTTTTACAGTATCAGCTTCAGTAAACTGAACAGTTCCGCCCGAAACAGTAATTGTTCCGTCAGTTTCTTTGGTAAATCCAGCACCAGATTCAACTGCCCACGCATTGCTTGAATTCTTATAAATGAAAACCTGTGGCTGTGTAGTGCCTTGATAAACCTTTGTGCCTGCAGTTGCTGTTGAACCTAATCCAGATGCTGTTCCACGAATTTTGTAACTTTGATTAACCGAAGTGTCTGTTGAACTTGTAGCTCCTGATAGTGTATAAAAATTTATGTTTCTTTCTTCCGAGGAAACAAGATACCTAGGCCATACTGGGCTTTCGTCAAACGCCTGTTGGAACCTACGGTTAATGAAGTGACTTAACTGGTCCTGTTCAGTTACATCAAGTTGACCACCAGTTCCTATTAGAGCTGATGTTATCTTAAATAGGTCGCCGTAGGTTCTGGTCTGCATTAGATTTTATTTGGGGTAAGTTCTGGGAACTTCTTATTGTAATACTTTAAAAATTCTTTAGAATGCACAGTCTCTTGACCGTACTTCTGTGTAAGTCGGAAATATTCTCTTGCGGGAATAGTTGCAACTGGTTTGCCAAGTGTAGGGTGTGTAGTCCCCTTTAGTGCTTGGGCTTCTTTGGCTGCTTGTGCAACCCGTTGTTTCTCCGTCTTCTTCTCAAGGTTGAAGCCGTTTTGAATCTCCTTCATAAAGGCGCGATCAATCTCGCCATCGGAGTATCGTTTTAGATTAGGAACAATGATATCCATATTAAAAAAGGCGGGGGGCTTGCGCCCCCCAACCAGATTTTAATTATGCAAACGATCCGAGATCGATAATGCGTAATCCGATAACAAGGTTACCAGCAGTTAAGCTAGCAGTTGTTCCGTTTACTTCAGCGAGAACTGAAGTTTCTGCCTGGTATCCAATAGCTTGAGATTGGTTTCCAGTGAAACCATCTCCTTGATTGAATATTGGAGCAGTCAGACCATCAACATCAAGAGCATTAATGAACTCATCTGGGTCACCGCCAGTTGTGCCAACATCAAGAGTGATGTCAGAAGCACCAGTAAGTGCAGTTGATTGATGAACGCCAGCTAACTCAACAGCACCACCCGCTGGGATGGATGCAATTGCAAGTTGACCTGCTGTGTCTAGTGTTTCTCCATTGAATGGATTAGTACCTAGTTTGATTTTTGCTAAGTCATCAAATGATAGTGAGATGACGTGTGTGTAGCCAGATGTTCCAGCTTCATTTACGGTTAGTTGTGCCATATTGTTATATCTCCTTTAGTTAGGGGTTAGCTGAATATCTTGCCGTGAGCACCTGGGTGATATACACCTAGTGTTAGAGCGCAATCAACGAAACCACGCTCACCACCACCAAGATTTGGTAGGCGAGTGCTTCCCATTGGGATAAGCTCGTGAACACCATAATACTCAGGGTTAACTAGGTAACCTGTGTAGTTGGCTGGAGTGGTAGCTGGCATACAGTCAGGGTTAGCGTTAACAACTGAGACTACACCGTGGTCGGACTCATACAAGTCAACGGATAGTTTGATTGTTCCAGAGTTACCATCGTAGTTAACCGAACGAACACCAGCTTCAGAAGAAGCAGCACCAGCAGCACCAAAGCGAGCAAAGTCGCTAATATCTGAACGAAGAGCAACATCTGCAACAAGCATAAGGTTGTTGGTAGAACCAGTAACCTTAAAGATTGAAGAGATAACTTCGTTCAATGCGCTTTCTGTGAAGTTAGCACCCGCGTCAGCAATGCTAGCAGTAGGTGTAAGGAATGTAGACGGAACGTCAGAAGGAGTTCCTGCACCACCTTTGTTTGTGGAGTCTTCAATCCATTTGCCAAGACCACGAAGGGCGTTAGCAGTACCAGCACCGTCTTCAACGGCGGAGTCCTGCGTACCAGCAAGTGTAGCTTCGATGTCTCGTTTTAGTTCGCGGATAGCTTTGGCTTCAGCCTGAGCGATTTTAGCGGGACCAACAGAATCGACAGCTTCTTGCATATCGGAAACCATATAGTCACGGCGGAACTTTTGAACACGATTGCCGAGGCGAGCGCGGCCAGCGAATTGATCAGTGAATGCGGTAACGTCAGCACCTTCAGCTATGCCAGCAGTCTGTGGAGCCGAAAGGCTATCAACAGTCCACTCAACATTTGTTGCGGATGCGCGTTCTTTATTAGCAGATGAAAGGATAGGAGTTTCTTCTGGAGCGAGGATAGTCAAGACATCAGTCAAGTCTTCGCGGTTAGAAACGCCCGAACCTGTATTAGTGGTATCGAATGTATTTGAGAATGACATTGTAATTAATGATTATTTAATGAGTTATTGTTTATGAGCTAGTGCTCATTTTGAGTCGACGAAGAGCAGCAAAATCTCTAGCATTACCCGTTTGTTTAAACCTAGCTTCTAATTCTTTTAGAGCCTTGGCAGTTCTTCCCATTCCTTTTTCGGATTGGGCAGAGGCTGGATTACCTGTCTTGGGAGGATTTAATGTAGGAGATTTCTTAGAAACCTCTACTAGTTTACGCCCGTGTATGCTATTTGTAGCGTGAGCGAACCAGTAATCCAACTGCGCGGCGATGTCCGGGGTCTCACGTTTCAGAACACTTTTAAGTTTCTTGAATCGTTCGTCTCCTACTGTAGCTTCGAACTGTTTACGTAAGTCATTGTCCTCACCTTCTAGCCAAGATAGTTCTTGCTTTGCTTGGGCATCGAACTGCTTTGATAGCACTTCTCCTTCCTCACGTAGCTGAACCTTGGATAGCTGGTCAGGAAGAAAAGTTTTCTGTGCCTTGCGAGCTTTTAATAAAGCCTGCCTAACATCCTTCTTTGTCCACTCCTTACCTTCAATTTCTGTTACTACATCATCCGCTCCGTAGCCGTCACTTTCAAAGATTAAGTCCTCAGCCCATTCAACTACTTGGTCAACCTCAGCGGCTTTCTGTTGTAGCTTTTCGACAGTATCAAGATTCCCGTATGGGTTATTCTCGACCTTTTTCGTTTGCAATGGGTTAGGTTTTTCTTTGAGTCGTGCCTCAAGTTGAACAAGTTTTTCTTCGGCAGCCTTACGTTTTGCAGTCAATTCTCCGAATCGAGCTACAGCACGGCTACCCAGCTTGTCAGCTAGTTCGCGCAAATCCTCCTCGGACATATCGTCCAAGTCCAACTGTGAAAGAACATCTTCGGATTCTTGGGATTCCTCGGCGGCTTCTTCAGTCTCTTCGGCTTCAGATTGCTCTTCAACCTCTGATACTTCTTCTACCTCCTCGTTCTCCTGCTCAGGGGCTTCTTGGGGTTCTTCTTCCTTGGGCTGTTCAGTCCCTGGAGTAAGCTCACCAATTCGTCGCTGTGCGAAATCCGTGACGGATATATTTGATTTGTCCACTGATATTTTACCTGCTTCAGCGTCAGCAGTTGCTATTTCTTCTGTCATAATTATTCCACTCATTAACGCCGAGCGATGGCGATTTTTGAATTATAACACAGGTAGTTACATACGGTCAGAATGCTTCCTTGAAAGCTCTGACCAGTTGACTAACTGCAGTATTTGGTCATACGTAATTATACGACCAGAAACTTGTTGTATGTTGTCACTGGTTGCTTCGTGCAACTCAGCAATGGTTTCCTCCCGGAGTTCGTGAACCATCTTAATAAATCGAGCGAACGCCTCGTAGTTATGAAGCGTCTTTATATCGTCTTGTATTTGCATATTACTTGGACATCTTCATTAGTTCACTGGAAACTCTTTCCATACGTGGACCAATGCCTGGTCGATTTAGTTTAACTCGATCTATGTATTCCGTATTTTTAAGGAACTCCTTGGATGCTTCACCAAACTTTCCTGCATTGATTAGTCTAACGGTGTTTGGACTTCCACCAATTGATCCTCGGTAAAACTCTCCAAATATTGCTATTTGAGCAGATGCTGGAAATGAATCAAACTTGGGTATTAACTTTTGAATTTGTGGAATCCTTTCAGCAATGTCTTTTTGGAAAAGCAAGGCAGCATCCTTCCGTGAAATTGTTTGTCCCTCCTTCACATCGGGTCCGTAGTGACCGTGTCCTAGAGTAAGGTATTTTTCTCCAGCCCCTCGTCGAGCTACTTCATCAAATCCCTCGAACGGCAATAGGTAGTCCCCGAATGCTTTAATCCTATTATTTTGAGATATTGCCGCAGCTCGTCTATTAGCTTGCTCTTGTAATGATATATTTTCTAGCATTATACGTTTTGAGTATCAATAGAACCCATTTGTGCAGGAGCCGTACCGACTCGTCCAATTTCAGCGTTCTGAGCCTGTTGCATCTGGAATGTATACTGACCAATATACTTTTGCAAACGAGCCGCAAAGGCTTGATCAGTCTGTAATCTTTGTGCAACGTCGGGTTGTTGTGCGTATTGTTCTACTACTTGGAGTGCAATCTGTGCTCCAGCAGGTCTAGCTGGCATTTCGATACCAGCAAATATTTTAGCTAGGTCATCAGTAACTTGTTCAACAACTTGTTGCTGTGCGTCCTCTACTGGTTGCAGAACAGCATCAGCCATTACTGGATCAATGCTTGCTGCGGCTACATCCAAGAGACTATCTACGTTCAAGCGGTTGTTAGCGTTCAGTTGATTCAATGCTACGAACTGCTGTAGTTTCTTCTCAACAGTTTCTGGGTCATTGTTTTGAACATCGAAGTTAACCATAATGTCGAAGTTCTCGTCAGGATTACCCTTGTCAAATGTTTGAGCATCGGGGACACCAGTAACACGGAAGAATACTTCGTCTGGTCCAAAGCGTTGGAAGCACTTGTAAGCCATCCTTATTACCTCAGCTGTGTGGCTAAGGAACTTATCCACGAGAAATTGCTGTCTGATTTGACTAATTTGTGATCCCTCATCCAGTCCTACTAACTTATCCGACAGGGTAAGTAGGGTGTCTTCCATTTCAATGGAACCAGTAGGTGGTGGGGGTGTAGGAGCAAAGTCCAGATCACCCTTACGGCGATACGGGATTAACCTACCTGGTCCCCAATCGTTTGGAGCCTGACCTACTGGGTGCAGGATCGGAGGTAGTGTAGCTAGGCTGTTGCGGTCAACTCTTGAATCGCGCTCAACCTTGACTTGATTCTGTATGCCTCGAAGGATTGAAGGAACAGTAGTTGTGTCATACAGACGCTTGCTGTCCTCGGATAGTTTTGTTACTACTACGGGGTAGTCCTCGTATCCATTAAGTAATTCAAACTTAGCGTATCCCGGAACCTCTGCATTACCACTGAACTCCTTGTGGAATACTGTGCAGTAAATGCCTTCAGCCCCATCTTCTTGATCAATTAGGCGTTGATAAGCGTAACAAATTTCTACTAACTCATCAGCCTCGTAAGCATTATCAGTCAAGCTCAGGCTTCTGCGTCCCTCTTGCTCGCGCTCAATGCTGTCAATGTTTACACCCCTGTATTTAGATATGATGTAATCAACGAAGTCCTCATCCCATCCGTCAGTAACTACTTTATTTTCTAGTTCCTGCGGTGTGTAATAAGTTTTCCAGAAGCAGTAAGGTGCTCGCTGGGGATCAGTAACATATGGGGGAAAAAAGAAATCACCATCAGGAGCAAGTGTTTTAACATCCGGAGCGTTGACTTGTCTACGAACAATAGGAAGTTCAGCTACTCCATTCTTTCTTAGTTCACGTAATGCTTTCTTGGCTCGTTTCTTTGTTGTCCCCTCAAAGGTTGCTTGAAGCAAGGTAACTAGCTGTTCGTCATCTTTCCCGTCCTGTATTGCTACAGACACTTCTGGGCTAACTTGTGCAATCTGATTAATATCCAGTTGTTGCAGTATACGTCTATCTTCCTTCTGCCATCCAATATATGTAATCAATATACCTCGCTCAAGCAAATAATTGGCACCTAGTTCCATCTCGCGGTGAAACCTAGGTATGTATCCAGAGGATACCATCCACTTTAAAAATCCAGAAACAACGCGACTTCGAGCTATATCTCCACTCTCTACAGGGAATGCTCTTACGTTGGCTCGGTTAAGGGATGCCATAAATAATGATACAAGCCTAGTAATGCGCTCATCAATAAGATGGCACTCCATATCGGACGCACCCTCCCAAGGGAAAGCATCAGCTCCGTGCTTGCGGTGGTCACGGCTCTTGCCGGGCCAAAAGTTTCTGCGGTCATCGTAGGATGTACGGCAGAGGTCAAAGTATGCTTCTAGTTCAACAACCGTTTGGTCATAGGCTAGACGGAGGGTCTTAATATCTGGCTCCTCCTGTAAATATGTTAGGGATTCTGAAACGCTATCAGTTATCATTTTGGGATTCTAATCTTTTGTGCACGGATTTTAACAACCGAATTGTATAAGTAGATGATACGCCTATTGTATCACATAGCTCTGCATTTGTCATTGGAACCCTTGTCTCGTGCAATACATACCGCCTGAGCATTTCCCAGGCTGCGAACCTATCAACCTGCTCCCTGCACCAATTACGATTCAGGGTAATATCACTTTCCTTTTCGCACATAGCGGTAACTCGTTCCTTTGTTGTCCGATATTGCCTCAAAGGTAATGACCTTACCTATTAACTTGCCTTGCCATTTTCTGGGGACAAGCATAGGAACTTTCTTTCCAATATCCTTATTGTATACGTAGTTATATCTAGGATTCGGGCACTCTCCTAGGACTTGACCTATGTAATGTTTGGGTATAATTTCCTCAATCATTAAGGAATCCTCAAGGATAGCCGTGCCTTCTTCAGTTACCCAAGTGTTCCTACCCGTTCCTGTTAATGAACCCTCTGGTAGTTTCTCCTGAGCTATTCGCATAGCTTCCTCGAACTCCACCTCTTGTTCGGTTGCAATCTGTATTAATCTTTTTTTAGGCATTAGTAACCTCCTTGTGCTCTAGTTGTTGTTTGCATTTCGTTTATTGTAAAGTAATCCGGACCCATTCCAGCGTTTGACATTCTAAAATATCTAAGAGCATCAAAGAAGTCCTTTAGGGCTTCGTCGGATTTACCTTGTGAATTGTAGTTAATAATGCTTTCTATTAAATTACCGCAGTCCTTGTGAACATAGCACCTTGGTCTATTAGCTTCATCAATCTCAAAATTCGGATTATAATTGAACCACTCATCTAAAGCTGTGCAACCAATCTGCTCAGTCTGCCCATCGGATGGTAAGAAACTCATACCGTAGTCATAGAATCTAGTAAAGAGATCAACATTGCTCTCATTCTCCTTGGCAAAGAACCTAGAATCCCCAATCCTTTCCATTACTTCTATGCCTAAATCCTCCTCAATCTCTTTAAATAGTTCTACGTATCCCTCAACATCGTATCCAATCTTCTTGGATGCTGGTCCGTATCTCCACTTTGGGTCACCGAATAACGCCCATTCACCGTAAGTATCCCTATCTGGCCACTCCTTGCGGATAAATATTTCATCCCCTTCGGATACCCCAGCCCAGATTGCTACGTAGTTACGAGCAAAGGCTGGGTCAACTACCTGATACCAAGTCAAGGAATCCTTGTCCGGGAACTTAATGCCGTGCTTGTTGGGTTCATCGGATATAACATTTAGCTCAGGGGTAAAGTTCGGGAGCAGTGAAGTCATTGACTTCGTGGGTAACCCGTAGGCACGAACCATTATCTGATCCTCGCTGGAGTTCTTGAGGTCCTTAGCTATACGATCATAACCCCCGAAGGGGTTCTCGTCCGAATGCAGGTATACTATTCCAGCATCGCGTTCAGGGCTGTATTGCTGAACGGGAACATCTTTACCCAGAAGCTCTGCGTTCCTAGTTTCTAATGTCTCCGCTCCCTTCAGATACTCGGATACGAATGGTGTGTATCCATCAATAGGTGTAAAGCCTAGGATCATCTTGGAGTCCCGCGTAGCTAGACGGAATCTCAGAGTATTGACCAATGCTGCATCCCCGAGGTATTCATCCAGCCAGGCACCTATATTTAAGCTTTCGGCGTTCCTGAACCCGAACTCGAAGCCCTCGAGGATGGTCTGATTGTTACTGAACTGCGTATAGGTTTTGAAGTCCACCCTAGTTCTAGTATCAGGAAATATGAAACTAGAGCCAGTGAAGCCATTCTGCATACTAAAATTAATATATCCTTCAATCCCCTTTGTTTTCCTTCTGAACTCCTTGGGCATCATTTCCCAGACTGCTGCTTGCTGAACCTTTACGGATGTATCCGCGTTCTGGCTGAAGCACACAACGTGACCGTCCTGATTCTCGGTAACGGCCTGCATCAGCATCTTGGCACATCCTGTGGTCTTACCACTTCTATTACCCCCGAAGGTAATTACCTCGTCGTATTTTTCAATAGCATCCCGCATCCTGTTCCAGCCGGGCTTATGCTACCCGGATTTACTATTAGCTCCGCTTATCTACTCACTGGTAGTGCTCAGGCGTTCACCTATCCCCGTGGCAGTAGCTGTCCTAATGCTGGCTGGAACTGGTATTAGTTTTTCTAATGGGTGGGGGTGGTCGGACTGTGGCGGGACACGCTATGTATATATATAAAAAGGACGCCTTAAAAAAATAATCCTCTCATAGCCCTTACCTGCGGTAGCCCTACCCTTGGTAGCCCCTACCCTCGGTAGCCATACCCTCTGTTTCCCCTACCCTCGGTAGCCCTTCCTTTGACTGCCCTTTTTCGTTATGACGCGCTCACTTGGGGTTCGCGTCACTCATAATATATTTAATATCCTTAAGGCTTGGAAACCCTATGGTAGGGAGTATAACATATGGGCTGACAACTATGTCAAGTAAAAAAGTCTTGACAGTTAGTATATAAGTTATTCTAATGCTGGAAAAATGGAGGATAAGTCAAAGCAGGAACAACAGGATTTGATACAACAGATCAAGGAAAGCATTCACGAGATTGCTTCCGAGAAACAGATCCATAGTATCAAGAGCCTGAGTGTATATGATCCCGATAAGGTGGCGAAGCTTCTGTATCTATACAGCACGGGTTCTAGCCAGACTAGGCTCGTGCGTAAATACGGCTACGACAGGGAGACTGTTATCTCGGTTCTGGCGGATTACGCTGACCATATGGGTAAGTTCCGGGAACTCAGTGGTAGGATTGCGGCAAAGAACTACTTGAACCTATCCAGCCTGGAGGAGGATCTAATAGATAAAGTTCGTGACCGAATGGAGAATGACCCCGAAATGGAGGTATCCTTCCGGGACT
>CAACVD010001140.1_pt1 | contig 12796 bp, 6 predicted proteins | sample 2381771 | NCBI WGS metagenome assembly CAACVD01 (sample SAMEA5211965, study PRJEB30684) | marine metagenome | biome: Marine; feature: Epipelagic; material: Water | collected 2015-10-15 | depth 15 m | reverse complement strand
AAAATCTTTAATTAGAGTAAATCAATTAATAACCTTTTTTGGTGAGAAGGAAAATGACCTTGAAGTTGCTAGAGAAAAATTTTCTAGTGGTGGGTTTGATTTAGGTGAAACCGAAAAACTTGCAGACTTTTTAACTAGATTTGATACTGACAATTTGCAAACTCAATTAAACTTAACAGCAAAAGAATTAGGCGATTTAAGCTTAGAGCTAAAAGAAGCCGTTGATTTAGAAGATAAACTAAATCAAGTGCTATCTGCTACTACTTCTGAATTTTATAAGCAAATACCTGCTATCGATAAACTAGTTAAGTCGTCTGAAAAATATGTAAATGCTCTGGTTAACGAAATTGATGTAACAAACAGAAAACAAGAAATAAACGAAGCTAAAGAGCTATTAAGACTTGAGCAAGCTCGTTTTAAGTTTAGTCAAGATGAAGTAGCTCTAGATAGACAAATAGCAGAGGTTAGAGCTAATACAGCTAACCAAACTTCTTCAGCTATGCAAAAGCAACTTGAGTATCAAAAAAGTATTAATGCTGCGGCTATAGAATCTATTAACTTAGCTAAGGAACAAAATCTAATAGCTTTAGAAGCTGAAACAATTGCTACAAAAGCTAGAAAAGAATCTTTTAACAAACTTACTGAAGGAGTAGATTTTACTTTTGGTATATCAGAAGAGGCAAGTGATATACTCAAACAGATGATAGATAGAAATTTTGAAATCGAGCTTCTTAGGTAGACTAGTTGATGGGTTTGATACTATTTTTAGAGTATTCAATAGTACAAATGATGTTTTAAGAGGTTTTGAAGAGTTATTTACTACTGGAGATTCTGGCTCAAGTCTTACTTCTGGCGGTGACGCTGTGAAAACAGGCAATCTAGTTGTAGACGGCGTTACTAAGCTTGGAACCTTTTTTGAAGGAACAAAATTTGGAGATAAGTTAGCTCCTATTATTGAAGGCTTTACTGCTGCTTCTGAAAACTATGCAAGAATTCTAGAAAGTTCTTCTAATGTCGTTGTTGGACATTTAGATGCCTCTATACAAACAGCTAGCTCTGGCATTAGTGGTACTCTTACTGTAGTGGGAAAAGTTTTAGGTCAGATTGGTAACTTCTTGACAGGTGCTGAGTTCGCTCAGAAGTATTTCCCAGACGCTAAAGAACGCGAAACCTTTCTAATGGGTGGTATAGGAGGAGTGGCTGGAGGCCTAGCTGGGGCCGCTATAGGCACAAAAGCTTTTGCAGCTCTAGGAACAGCTATCGCTGGTCCTATGGGAGCAGCTATTGGGGCTGTTTTAGGTGGTCTAGCTGGAGGATTTTTATCAAAAGCCTTCTTTGGTAAAAAATCTAACAAAACTGGTACAGGAACTCTAGATTTTGGTAGTGGAACTATAACTGAAGGAGGACAAACAGGTAAAAAGTTTTCTCAAGCGAACAGAGATGCTGCTATGTCTGTAGCCAGGTATGCAAAAGACTTAAATTCAACACTTGAAAGTATAACTGGTGGAGTCCAACAGCTTAAACAGTTAAGAGTAGAGGTAGGATCAAGAGACCCAAGCAGTATTACTGCTGATGGTAGAAGATATGGAATTGATGCTAGAAGTCCAGAGAGTGTAGAAAAAACTGTATTCGAAATTCTAGTAAACGGAATGAAAAATACCGTAAAAGATGGAGATATGAAAGATGCTATTGCCAATTTAGACTTTGGTAGATCAGTTATTCGTAATTTAGAAAACCTATCATTCGCCAAAAACTTTAGAAATATAATTGGAGAAATTAGCGGCTTTGTTGACGATATTATAACTGTTGAGGAGCAGGTAGCGGGTATTAAAGCTAAAGTAGCTGAAACAGCTGCAACCTTAGCAGAAGGTATTTTATCAGAGTTAGAAGAACTGGAAGATAGAACAAAAGAAGTATTTGGAGATAATAGTAGGCAATTAAGAGATTTAAGAGACTCAGCAAAGAATTTACTATTACAACACATTGAACTAAATGTGGCTCAAGATGGCACTGTGCGTCTGATGAAGAGAGAAGCTGAAACTATAGGAACCATGGCACTGGCTTTTGCAGCCACTGAGGCTGAAATAATGGGCTTTAAAGATGCTCTTACGGAGTTTACTGGGTCTGCACAAGAAAGTGAAAGAATACTCAGAGAAGGATTAGATCTTAAACTAAGAGAGCTTGCCGATGAATTCGCAGGAGCTATAAACATAGCTAGCTTGGCTCTTAACGGTTTAGATGTTGAAGCCTACGATAATTTCAGCGAGATTTTAGCTTATCAAGAGGCTTTGATTCAAGATGCTAAGACCATTGAGGGTAGATTAACTGGGTACACTGGTTTGATCTTACAAACAGAAGAATTAATATTTGGCCAAAGAATGGAAATGGTGAGTACAGCTAGGGATGAAGAATTAAAAGCACTTAGAGAACTAACTAAGGCTGGAGGTGATTTTTCCAATGCATTTGTAAAAGCAGCGGTAGATGCTGAAATAGCATCTAGAAAAATAAATGCCATTTTTGAAAGCACTCAAAATCTAAGACAAGCAGAAAGAGCCTCACTTAATCTAAGAAGAGGATTTGCAACAGGAGGTTTAGTATCTGGTGGAGAAAGAGATAAAGATTCTGTACCTGCCATGTTAATGCCTGGTGAATTTGTTATGAGCAAAAAAGCATCAGAAAACATTGGTTACGATATTCTTTCTAAAATGAATGAAGGAAATATTGTTAAATATAATAATGGAGGTATTGTAAGACTCGGTGGATATCAACCTTCTGTTGTTTCAGACTCAAGGGCTCAAACTACTGTTCCTACAGATTTTCAGTTTGATTTACTAGGTTCTATAGCCTCTATACCCCCATTACTTTATGATTCTTTTGCTAACTATGGTGCCGATGTAGACTTAACATTGAGTTTTCAAGAGGCTGCTGCAATTGTTACAGACGCTAATGCTGATTTGTTTGCTACTTATAAAAACTTAATAAGCTCGGCTACATCAACTTTTGACTCGTCTTTTGGTCTAGTTCTAAACAAGCTTCAAGATGGTGAAATCATAATGGCTAGGGCTATTTTTGAAATGTCTACAGGACTTAGAACAGCTTCTGATGAATTAGATGCTTATAACCAAGTAGTAGCAGAAAGCAGAACTAATCAACTACTTAACACAGCAGGAATAACTAAAGGAGTTGATGAGGTTAGCGCCTTAACGCAAACTTTAGACCAATTTTATTACGCCACTCAACGGTCAGAAACCGAGTATGTAGACCTTTATAAGGTTACAAATGAATTAACTAAACTGTTAGCTCAAGAAGTTATTACTTCTGAAGAATATGCAAATGCTCTTAACAGCGTTAACAGTGCTTATGATACTTCTATACAAGCTATTCAACAGTATACACAATTCTTTATTACACTAAAAGATGAACTTGATGATACAGGTGCTCAATCTAGCATTAGAAATTTAGTCTACTCTTTTGAGGATTCTATGGCTACGATATCTCAAGCAGTAGAAGATGGAATGATTGATGTTAGTAGATCTGTACTTGAACAAACTAACCTTATATCTCTTTATAACGCTGACAGAATAGCCCTAATTAAAGGATTTAATGAAGAGCAACTTAAAGCCACTAGAGATTCTCAAGACGCAATAGTTGATATAACATATAAAACTGCAGCCGCTGCAGAATTGATGGCCAGACAATTACAAGCCGCCTCTAGTAGTTTTGGATCTTTTGAGTCTGAGTTAGTTGATTTTTATAATTCAATTTTACCTGCTGGCGAAAGTCTTTACAATGGTTTAAAGAGATCTCTAGAATCGATTCTAAACGAAGCAGGTATTGTGTTTAGTGAGGTATCTACTGACTTTGTAGGTACAATAGGTACTTTTACCACTCTAACACAAAACGGTAAGGCAGGCATTCTTAATTTAGAAGAAGCTATTGGACAATTAAACTATCAATTAACAGAATCAGAGTCTATAGACATAGAAACTTATCAAACAGGTATTTCTTTATTATCTTCATCTTTTAATGGTTTTATAACAGAATTTCAAGAATTAAGAAATGCGCTAGATGTAGCAAAAGATGATATGGAAAGTTTTAGGGCCTCTTTACTTGATTCAACAAAAAGCATAGCAAATGATGTAAAGACTCTATTTTCTCAAATGGTTTCTGACTACCGCTCAGGATTGCAAAATTTACAAAATATGTATACGCAAGCATTGCAAGGTCAAGCTTCAGCAGAAGAAACTTTGTATAATACTTTATTCTCTGCGCAAGAAGCTTTTGCTACAGCAGGTGGAGATTTACAAGGTCATATCTCTATTATAAAAGGCATAATAGAAGGTCCTGATGGGTATGCAGGATTAACTACATACCTAGAATCTCTCAGACTAGATATTGAGAATGGCATAGCGTCTATTGGGCAAGTGGATGCTACATCTTCAGTACAAGAACTACAAGAAAGACTTCAAGACAGATTAGATAGGCTTACAGCTCTTCAAGCTTTACCTGATTCTGCCGATAAATTTGTTAGAATGAGTAGAATTCTTTCTGAGGTTGCAGATATTGAATCACAACTAAACTCCGCTACTAATGCAAGTGATGCCCTAAAAAATGCTGCTCTTGATCTAGTGGATGTAGAGCTAGAACTCAACAAAAACAATTTGGATACTAAATATACCGATGTTAATTTAACCTTAACGGAGATGGCTACTGATTTAGTAACTCAAGCACAAACAGCTAGACAAATGTTTAATGAAGCTAATGAGGTGGTAGCAGGTATTACTCAAGCTTTAGCAGACGCAGATGCAGATGGTTTCCAAATGATTTTAGAGGGTTTAGATACTTCTAGTGATACAGTAGCACAATTTACTTCTCAATTAGATGCTCTTCAAAATGACTTTAACGATATTCAAACTGCTGCACAGCTTCTTAAAGATTCAGGTTTTGCTGATGTATTGAACGATTTTATTAATGTTGCTGACCCTAATAGAATTACTAGTTTAACTCAAGCAGCAGGAGATGCTTTTGTTGAGTTACAAACTAGAATTTCAGACTATCAAGAAGTTATTGACGCAAAAAATGCATATGAAGCTCTTTACGGGTCTATAGAAAATACCTCAAGAGTATTACCTATAGATGAGTTTAATATGCTAAATTCAGAACTAGCAAGCTTAGAAGCAAAACTCAACAGTTTCTTACCTACAATAGGGGCCACAAGCTTAGATGACATAGACTCAGCTTTTAAGCAATTTATTAGAGATGCTATTGCTTTACTTGAAAGTCCAATACAATTAGATGTTTCAGCTATGGTAAATACTGCTACTTTAAACAATAACACATTGACTGGAACACAATCTAATACTTCTACTTTAATAACTACTCAAGGAGCACTAACTAACACCCTACTTCAGAATATTTTAACTCAAGGACTAGGAGCACAATCTCCTGGGTGGTTATACTATATTCTCTTAGTTCTTGAAGATATGAGAGGATTGACAAATGATCAAAATGTATTGTTAGGAGGGGTAGCTAAAACATTTACAGGAACTCAACCTATTTCTATTAGTACAGCACCTTCAACAGGTAACACTACAGGAAGCTCTATGTTCTCTGGAGGTTTAACAGGTCAGATATTTGATATTGCTACACCAATTAGTAAACCTGCTGATTATTTCTATATAGTAACTCCTAAAGTTATCACAGCAAAAGAAATATTCCAGTTTACTCCTATTAGAGTAGATGATGTTATTGACTTTATACCTACTGTTAAGCACGGATTAGATGAGCCAGGGCAGCCAGGACTTGTAAAACTACTTAAAACTATAGCTGATTATAAAACCTTTTTCAACTTGGTTATTACCGCAACTAAATTCTACGACTGGTTCTTTATTAATATCCTTACGACGACTTTAACTGATTGGGTATCTATAATTAAGCAGAACCATGACTGGGCAACTTGGTGGAATCCTATTATCCTACAAAACCATAGTTGGGCTAATTGGTGGAATCCTGCCACATTACAAGATCATGCTTGGTATGATTGGTGGAATTCTGCTACACTACAAAACCATACTTGGATGGATTGGTGGAATAGACCTCAGCTTCAAGATATGTCTTGGGCTCTATGGTGGAACACCCCAATGCTTCAAGACCACGCTTGGTATGATTGGTGGTATAACCCTTCACCGCAGAATCATGTATGGTCTGATTGGTGGAATCCTGCTGAATTATTAGATCATGATGTTTATGACTGGTTCCATAAACCCACTCTCGTAAATGTTACAGCTTTTGACTTCTTTGACACTACTGTTAAAATAAAACTAGAAGAATTTGTGGATCCTAGTCCTATGAATTATACTGATTGGTTCGATTTAAAACTGATTGAATCTAACTATTTAACTTTTTTTGAACCCATTACTAAATTAAGTTTTGGTTACCTAGATTGGTTTAATGTTCCTCAAAAAATGGGTTATAAATTTTCTGACTGGGTTAATCCGATATCTCAAGATATAGAAGTAGATTTAACTGATAAAGTATTTATCAATCCTGTCGATTATTTTGCAGATGATCTATTTGATATAGTATCGCAAACACTACCTGCTGCATCTTTCTATACTGTGCAGTCTCAAAGTATTGCTGCTGGTAATATATTCACTTTCAATGCTGCAGCAGATAAAATCCACTTAGGACTAGAAGAAGTATTTGTTTTAGATCCTCCATTTAAAACCACTTATTATCTTAACTTAGATGACATCTTCACCAATTATGATGGTGGATTTACTTTTGCAAAATATCAGGTAGCTTTACATGATATTATTGAAAATTTTGATGGTCAAGATCTACACTTGGATGATGCTGTTTCATTAACTTTAGATAATCTTTTCACTAATTATGATACTGGGCAAAATAAATTTACATTCAAAAGAGAAAATTTAACATTTGATGATTTATTTGAAGGTATCATTCCTAAAAATTTCACTGTAGATGAGGTATTCGGTTTAGATGGTGACAACGAGCAGTTACTAAGACCTTTTGATTTATTCACTTTGAGCACTAAAGCTGAAGATAGAATCAAAGTAACAGGAGGGCAGATATATCAGTTAACACAAGCTTCTAATATTCAAGCAAGTGATCTGTTTAACCCTGTTAATCCTCTTAAGTATGATTGGTCTGAAATTATTGATACTACACATCTTTACAGGAATCCGTACTTAGCTGTGGCTAATCAGGTTTTCACTTTAACTGGGACTGTCAACAAAAAAGCTAAAGATATAATTAATGTTACAGGTCAGTATACTATTGATCTTAATAATAGTTTAAGGCTAGAAAACATTACAAAAACAGGAGATCAATTCTTTACTCCTGAAGCAGTAGAAATCTTAGGGAGTAGATTTTTTACTCCTACTCAGTCTTCTATTGATGCTTCTTCATTATTCAAACTTAACCAAGGTTCTCAAATTGGTGTTACAGCATATGATCTCTTTAAAATTACTGAAAAAGTAGATTTAGATGTTTCGGGAACTTTCCAAACTGATTTAAAATATATTGGTGATAAGCTCAGTAATGTAGCAGCGCAAATTAATGCTATGAATAATGTTTTAAGTAATTACTCTAGACAAATAAGAGATAATATTGAGCTGATTGCTGAAGACATTTTTGATACATTTTTCAATGATTATCAAAATCAATTCTTAAAAAATTACTATGACACTTTTCAGGCTAGGCTTGGAGAAATGGCTTTTGATCTAAGAACCAAGATAGCTCCAGATCTAAGTCAAATAGAAGAAAACACTTTGTTAACTCTCAACTTATTAACAATACATCAACCTAGACAAACAACAGCTTTAGAGAACATTAGTAACAAAGTTGACTCTTACTTCCCTTATTTCGTGCATATAGAAAATACTTTAAATGCTATACAAACTCTAGTAACAACTACTAATTCATTAATGTCCTCTTTAATCAGCCATACTGTAACAATTAAGGGGTACACAAATACAATTAAAAATAACACTGCTACAATGATATCTATTCTTACTACTATTGATCAAGATACTTCACATATGAGACCAGATGTTGATTCTATAAGAACACACACAGATCAAACACAAAAAGTTCTTTCATACGAATTGCCTAGAACTAATAGTTTCTTGTCTACAATTAGTGATTATATTACAACATACCTACCTTATCTAAGAACAATTGATCAAGATACTTCTCATATGCGTCCCGATACTGATGATATAAGATTGCATAATAAACAAACTAGTCAAAATACTGGTTTTTTACAGACATTATCTGACACAGCTATAAGATTAGAGGGTCAGTTAGCCTCTGCTTTAAGTTACTTATTAAATATTCAGTCTAACACTTATAATACGGTTCAGGTATCTAAATATAGATATGTGTATGACGCGTACAGAACTCTTTCCGTACCTGGGTTCTCAGAAGGTGGACCCGTTAATGGTGCGGGAACAGGTACTAGTGATTCAATTACGGCTATGTTATCTAATGGTGAGTACGTCATTAAGTCTGATTCAGCAAAAAGATTAGGTAAAAACACTTTAGATATGTTAAACTCAACAGGCTCTATTAAATCTCTTGGTAGAAATGGTGATTCTGAGTTAGCACATATCAACAAACAAGAAGCAGGAATGCTAAAAATGTTTGGAGGTTCAGGCACTACTAATCCTCTTAGTGGTTTAAAAGAGTTCTTCTTTGATGGTGCAGGAAATTATAATAGAATTCAAGGTACTTTAACAGAGATGGCTTCTAATATAACAAGAAACTTTCAAACCAGTTGGGGTAGAGGAGATGGTTACCCAGAGTACATGACCTCTAGAGGAGAGAACTCTGCTGTCTACTATAACAACTTAGGAGCGAAAAAAGCATTTAGTGAAGCTGTACGTTATGCTAATCTACTAAAATACGGTTCAAATGAGTATAACTTACGGGGGCGTAATTGGATTATTGATTGGGATAACTGGGCTAGTTCAGTACGTACTTGGAATTCACCGTGGGGTGATCGTCGTTTTTACTATAACGATAGTAACACACTTCTTAATACTGTTGTAGACTCTTTTGCTAACGGAGGCATGGTATCTGGACCAGGCACTGGAGTAAGTGATTCTATTATGGCTATGTTATCAGATGGTGAGTATGTAATTAGAAAATCTTCTGTTGACAAAGTGGGTAGAAATGCGTTAGACTACATGAATAGCACTGGAAACGTACCAGGAAATGTAGAGATCAACATTACTAACAATGGTAAGCCTGTTGATGTTGATGGAGAACCTACCCTTACAACTAGAGACGGTAAAGTAGTGGTAGACGTTGTGCTTAAAGATTTAAGAACTAATGGACCTATAGCTAAATCTGTTAAGAGAATGAGGTAATTATGGCTAACTATCCTGCAGATGCAAGTATGACGACAAGAAAACCTGATAGAGGCTACTCTGAGAGTAGACAATTTAATGTAACTAATTTTACAACACAAGCAGGTTATGAAAAAAGAAAATTGAAAAGTAGAAGAGGAAAACGTAACTATACGTTAACCTATAATAATATATCAGAAGAAAGAAAAGACAACATAGTAAACTTCTATGAAGCTAGAAGTGGAACTTTTGAGTCTTTTATTTTAGATTTAACACACCTTAACCTCACAGGGTCAATAAACGTTCGTTTCGAGGGGGAACTAAACGTAACTCATGTTATATCAGGAAATACCACTGAAAAGGATATTTTCAATATTAGTTTTAACCTTGTGGAGGCTTATACCTAATGTCCTCTAGATCTTATGATTACATCCTTTCTTTAGTAGATAGTACTGGGTTTATATCAGGAAACTCCGTATATGGAGCTAATTCTAATACCTATGCAGAAGTAGTATCTATAGAGGATAATAATCAAGTCAAAGTAAAGCTAAGTAATGCTTATCAAGAATTTGAAGTAGGAGAAACTGTATTCTCAAACACTACTCCTCTTGATGAATTTTATGAACAGTATGAATTTACAAGCTCTCCTATTTCTATAAGAAGTAATAATTATGGCATAGATGGTGTTACTAATACTTTTCCTTTATATAGAAGTGTAAACTTTAAAAATGAGATTCTCGTTTATGCAGATGGTGCTCTTGTGCCTCAGCATCAATATGAATTCCCTAGTCAGAGCTTAGATAAATCGGGAATAGATTTTAATCTTAAAACTGTTTACACTTTTAGTGTGGGAGATGATACTACTAATCTATCAGATAATATATTTCCTGATACTAATATTTCAAATCTAACTATAGCTGTATCGAGGGGTATTTATACTAATGAAAACTTCTTAGCTTCTAACTCTACTCCCCTTCAAGCTCAAATAGCTTCTTCTACTCTATCTTCTATTGAACCTTCTAATTATGTTAGTATAAAAAACTCTTTTGAGCAGGAACCTTTAGTAAGGCTATACTCTATATATTATCCTGGAGAGTGGTATGCTCCTAATACACAAGGCAATCCTACAGGAGAAGGAGAAGGGTACCCTTGGCCTTTAAATTTTCCCTTAAGGTATGCAGAAGTTATAGGAGAAGATTTTTCAGAACCAGAGTACTCAATACAGTATGATAATAAAGAGTTTAGAGCTTTTCCTATAAACTATCCCGGGATAAGCATATCTTCTGATGGTAGTATTGGAGAGATAACTTTACAATTAAGCACTTTAGATGGGAGTATTCCTGCTTTGATCGAATCTGCTCATATAGTAGGCTATAATAGTACTAACGCTATTAGTGCCACAGTAAACGGAGAAAGTGTTACAAATATAGATCCTAGAACAGTTATTGGCAATGCTCTATATGATGCAGATGTAGCAACTGCTAGAGGAGGGAATAACGTAGCATTTGACTTTGAATCTACTCAAAGTATAAAAGGCACATGGGTGTCTTTAATTAGAGACAGCAGAGATTTAGTAGGCTCTGTTATTGAAATAAAAACCACTTTTGCTTCTATGCTAGATACTTGGCCAGAGTATTCTATAGTAGACTCTACCACGTCAAATATAGTATTTTTGAAATCTACAGGCCCTTATAGAGTTGGTGACTTAGTAAGAAGTAATGAATCATTAAACACTTCTACTATTGTAAACATATTTAATAACAACGCTATTCAAGTTTCTAATTCAAGCACTATGCCTGATACAGTAGCAGGTAACAAATTATTAATTAAAAATGTTAATTCATTGATTCTAAACTTGAAAACAACTGTATCTATAGGAACTCCTCCTACCGAAGAGTTAGTAGAAAAAAATTGTAAGTTAGCTTGAGGTATACCTGTCTCAACACCCTTAGACTGACCTGATTTTAGATTTATAGGAGAAGAGAACCTCACCTCATTAATAATCTCTGACCCAAACGGAACTAAAGGATCTTGATTTATACTTCCAGTAGTAGATTTAACAGAAAACACAAAAGGATCTGCATTATTAGTTTCATCTATTAAATCATCTATAAACTTATTTTCAATCCTAATATCTTGAATCCCATTAGGGTTAATTCTATATACAGGCCCCTCTCCCAAAGCTACTTGAGAAAATAGAACATCAGTATTGAGTTTAGTTAGCTGTTTTTGATAGCTTTGGGACTGCCCAATATCTAGGTCAATGAAACTTACAGGGTTAATACTCATTATTGTCCCCTCTCTAAATCAACAATTTCTGATACTTTAAATTCATCAGGATCGGCTCTGTAATTTTTTATATAGGCATTTATAACAGTTCCAGAAACTCTTACTAGCCCATAATTTATTGGCACAGGATTGTTTGCTGTAGTATCTAAATTTAATTCCCCAAAAATATCATTTTCTTTTCTCATACCCACGTCGTAAATATCTTCTGCTCTACCAAAAAGAGAAGACTCTCTAACTCGTTTATCCATACCTTCAAAATCCATTTGTTCAGAACCAGCTGTAGATAGACCAAATAGAGGAAACATGAAACTAGATTGTATATCTGAGTATAAATCAGAAAAACCATAGGCATGGCCGTAAAATATAGGGCTTACATATATATCTCCTTCTTTAACAGGAAACTTAAACTTTTTGACTTCAACAACTTTTTTATTTTGAACTAAAGCCACATCTTGAAATGATTCTTTAGTAGAATTTAAAAAACTTTCAAACTTAGGAAACATATTTTTTAGAGCAGAATATACATCATTGTAATCATGTACGTCTATACATAATTTTTCAGTAGGAATAAATTTTTGCAGTGGCTTAGTTATTCGCACAGTGATGTTCATCAAATCTCTCATATCTTTTTATTTTTTTCTCATTGTCATACCAGTATATATAAATTTTATCATTTACTCCAAGTATAAATTTTAAATCTTCATATATAATCATTTTTAAATCTGATTCTGAGGGTTCAGAGTATTTCTCGTCAGGATGAGAATGAAAAATACCCCAAATATTATCATCATTTTCGACTAACAATACAGGATCTATGATAAAGCTAGATTTAGGTTTATTACTTAGATTATCAGAAGGTATAAAATTGAAATCTTTTGTAATTATTCCACAAGCTTCAAATGGATATTGAGATTGAGCATATTTACCCAAAACCGCTACTAGTTCATTATAAGTCATTATTTGTACCTGGAAATCCACCAAAATGTTGTATGTTATTCCTCAAAGTACAACTAACAATGCTTTTTGAGCACTTATCCTGTCTTGGATCTGAAGTAGTTGCATTATTTATAGTAAAGTATCCGTTAGCACTAGACTGAGGGGTAGTATTTGCTATACTCCCTGATCCTGAACTA
>CAACVD010001139.1_pt1 | contig 12799 bp, 21 predicted proteins | sample 2381771 | NCBI WGS metagenome assembly CAACVD01 (sample SAMEA5211965, study PRJEB30684) | marine metagenome | biome: Marine; feature: Epipelagic; material: Water | collected 2015-10-15 | depth 15 m | reverse complement strand
ATTACTTTCATTTAATTTATTTTCTAACTCCAATAGTTTATCTTTATATGGTTGACTATCTAATGCTTCAATATCTGAAAGTTTATTTTCAGCATCTGCTAAATCATTATCATGCATTACAATTGTATCATTTAATGCTTTTATTTTATTTTCTTGATCATTATTAAAATTGTCTCTATGATTTTTCTGCGTTTTAAGGTACTGATTAGTCTCTTCCATTCTTGTTATTTCAATATCAAAATTTCTTTTCACTTCATTATATTCATTACGTAGTTCATGAAGCATTTTACTAAAAATTTCTAAATTAAAAATCTGTTCAATAAACTTACGCTTTTCAGTCTTACTTTTTGCCATAAACGGTACATGATTATTGAGAGTCATTATAACACAATTTTGAAATATTTCAGGCGTTGATGATAATACACTATTAATATATTCATTTGTATTAACTATACTATCTCTTGTTTTATCATTGCCATTTTTATAGATATAACATTTAGATGGATTTAAAGTACGTATTATATCAAACTCATTTATACCATGTTTCGGGTCATCTACCGTAAAAGATAACTGAACTTCACACGTTTTAGCAGTAAGATTATTAGCTATAAAATTCTTTTTTAAATCTCTTAATGTTTGGCCAAAAATAGCAAAATATAAAGCATCAGCTATAGTACTTTTACCAACCCCATTTCTTCTATCTTCTTTATCACGATTTATACCGGTGATAATATTCAAGCCTTTATTAAAATTAATTTTTACTTGATCATCACCTATTGATAAAAAATTCTTTATCTTTAATTCTGTAAAATTTACGTATTTCATTTAACTTTTTCATATAAAGATTGTGTATAAGATACTACATCTTTTCTATTTTCTATATCTAACATATTAATAAATTCTTCAATTGCTTGATTTATATCAACCCCTGACAAGTCATAACTTCTTTCATTTTCAATTTTAATTTTATTATAGTTTATATCATAATCAATTCTTAATTCTAACGGTTTACAAGAAGTAAATTTTGTTGTTAATAAATCTAAATGATCTGAACTTATATTTTTATCAATAATAAGTTTAATTATATTACCTGGTAAAACTTCATTGAAAACAGTATTAACTATATCTTCTTTACATTCAACCAATTTTGATAGCATAATTTTATGATGTTTAGGAGTTATATTATTATTAATCCATTCCATTTCGAAACTATCAAAATCTAATATATAAAATCCTTTATTTGAGTCAATATCACCGAAATCCATTTCAAACGGATTACCTACATATATTATTTTACTACTATCATTATTAAATGTCTTTACAGCTTCTCTATGAAAATGACCAGAGAAAATCAAAGGTGATTTTTTAGTTAGCTTTTCAGGGTCATCACCATGATCGCATATCTTATATGCATTCATTTTAAAATTTTCCAACTCAAAATGACCAAATAAAATATCACTTTGAGGTATATCATCTATTTTTGTACCCCAGGGACAAAAAGTTACATGTTTATCGTTAATAGATACTGATGTTAAATTATCGTAAATTTTTATATTTTTATAACCTTTAAAAATACTTAGACTATTAATTTCACTCGTATCCTTATACCATGCATCATGATTACCGGTTATCATAGTTATTTCAAAATTATTAAATTTATCTAATAAATCTTTAGCAAAGTTTAAAGTTTTTACAGATATTTCATCCCTATAATGAAAGAAGTCACCACAAAAAATAATCTTTTTTATTTCTCTTTCATTAAGCTTTTCTATATACCAATCAGCCCATTTATTAGATATACCAAGCCAGAAATCATTATTCTGATGAACACCTAAATGTAAATCTGAAAAAATTGCAACTTTATTCATCACCATCGTCATCTGAATTTGTCGGCTTTACATATACCGCTCCATCCGATGAATCTAACATTTCTTGTTCGTAAACTTTTTCTTTATATTCATTAATAGTTTGAGTATGTTTTTTCTCTTTTTTTATTCTATTAATAAACGCATGAAATGCTATAGTAGTGAAATAACTAAAAGGATTATATTCTGAATCTATATCAAACTTCTTATTTGTAACAGCAGTATACATTTTAACAAGAGCATCTCCTACCATTTCATCTCTATATGTATAATTAATAAAGTTAGATGAATAACTTAAACCATGAGCTATCTTATGTATCATATCTCCTAGTTCACGAGAACAATCCTCACTATCATAATAAGCTACTAATTCAGCTTTTAATTCACGAGGATCAACATAATATTCAGTTTTTTTAGGTTTAGGTCCACGTCTCTTACCGGTTGCTTTTTTAGTGGTAGGTTTCTTATTTGCCATATCTAATTATATAAACTAATACCTATTTTTCAACTATATCAGTCATTGTATAATTAATTTTTTCCGTATTATAAATTTCTTTTCTTTTATCAGAATGTCTTAAACCATATTTTAGTTCATCACATATATCAATAATTAAAAGTTTTTCTTTAGATTCATGCAATCTTAAACCTCTACCTATTGATTGTATAGTTCGTATAAAACTTTTACCTCCTGATGCAAACATAATCATATGTATATTTTTAATATTAATACCAGTACTAAAAATAGAACTCATAGCTATACATATAACGTTACTATTTATTTCCATTATCTTTTTTATTTCATCTCTTGTTTCTACTTCAACCTCACCCTTAACAAAAAATACTTGTTTATCTTTTGATTGTGAAAGTTTATTATATAACGCATCTCCATGAGCTAAATGATTAACTAAAATAAGAGAATTATTATTAAATTTATTACAAATATTTTCTATTACATTATTGCGAAAATTATTATTATATATAAAATCTAATTCCGTTTTAAAATTATTTTGACCAGAAGCATAAAGAGGTTTATCATTATATTTCACATTTATAATTTTTATATCAACGTTAGTTAAATAACTTTCTAATCTTAATTCATAACTATCTTTATCGTATATAACTTTACCTAACTTACCTAAAATATTCCATTCATCTGGTTTATTATCTGGTAATGTACCTGTAAGACCAAATTTATTATTTGTTACAATTTGCGAAACCATTTTACTTATCTTATTAGATTTTTTTATAGTATGACATTCATCAACTACTAAAACGTCCACATTTTTTATCCAAGTATTATCATCGAACTGACTTTGTAAAATACCTCTATTTGCTATAATACAGTTAGCAGTTAAATCTGGTTTAATCTTACCCGTCCATCTAGTAAATTTAAAAAGTACATTATACTCTAAGAAATCATTATACGTTTGATTAACTAATCCTAAATCAGGTACTATAATTAATATTTTTATTTTAGGATTATTAGTATATAAACTCATTAATAAGGAAGCTATAGTTAATGTTTTACCTCCCCCGGTACCTAATTTTATTATACCTCTTCCAAATTTTAAAGCTTCTTTAACTGAACTAGATTGATAATCTCTTAAAGGGAATTTTAAGCTATCATATAGACGTTCTTCTTTAAACGTAGGTTTAACAATAGGTAAAATATTTTTATCTATATCAATATCAACATTCGGATAATTGAGTTTAACATGTGAAATAATATCAAAAAATAAACCAGGTTCAAATAAACCGGTTGGTGTTATATTATAAATCCTACTCTGTATTGCAAATCTAGCTCTACCTTTGAATCTGAATCTAGCAGTCTCATCTTTAACACTAAAATACTCTCTTATATTAGATAGTTCATCGGTAATTAATTTAATTCTACTTTTATCAAGAATAAATTTCATTATAATTGCTCCATTTTCATAATTTCAATAATATTTTTTATATCAAACCCAATAGCACTAAAAGTTTTTTCAGTTTTTTCTAAAAATTCAACAACAAGCTCTTCATTGTTTATTTTTTCACTTAATACTTTCATCCTATCATGCCCATAACTTGCTTTTTCAGCTACTGGTAAAGTTACCTTAACAGGACTTTCAGCTACAATCATTTTAACAACTTCTTTTTTTACTAAATCTCTTTGCTGTCTCAATTTATATAAATTTTTCTTATGTCTTATTAACTTAGATACCCAGTAATGTTTTTTACTAGGTGTCTTCATTGATGATTCTTTCAAGTTAAATTCATTAATTTGTAGATCATTTTCTATTTGTTTTATATACTCTTCTAGGGTTTCCACTAATTAATTATAAATACTTATATGCAAAAAACAAGTCTTTATGAAAAAATTTTTATGAATATAATTAATGAAGATTCTATTGATAAAAAAAATAAAAAGAAAGTAAAAGAAGAAGATGAAAATACTGTAGGAGGGGGAGCTCTAGGACCTGCTGCAGCTGTTGGTCATAATGCATTAAAAAATACTGATTTTTATGCTTCTGGTGATTATAGAAAACCTAAAGCTTTAGGAGCTATTCAAACAAGAAGAGGTTCTATTTCTAAACGTAGAAAAAAGAAAAAACAAAAGTAAATATTTTAATGGATACAGGCATTTGGAAAGTTTACGGACCAGTACCGGAAGATGCTTTTGGTTTTATATATGAAATAGTTAATATTACCAATGGTAAAAAATATATTGGTAAAAAACAAATGAAAAGGAAAATACGAAGATTACCTCTAAAAGGTAAAAAACGTAAACGTGTAGATTATAAAGAAAGTGATTGGAAAACTTATACTGGTTCATCCGATGCTTTAAACATTGATATAGCAACTCAAGGTTTAGATAAGTTTGTATTTAAAATTTTAAAATTTTGCAATAGTAAGTTTGAATTATCTTATTTTGAAGCTAAAATGCAGTTTGAAAAAGATGTATTGTTAAGTGAAGATTATTATAATGGTATAATAAATTGTAGAATTGGAAGACCGCCTAAACTTTTTTTGGAACAGTTCTATAATAATGAATGATGTCTGATTTATTCTTAAAGGATTATAATTTAAATATAATAGATTTTAATGAATTGTTTACAGATAGTATACAACACGATATAATAGACGCATTATATGAATTTGACCTTTTAGATAAAAGTATAAACAACTCTTCAGTAAAAAAATTTTTATTACATTATATTATTTTAAATATTTGCGATAAAATTTTAAATGCTAAGAGTAAATCTTTGATATTTTTTAATTTTACACAATTAGAAGATTGCGAATTAAAAAAATATTATAGCGAAAATGAATTATTAAATTTTTTAAACTTAAATTTAAGAAGAATTGAAAAATTATTACCATTAAAAATTTTTATAAGTAAATATTCATTAGAATATATTAACCATCTTGTTGATATAGATGACGGTAAAGCTTATACTACAATAAATTCAATGGTTAGTAAAATTAATAGTATTGATATATCAAAATTTACTTTTTCGAATATTAAAAAATTTACTAAAAGATATGAATTAACTTTTTTAAATAGAGATTACTTTAATAGGTTGTCTACAAAACTACTTCTAATTAGATAAATAATAATATGGATAAGTTTACACAAATAGCTAACAATTTTTTAAATGAAACCTTAGAATCGACTCAAAATGTGTTAGTAGAAGGATTAATGATGAAAATACAAAAATTAGCACATCAAGGTAAAGATACAGATGCTATTTGTAAAGAATTAGGTATTAACGATACAAAAAATGCCAGAACTGCAATTGATTATATAATTAAATCAGTTAATGATAATGATAATCATGAAGATGCAGAGAATATTTTAAGTAAAGATGATGAAAGAGCAATTAAATTAGGTACAAAATTATCCACTGCAGTTTCTGGCGGTGTTAATCCATTTAATAACCCGCAAAAAAATATTAATAAAGCTCTCGGTAAAATGTATAACAAGATAGCTAATCAATTAACTAAAATTTCAAAAACAGTATAATATGAAAAAATTTTTAAATGAATATAATAAACTTTTTGAGCAAGATGAAGATTTTATGCCGGATGAAACTGCTCCTCAAGAAACAATGCCAGTCGAAACTGAAACTGAAGTTACTCCTGAACCAGAAATTGAAACCTTATCACCTGAATCAGAAGTTTTATTAGTACGATTAATTAAAAAGGCTTTAGTAACTAAAATTGATCCGGAAGATGTTGATTCATTAACTGAAATGGGAGATGTAAATGAAAAAAATGCAAGAATGTCTTTAACTACTCTGATCAATATAATGAAAAAATATTCTACCGATATTGATATAGAAACATGAGTTGGAAACCTTTAGATCAGATATATTTAGAGCAAACTGCTTTCAAAGATGTATCAAACTTACCTCGTAAAGTAGTAAATGAAGCTACTGCAGGAGAAGTAATTCAATTAATTAAAGATCTAGATCAAAACGGTCTTTTAGATGAAGTTAAAGATTTGGAAGTTATAAAAAAATATCTATCAAGTAAACCTTTTGTTTCTAATATAAGAAAATATCTCGAGAATCAAAATTTAAATGAAAAAACGATAAGTGAAGGAGATGTTATAAAATTTATAACTGAAATCTTATCAGAATATAATGATGTTGAGACTTATTCAAAATATATAGAAAATCCTCAAAATTTAACTAGTATTGGTAATTCTGGTATGTTAATAGAGAAAATAAAAGAAATAACCGGTATGAATGATGAAACTATACGAGGTTTAATTAATCTTATAGGTACTGAGAGTGGTAGAGGTGTTGGAAGAGCTGAAATAGCTTTAGCAACCGTTTTCGATGATGTTTCGATGAGTAAGAGTAAAGGTGATCTTGATTGGAATGGTGAATATCTTGAGGTAAAAGGTACAAGTGCAAGGTTAGGTAAGAGAGATAGAGCTGTAAGTAATTTTAATAAAACTAGACTTGGTAGATTAGCTATACAATATGATAAATCTGATAAAAGATTAGATACTTTAGTAGCTAACCTTGCAGATGAAGAAGGAATAGATAAAAATCAAGTATTATTAGGGTTAAAAGAGTTTGCAAAAGCTGAATACCCACATAGTACAATGCCTATACCTGAAAATATTAATTTAGAAAATCCTTTAGAGGTTAGGAAAGCATTAACTAAAATTTATTTTAATAATTATGCTGAACATGAAGGTGTTAGTTCGTTTATTTTCGTAAATACTAGTAGAAATAGATTTTTTGGCAGGTATACAATCTTTACTAAGGATCAGATACCAGCTTTAATCGATGGTAATATTATTAAAAGTGGTGTAATAACAACTTTAGATTTAGATCCATCTTTAGGTACTATATAAAATGAAACAATTTAAAGAAATATATAAAATTATTAATGAAGGAGGCGCAGCAGGTCATATGGCTCATCCTTTTGATTTACTTACTGTAAAGAAAGGTAATGATTTAATAGATTTTTTTAATAAAAGTGTTAAAAGTATAGATAAAACATTACCATCAATAAAAATTGATGGAGTTAATGCAAGTTTTAGATTAATCGATACGGATTCAGGTAAAAAATTCGCATTGGATAGAGGTTCAATGAAACCTTTAGATTTACAAGGTATTACAATAGATAAATTACTTGATAGATTTGGAGAAGGACACGGAATGGTAAATGCAGGTAATAAATTGTTATCTATTATGAATGAAGCGTTACCTGCAATAACACCTGAATTAAAAAAATTAGGTATGTATGATAATGCTAATCGTTTCTTTAATACAGAGTTTGTTGAAGGTCAATCAAACGTGTTACAATATGATAATGATTTTTTAGCTATTCATGGTATAAATGAATTTTTTCAAGCTACTCCTAAACGTAGAGCAAGTAAAGAAGTTAAATTTGATCCTAAAGTATTAGATTCTTTAATTGAAAAACTTAACAAATATGCAAAACCATATAATTTTATAGTGTATGGTAGTGTACCAGCAAGATTTTCCAGAAAACCTAACTTTATAAACGTATTAAACAAGAATTTTAATATAGTATCAAGTGATAATACAGTATCAAAAACGTTGAAAGAACATTTAGCTGATGTAGATAACCCTTTCGATTCAAAAATAACATTAAGTGATGGTAGAAAGGTAGGAGCACTTAGTAAACATGTATATATGGAAGTATTAAATGGTGTACCTGTTGATAATTTTGTAAAAAACGAAGAAGATTATAAAAAAGCAATAGATGGTGCAATATTATATCATGCTACAAGGCTTTTAGGTGATGAATTACTAAATTCTTTAACTTCTGATATGGGAGACGTTAAACATCATGAAGGAATCGTTATAAGAGACACAAAAATCTCACCTAATCCAGTTAAAATAACAGGAGAGTTTATATTAGGAGGAATGATTAGTAAATTTAGATCAGAACAAGAGTCAGAATTGAAGAATTATATCAATAATCCTCCTATTTTTAACACAGGAGAGGGTACAAGATTAACAAAAACGATTAATACATTCGGTGAAATGTATAAGATGTTAAATGAATTTGAATCAGTAAAAAATTATAATGTTATTGTTGTATATCCTGGTAGATTTCACCCATTCCATAAAGGTCATGCATCAGTTTATAATAAACTTAAACAAGAATTTCCATTCGGTGAAGTTTATATATCAACTTCTGATAAAACAAACTCAGATAATTCACCTTTTGAATTTGAAGAAAAGAAAAAGATGATACAATCATCAGGAATAGATAGTAGTAAAGTTGAAAAAACTAAAAACCCTTATCTTGCTCAAGAAATTATTAATAAATTCAATTTAGATGAAGCAAAGTTAATATTTGCTGTTTCAGAAAAAGATATGCAAGGTGATAAACCAAGATTTAAATTTGGTAAAAAGAAAGATGGAAGTAATAGTTATTTCCAACCTTTTACTAGTATAGGAGAAGCTGAATTTGCTTCAAAACATGCTTATATAACTACATTACCAACTATGGATTTTAAAATTCTTGGTAAAGATATAAGAAGTGCATCAGAAATAAGAAATTTATATGTAAATTCTGATGATAGTACGCGTAGAGATCTTATACAAGATTTATACGGTTCAATGGATGAAGAAGTTAAACGTATATTTGATAATAAGTTAGTTTAAGCACCAAAACCTGTTTCTTTAGCAGTTTTAGTTAAATCGTCGTCATCGATTTCAATATCATCATCTTCTTCATCTTCAACAGCATTAAAATTATCTTCATAATCCAGATAATGGTAAACAGATGATAGATAATCTGAAGCTTTTGTTATTTTACTTGCTACCCACCCTTCAATACTGTCCTTTTTACCAATATGTTGAAATAATTTAGCTGCATATTCATTAGCTTTTAATAATTCAGCTCTTGCCATGTCTATTTCACCATCGTAATCATTAGATTCACTATGATCACCATTACAATCATCACAACCACAGCCTGAATCCTCTTCACCGGCTTGTATATACACCATTTCATCTTCTATTGGCGGTGCTACTTTCTTTTTTAAAGGTTTAGTCTGTCCTATAGCGGTTATTTCAACCATTTTAGGTGTACCATGACCTAAACCTAAATCTTCATTAAGTTGTTGATATTTTTCGAATATTAAATTTGATTCTTTATCCATATTAATTATTTATTAATATTAAATATTATTATGCAATTCAATAATTTAGTAGATAAACTTTTAAATGAATACGGCAATGTTTTAGCTTCTTCAGAAGATGCAGAATATAGAGGTAGAAAAGTTACATTAAACAAACCTACAAGAGGTGATGTAAAAAAGTTTAAAGTATATGTTAAAGACCCTAAAACGGGTAACGTTCGTAAAGTTAATTTCGGACATGGTGGTACATCTGCTAAAAGAAGGGGTGAAAAAACTATGAAAATACGTAAAAGTAACCCTAAAGCTAGAAAATCTTTTAGAGCAAGACATAATTGTGATAACCCTGGACCAAAAACAAAAGCAAGATATTGGTCATGTCGTAAGTGGTAATAATAAATAATATTATGATAAATTTTAAATTATTTGTTGAAACTACTCAAGGAAGTATTGATAGTATTAAAAGTATGATATCAAACCCTGATCCGGAAAGGGTAAAAATGTATGGTGGTACTAGATATGTAGATATGCTCAAGACAAAATTAGATAGAATGTTGAAAGCACAAGCTATTAAATCTCATTTAAAAAAATCTCCTTTAGCAGGGATAGAAGGAGATATCCCTGAAGAAGATTGGGAAAAAGGTACATCAAAAGCACCTAAAGGTAAATCATTTGATATGTCACGTGGTGGCAAGCCAAGTAATGTAGATGCTGCAAGAGATGGTTCAGGAGGTAGATATAGAAAGACCCGACCACCAAGTGCACCATCTAATAAAACACATTCAGAGATGGAAGAACATCAAGAAGATGCAGAAGATAGATGTAAACGTAAAGCTGATCAAGTATATGGTAAAAAAACATCTGCATATAAATCAGGTGCTATTGTAAGATGTCGTAAAGGTAAAATTTGGAAGAAAAAATGAATAAATTTGATACAATTATAGAAAGTTTATGGGCTAATATTAATAAAAAAAGAAAATCAGGCCGTAAATCAGCAAAAAAAGGTAGTAAAGCATACAAAGCTGCTAAAAAAGCTGGTGATAAATTACATGCATCTAAAGAAGCTAAAGGTATGTGATGAAATTTGATAATTTAGTTGAAAAAATATTATTAGAATCTGATCCTAAAAAAGGAACTGGTAAAAAACCTAAAGGTTCGAAAAGAAGATTATATACAGACGAAAACCCTAATGATACAGTAAGTGTAAAATTTAGTACTGCATCAGATGTAAGAGATACATTGAGTAAAAAATCTTTTAAATCAAAATCACATGCTAGACAGTCTCAAATAATTAATTTAATACATCAAAGAGTAAGAGCTGCAAAAAGTAGAGTTAAAGATCCAGTAAAAAAGAAAAGACTAACAGCAGCTTTTAAATATATATCTAAAAGAAAAGAAGCTAGTAAAAGAAAAACACAACGAATGAAAAAATGAAATTTGATGAACTATATAATTTTTATTTAAATGAAGCTAGTGATAACTTACATCAATGGTTTAAAAGAAGTAGTACTGATCCAAAGACGGGTAAAAAATTTAAAGGCTGGGTAAATTGTAAAACTGGAGGGCCTTGTGGTAGAAAAAGCAAAAAATCCGGTGGTTCATACCCAGCATGTAGACCTACAAAAGCTGCTTGTAAAAAGATAAAAGGTAAAATGTATAAGAAGAAAAGCTCTAAAAGAGTTAATTGGAAAGCTGGAAAGTAACTTTTTTAAGTTTAAATAAGTTATTATGGAAGAAAACATTAATTCACTAGAAGTGCAATATAACGATTATATGGATAATATTGCTAAATTTAAAGAAAAAGAAAATGCTGCAGCAGGTACTCGAGCTAGAAAAGCTCTACTTGAAATAGCTAAACTTACAAAAGTTATTAGAAAAGAGATTCAAGATATAAAAAATTCTAATAAATAATTATGTGATTACATTTAAGAAATTTTTTAAAGAGAATAAACCATTAGGTTTAATCGAAACTATAACTTTTAATGAACTAGGTCCCATTGAAGCTAAAATAGATAGCGGCAATGGGGCTTATAATGTCTTACATGGTTTTAATATCGTTGAAGAAGATAATAAGGTTACCTTTTTTACCGTTAATGATAAAAAAATTACAAAAGATTTAGTTGAAAAAATTGATATAAATGTAGGTTCAGGTCATGTTGAAGAAAGACCTGTTGTATTATTTGATATTGAAATAGGTGATAAAAAATATCCTAATACAAAATTTTCAATAGGTGATAGAACTGATAATGAATATAAGATTTTAGTAGGTAAAGACTTTATTGAAACATTAGGTGGTTTAATAGACGTCAGTGCAGAAGGTAATTTAGATTAATACCAATCAGGTTTAGATCTATTAGTCCAAGTTGCAAAAGGTTTATCTTTCCTGATATATTCTCTATATTGTTCAATCGTAGATAAACTATTAAAATTAGTTGTTTTTCTACATTCACAATTATCACTAATAGCTACTGCAAATGGTGTCTTACCTTTTTTATCTGATGATATACTAGTGTTATGGACATTAGCACCACACCATTCAATAAATGCTTTTGTATGATGTGGATTACTATTCGGCCATCTTAAATCTCTTTCCCTAAACATTCTTAATGTATGAAAAACTAACCATAAAAAATTATCTCTAGTTTCTCTTGCCCATATACTACATTGATGATTATAATAACCTTTACCACTCTTACGTGGTTTACCTAATTTAGTTCTAGGACAATCTTTATGGTTTAATATTTCTTGATCAAATGCATGAGCTAACATAATTGCTCCTTCAATTTGCATTTTAGATCTTACATGTTGATCGCATAGATCATTTGCAGCATAAATTGGATCATTATTAGTACAAAAAATATTCATACATTATTATATCTTTGTTCCTACCAAATTTCAATCGAACGACCAAATCCAAATATATTAACTATACAAAAATACATTGTAAGAAGGAGAGGAAAAGCAACCTTACGTCTATAATGAGCAATTGATGAACAAAATGCTGCTATAAAAAATATAGGGTAAACATACTCCATATTCGGATTATCAGCGGTACAAGCTAGATAAAAAGAAGCAGTTACTGCTGCAATAAAACTTATAACTTCTAACTTAAATGCTTCCGGATTAGAAATAAAACTTTCTATCCAAAAGTTTTTAATATTTCTAATCATTATCTTAAACCAGTCGTTTCAAATACATCTCTAGCAACACCTGCTGAGAAGCCTCCTTCTACACCTTTAACGATAACTGACACCGCATTATGACTATGGAGACTTTCATTATGAGATGCTACAATCTTAAAGTCTTTAATACGAGA
>CAACVD010001138.1_pt1 | contig 12801 bp, 14 predicted proteins | sample 2381771 | NCBI WGS metagenome assembly CAACVD01 (sample SAMEA5211965, study PRJEB30684) | marine metagenome | biome: Marine; feature: Epipelagic; material: Water | collected 2015-10-15 | depth 15 m | reverse complement strand
AATCAATGGCTGACCTAGCCGCCGCCAGACCACCAATTATCGTGGTAACTGGCTCAACCATTCTCAGCCACCGAACACGATTATGTTGATTAGTAGAAGAATGATTGCGCCACCAGAGCCGATGATAATCATCTCAAGCCGCTTGATGCGGTTGATGGTTTCTTGCCATCTCTCTGCACAGATAGCTTCGTGAGTGTCAATCTGTGTTTTGACTTCGGTTACTGTTGTTTTTGGCATTTTACTATCCGCAATAAATAGCGCACGGCACTGTATAGGAGCCATCACTATATGTTTCCTGTTTGACTGTTGAAATAACCTTGCCGACTGTTCTAGCACGAATAATGTCATCTGATTGAACTTTGGCTGTACCATCACCATTACTATCAAGTAAGTCACCGATAGCAACTGTTTCGCCAGAGTTAACACGAACAATGTACGTTCCAAGTGATGCAACCTGCATATCATTTACGTTGTCTGCACAGTCATAATCCCAATGACCAAACACACCATAAACAGACTTGCTTTCAGATGTGTCACTTACCTTTGTGTGAACGTGTTTAACATCACCCTCTTGAAGTAATGTGGCTGTGTATGTGCCTGCTGGAATATCCCATTCGTTATCATCCGCTAGTACATAATCAAATGTATCGCCTACATTAACACCATTAGGCTTTGCAATCTCGTGTGACTTTGTTTCAGTTACATCAGACACAACTCCGTTTTCATCAGTTTCCTGCCTCGTAACTGTAAACTCTGCACGATACCAATCTATCATGTTGCCAGTTGTCTCTAAGACTGTCCCACGCAATATTTCTGGTTTTGAATTATCATCCAATCTACCCCAGTGAGAACCTGTGAAACCACCATAAGTCACTGTACTGCCTGAAACACTGATGATGCCTTCAGTTGAACCACCCTGCATAATAAAAATGTTGTTACCATCTGATGCAACATTAAAACCTGCGGCATAGGTCGGTGAGTTTACAGCCAACACACCTGCACAAACAATTCTATCTGCCCCTGATAGGTAGGTGCCTGTAGTGTCTACGCAAAGCGTACCGCCCGATGTGAGGCGCATACCCTCCGCACCATTTGCAAAAACTAAAAACTCATTTCCTTCAGCCGCAATACGAACAGCAGTGTCACTTGATGTGCCTGAACCTTGTAGAGATATTGCACCTTGCGTGTTAGCAGACTTAAAAGTACTAATAATGCTCGATGATGAATCTCTTTCTACTGATAAAGGTCTAGCTGGCGAACTCGTCCCCAATCCAACATTGCCCGAACTATCGATACGCATACGGTCATTACTGCCGCCTGTTTGTATAACTAAATCATTAGTCGCCTTAATATCAAAATCACTTGCTTCTGTAAATAATGAACCCATAACAGTCCCATTGCGCTCAAAGTCAAGGTCTGAATCACCTGAGCCGCCAATGGTAACAGTTGTAAAACCAGAATAAGTATTAGCCGTTGTTACACCAATGCCTACATTACCGCCAAATGGATTAAGCAAAATGTCATCGGCGGCTGAACCTGCCCCATTGGCAGATTGTATATATTGCTCTGCATCACCAGTTGATGAGCCAAAAAATAATGCAGTTGATGCGTCACTTGAGCCTCTTATTTTTGCCGCCGCTTTTGTTGTGGATGTTGAAAGATTTGATGCGCTGGATGCAAATGCTTGCGCTCCCTTGATTTCAAGAGGTACAGTTGGCGATGTCTCAAGGATGCCAACCCGATTATTCGTGCTGTCAACTTTAAGTGTAGATGTATCGACAGTCAGGTCGCCAGTGACAGTCATGCTGTCAGCCTGTGGGCTTTCCAATGCAATCGTGCCAGCAGAGACATCTTTCATGTCAGCCATTAGCTCTCTGATAGCGTTGTTGATACCACTAGGGGCGCACCCCTCTGCTATATTTACAGATTGAATGTCTGTATTGTTTGCCGCAGTTGCGTCAAAATCTCTTACACTGTTTTTAGCCATTGTTTAGTCCTCTTCATACGCTTGTATAGCAATTTTTGCAGATGGTGCGGATAAATCTTTTGAGTTTGCTAATGCCCTCATAGGCCCTATGTCGCCAACAGCCATTTTATTTAAGGCATTTAAAAAGGATTTATTTGTTAAAAGCTGAGAAACACCTAACCCAGTCGCCGCAATCATCCCAGCCCCCATTGCAGCACCAGCCATGCCTCCAGCAATAGCACCAGTTGTTGTTGCGCCAGTGATAAATCCCAACTGAGTAAGCCCACGCCTAAATCTATAGTTTGAAGGTGATGCCTCTTCTGCGGTCAACTTTATATACCTAGCAAGTTTATCCAGTTGTTCAGATGTGCCTTTTCCACCAGCAGAATTAGCTAAGGTTTTTTTAGCATATGGGCTTAAACTTTGATATTGTTTTAACCAAAGGGATGGGTCAAAGTTTACTCGACCCTCTGGAACATCATCCAAAACACCCATACGACCTAATATAGATTTAGAAACATCTTGGAACTCATCGTCACTCAAAGACTTCTTTAATTTAATTACTGAGTTTTGACTTTCTTTTGGTGAGCCACGAGTTATAATTTGCGTGACAGCAGAATAAGCGGCTTCGGGGTCATCTAGCTTTGAAATATCCTGCAAAACACCCTCAATTCGCTTGGCCCTTCCTTTAAAATATTTATTAGCTCTTGCATAGGCTGATGCGGCTTTATCCCCCATTGATGCTGCAGCACTGTCAATATCATCCGATAATGCGCCATAAAGTCTTTTTAAAGTGCCTTTTGCTAAATTTTGACTTAGTAACCCACCATCACCAGAAATTGCCTCTCCTATAGCAGTCCTTAGTCTTCTTAAAGATTTAAACTTTTGAGGTGTAAGAGTAGAATCATCTCCAAATATTTTTAAAACCGAAACTGCCTCTGTATCACCTGTTTCTTCTGCTACCTTTAATGCTTTTGCAATAGGACCTAACTCTTCAAGGTCGTTTAAAAGTGATAAGGCTTTAGTATCACCAGTCGTTTTAGCAGCAGAAGAAAAACCAGCCCACTCATCTTTTATTTCATTTAAAAGATTTACTGTTGAAGGTGCTTTAAAATTTGTGTCTTCAGGAATAAGTTCATCAACTTTAGAAAATAGTTCTTCTTGTTTTTCTTTGGTAGTTTTGCCAAATTTCTCTACAGATTTTTTTATCTTTTCCCCTGTTTTAAAAACTGTTTCTTTAGTTTTAGGCGCAATTTTTCCAGCAGCAACTGATATTTCACCAGCAACTCGTTGGGGTTCATCTAGCAAACGTCCACCAACTATAGGTAGCTCCTCTACAGCTCCAGCAACACCTGCTGTTGTAGGACCTAAAACAGTAGCGGGTGGTGTTACACCAAGCTCTTGCGCTTCTCTTGCGATAACAGATGCGGGTTCTTGCGCATACTTTCTTCTTGCGCTTGATGCACCATAAGCTCTCCCAGCAAGTGTTGTAGGACCAAAACCACCTATAGACTCAACCATCCCGCCTATATCCCTAGTTAACTTTCGTTTACTTTGTGGAGACATAAACAAACCAGCAACTTCTACTGGTGCAGATGCAGCACCCATAAAACCAGTGCCAAGCAAACCAAGACCTGTTTGCAAAATATCTGCTGGCAAACCTACTAAAGCCTGAACCGATGATGGAGCATCAACACTTCTCAAATACTTTGATGCTATTCCAAAGCCAGGAGAGGCAAGTAAATCTCTAGTTGGCTCTGTAAGCGTTTTCGTAGCAGAAAGAGGAGTGCTAACACGCCTAAAAGTATCTGTTGCCATGGATGGAGGGCCAAAATCCTCTTCCCTTAAAACAATACCACCGCCGCCAGGTGTGTAGATTAACTCGTCCATAGGCCCAAGCTCTACATCAGAAACAGTTAAACGCTGCTCTTTTATAGGCGCACCTTCAAGCTCTTTAATTTGTGCTTTTGTAAGAGGGGTTTCTTTCATTTTAATAACCCTCTAAATGTACTAGCTCGCCTTGTTTGCTGACAAACACAGGTCTACCATCAGAATCAAATTGCTTAAATTTATAACCAGGCACGCTAGGCGCACCAATTAAATATGAATTTTGTTTTGTAGCTGATAAAATACTACCATCTAACAAGCCTTGATTATGAAGGGTTGGTTTGTAATCTTCATATTTTCCATTATTTACAACGCCATAAGCAATAGAATCCATTGTAGACTTTAATCTACGCAAATTTTCCATAATTTGTTGAGGAGCTTGCGCTTGATTTAAATTAGTAATTAAAGATTCAATAACACCAAGTTCTTTCATATTTAAAGCACCAAAACCTGTAGCACCAGCACTGCTTGCAGACCTAAACTGGTCCATAGCATCCTTAACTAATCGAGCCTTCAAAGTTTCTAAATCTGCTGCTACCTGACCCTGAGGTGTTGATGCGCCAATAATAGGAGCTTTTGCAAATATAGATTCAGGTCCAAAAACATTTTCTGGACCAAATTGTTGAGCTTTTTTCAGAATATCGTCAATTTTAGTTGATATTGCAAAAGTAGTGTTCCAAGCATTTTCCTTTTTTCGACCTGCTATATCCTGCTCTTGCAGGAAAACAAAGTTTTCTTTGTCATAGTTCAGTTTAGCCAAACTATCTTCTCTAGCTGCCGTGTTTTCTTTTAGTGCTATTTCTCTTTCTTTAAATTTTGTTGCTACATCAAACTGTTCTTTACTCAGTTGAAATTGGTCATTTTTTATCTGAATCCCAAGGTCTTTTAATCCAAGGTCTTGAGCCGTTTTACTGCCAGGAACAACCTGAACTGTGCCATCAGGCAACACAACACTGTCTTTGCTGAGGTCAAGACCGCTTTCAACCAACCCTTGTGCAGCAGGAGTTAAATCAGAAAGACCACTAGCTTGAACACTAAGAGATACTTTTGTTGACCCAAAAGGTGCGGGCATTAACTGACCATCCTCTGTCTGAACAAAAATATTACCTGCCTCGTCTTCTCTACCTATGGTTGTGACTCCACTTGGTAATCGAACATTTACACTATCACCCTTTACGCCACCTGCTAATAATTTTTGTTGCTCTACATCAATTTGAGTGCCAAGAAGGTCCACCCTCTGAGAGGCTAAATCTGCTTCACGTTCCAATAATCTTCTTTTAAATAGTCTATCTTCTTCAGCTTCTTGCAACTGTTGACCAGCTTGCAAGCCACCCAATAATGACTGACCAAAGCTAACAGGTGTTCTTGTTGGACCAGTTAACAAACCAGCAGCTATACCCCTTAAAATATTAGGGTTAGACAAACTTTGACCTAAAGCACCACGCACTTTACCTAACGCTGTAGGTTGGGCAGCAGACATTAATTGAGAGCCAATGTTTACTCTAGGAATAGGGCTTAGAAGACCTGAACCCATGCTATCCAAACCTCTTGGTCGCCTACCAAGCAACCCTGCGCTTAACTCGTCAATAGGTGTTACCATGTCTATCCCCTACAAGTATGTACCGATTCCGCCGCCAAGTAAGCCAGCAAGAAGTCTTTCTGTTGTGCCAGCAGATTCTGGCAGTAAAGACGCACCTAATGCAGCACCACCTAAGAATGTTTGGCCTGTGCTTGGCTCAAAATATGGCTGTATTGCAGATGATGTCTGACCCATTGGAAAACCAGACACAGCCGCCTGATACTGACCAAGGGCTTGTGCAGGTGCTTGTTGTTCAAACTGGAATCTAGCAATGTCACTAGCAAGCTGTTGCTGTGCTAGATTTTCTCTAGCACCACCGACAGCACCTAGCTGACCAATGTCATAATAAGCAGCCTGTTGTAGTTGCGGGGCCATTCTTAACACCTGTTGCTGTCTAGCACGTTCAGCACCATAGTCACGATATGCAATGTCAGCCGCAACGTCACCCATAGCGCGAGTTGCAACATCCGAAGCTAAACCAGAACCAAGTCTGCCTCGTTGTGCTGCCATCGTTGTTGCTCTTGCTTGCACGGGGTCTAAGGCTCTGTTGATAGCTTCACTTAATCCAGGACTACCGCCAAGGAATGTGCCACCAAGTACGTCTGTTGCGTATTGCTGTGCAGCCGTTCCAACGGGAGTGCCAGCTAGAGCCATTTGCTCCTGCATACGTAACGCTTGTTCTGTTTGTGGTGCAAAACCAACAACTGTCTCACCAGGGTAATACTCATATGGGCCTTGCTGATATTGACGCAGAGCCTCGCTCATACCATATTGCAGGAATGGTTCTGCAAATGGTGCGGGGGCTGTGCGTGTGATGGTTTCGGTTACACCTGCTGGTTCTGCCATAATATCGTCCTCAAGTTTTCCCTATACTACACAATAAAAAAATATAAATAAACCACTAGCCTATGACTACATAGCCAACAACTAAATCGTGACCATGATTTTGATGACCTGCAACAAAACTACCATTTGCACGACTTGATACGAACGGATGTATATGTGAAATATCATTACCTAAACCCGTAAAAAGTATAATGCTATTTGCACCAACACGTTTGTCTGTGACACTAGTAGTAGTTGTACCAGATGAAGCTGTAAAACTACCTGTGCTGTTTAACTTGCCTTCAACACAGTTATTTACCACCTCTGATATTTCACGAGGAGAGCCGCCTTGGTATGGTAGCTTTCTATACTGATTGCTCATCTACGTCCCAATGCTGTAGCGTCAATGTCTATACCCTGCGCCCTACTCCAATCACCAGAAAGGTTTACTCTAACCTTGTGATAGCGACCATTAGAGCGAACAGGTATGAAGTTATCAGCGTTTAAACTAGAACTAGAACCAAATGATGATGAATCTACCTGCCTAGTGCGCGAAGCAATCTGAGCCGTAACTGTTCCAGTCGAGTCAACGCCAGTTGTAACGTAGGGGATAATATTTCGTACAAGGCTAACACTGCCCTTCTTAACCTCAAACTCGCCCGTTTCAATAATCGCCGCAAGCGTGTCGCCTGTGAATGTCTGGATTTTCTTATCTTTCGCGGCTGCAAAAATAAACTGACCCCCAATAAAACTAGGGCTGTCAAGTGAAGCAGGTAAAGCATCCAAAGAACTGTTAATATTATCAAGTCCTTCAAGAGTATAAGTAGCAGAGTAAAGAGGTGATAAAGCCGTAACATTGGCTTCTGCCGTAGACCATCTATCCAAGACATAATTATAGATGATGAGTTTGTCTGCACTTCCGTCAGAAGAGTTTGTGCTTGGATAAGACCAGATAATAATTTGGTTTTTAGGGTCTGCACTTGCAGAAACATTTTGAGGATACGCTGAATTAAAATCATTATAAAAAAACCTATCTACTTTCTCTGCCCCGATACCTTTTGATGTTTGACCATTAAACATATAAAAACCATCGTCAGAAAGGTAAAATACAAAGTGACCAACATTTGTTACTGAGCCTGGAACTTTACACCCTCTTCTTGTTTCAACATTATCAAACTGAAAGACTAATGGTGAGCCTATATAAGAAGCGCGAACAATGCCCTTTTCCATAAGTATGGTCGCATACTCACCGCCAACAAGACCTGTTATAGAACCCATGTCCATAATGTCTTGAAAGTCAGCTTGTGTTGTAGCACTTACCGCCCAGCTTGTTGCATCACCAATACCAGACCATCTTGCCCTATATGGCTTTACACCATCAGATGAATCGCTTGTAAAGGCGGTCATAACAAAGTCACGCACAACAGCTATATATTTAGCCTTTGGTGCATCAGCACTTAAATCGGAAAACAAGCCAGCAGCAGAAGCGGTAATCTTTTGTATTGGGTCAGTAAAGTTAGTGGCAACAACAGTCTCACCAAACTGCACAAAGTTTGTTGTATCTGTTGAGGCTGTCGTGTAATTGCCAGACTTGCTTACATTTGTAAGTGCTTTAGTTGATGGGACATATTTATATAACTTTGTTCTATCTGCAACGTATATTGTATCTGTTCCATCATCATTAGATGCAGCAAACATACCAACAATATCACCATCAGCAGCATCACTAATTGATGCCAAATCATTAAACGGAGAGTAACCATCTAAGGATGGGATAACGTTATTTGCAGAAGTAACACCAGAATTATTAAAATCTGATTGGTCAGGTAAAAACTCGCCAAATCTAATCATTGTCTATACCAAACCTCACTACCTTGACTTACATTTGTCCAAACTTCTGAGCCAGCAGTTACCTCAGTCCATGCCTCACTGCCCTCAGATACAACACTCCACACCTCTCCGTCTTCAGTTGTTTCAGTCCACGTTTCTGTTCCTTCAGTAACAATAGACCAAAGCTCCCCAAGTATTTCACCTGTCAGTGTACTTGTTATAACACAACTAACTGAACCAGCACCACTAGCTGTAAACTGCATAACACCATCAGCAGTCACAGCCATACTTACAGAACCATCCGCAATAAGTATCGTGTTCACATCAGATGTAGCACTTGCAGAAATATCAACGCCACTACTTACAGTAGAAACTCTAATAGCACTGCCAGACTCAGTAATTGCAACATTTACCGAAGCGTTCATAGCCACAATAAACTGAGCTATAGCAGCAACACTAGCTGCGCCAGTCACAGACGCATCAACAGATTGTATGCGTATGCCATCTGCTGTAACTGTAAATGCAGCCGCTACAGCACTTGCAATCTCTTTCACAATCTCTGCATCAACAGATTCAGTAATCGCTATATCTACAGAAGATGCCGCCTCTTTGACAATCTCAGCATCACCAACAACCGCAACGCTAGTGTCAACTGCACCACTAACCTGACGCACGGGAATAGCAACACCTGCAACTGTAATCGTTGTTGCAGAAGCACCATCAAAAACAAATGTAACTTGATTTTCAGATGTAGTTGATACTGAAGCTGACACAGAAGATGCAGCCTCAAAAAGATTGAGGTTATCTAAATCTTCTAGAGAACCAAAACCATCAAGGGCATCTATAGTACCCCAGTTGTCTAGCTGCTCCAGTGTTGGGCCGAGTATCTCAGCCATTGGACTAAGCCGCAGTTACGTCTAGGTCGCCAGCAGCAATCCGTAGAATGTCGCCTGTAGCAATCGTCTTACTTGATGAAAAAGCACCATGTATCAAAAGATTGCCAGAACTAGAGGCATCAAAGATTCCAAAATGGCTTACTGCACCCCAGCTACCAGTAGCAGCAGGAAACTCAATAGCAGAAGTGTTGTCGGTTGTTCCGCCAGAGGCAGCATCAAAAGCCGCAGACTTTCTCGTATAACCACTTCCAGATAACTCAGTACCACTATTATCATCACCAAAAGAACCAGTAGAAAGACCAATGTAAACAGTAGATGGTGCAGAATATGCACCTGTTCCTAGTATGTGGTCAAGTATTTCGTTTTCGAGATAATCACTCATTGCGCTCATGTCAATTCTCCGTAATCAGATTTCATAAATAAACCAGAGCCAGCATGTTGACCCTTTTCTTCTTCACGTTTTAACTCTTCCATTGAGCGTGTAAAGAGACTGTCGTACATCTGTGTTTTCTGGTCATCCATCAAATACACACTTGCAGCCGACAATGAACCATACAGGTACAAATCAGGGTGGCGAGTTAAAATCGTATTTGTCGTATTACTATCCGACAAATCTGGCACACCTTCCATATACACAATTTCTGCTGTGTATCCGCTATCAGGCGTAGGTGCAAACTTTATCTCTCCACCAATAATAGTATAAGCACGAGGCTTTCCAGAGCCACCGCTTGAGTATAATTCATTTATTTTTTGAGGCGTATAATACTCAAGAACCTCAGTAGGGGTTGTGTTTAGCTTCACCATTCTTATGGAACGCAAGTCCGTGGGCAATGAAACAAATGCATCACCGCCTGTCAGTGTAGCTGTTGCACGTTTCTCCTGAGAACGTGTCTCCAACTCCCTACCCATACGAGCCTCTGCCATACTAATAAATTCAGGTATTCTGTCTGTCAGGTCAGAACGTGCTAAAAAATTAGCAACAGCCGTTTTTAGTTCTGCAAAGGTTGTAATAGCCATTATACGTTACCACCACTTGTTCTAAAGAACCTGTTTTCATAATCATTCATCCACTTTTTCCAAGCGTTAGGATTATGCTTTGGCTCACCAAACTTTTGTACTAGCTCATAATAAAGAGCCGTTGGTATTTCCGCAACCTTCTGTTGATGTCTTTGTGTATCTCCAATCAAAGAACCAGAACGATATGCATTAGCCTCTTCCTTGTTACGTTTTAAAAGTGCATCAACATTTTGCGATGTCTCATAAACAAAACCGCCATCAGTATTATCGTGTACCCACGTTTCCTTACCAGTGACAGAATCCCTTTTAAGTAATCTCTTAGACAAACTTTTCTCCCAAAGTATCAGGGGAGAGACTAAGCTCTCCCCCTAATAACTTATGACAAGTTATAAACAGCACCATGTGCTTTAGGCGCAGATACTTTCAAAGACCATTCTGTGATGATTTCGAACTTATCAGCATCGCCTGTTTTAGCGAGGTCTGTTACTGCAAAGTTACGACCAGGCAGTGTGCAGATAGATGCATAGTCACTGTCCAGAAGATAAACTCTGTCGGATGGTGTGAATCTGTCGATAACAACATCAAGCTGACCGAAGTCACTCAGGTAAAGTGAAACCGACCCAACCATTGCTGCCTCACGAGGAGCAGTATAGTTGATTTGGTTTGTGGTCACTGAACCAGAGTTCAAGTCACTGAAAGCAACTTTTTTCGCAGGTGAAACAACCAAAAGGTTTGGCTGACCACCATCTTCATATGCAGCTTGCATAGCAGCATCAATCATAGCGAGTGTCATTGTGCGGTCAGTACCATCGTCAGATGGGATATGTGTGCCAAGACCAACACCTGCATTAAAGGCAGTTTCGTCAGAAGCGATGGATACGTTTGTAATCCAGCTTGAGAGTGTACCAGCTTTACGAGGGTCAGATGCAGCACGAGCCTGTGCAGTACAAACTGACTTCTCAATGTCACGGCGAAGCTCAAGACCTTTCAAAACTTTCTGATAGGCTGTCTCTTTGTCGCGTCCCGCCTTATCAACAGCGTCCAGCGTTCCAGAAATTGCAGCATCTTTCTGTGAAATCTGCATGTAGTTTCCAAGACGAACAGTTGCGGTTGGCGTGTCGTAAGTAGCGTCAGCACCTTCGTTTTGATAGTTGTTAGAAGCAGCCGCAGCGAGTTCCTGTACTTGCCATTCAACAAATACACCATTTGCAGTCTCTTTGCGGAGAGCAGAAAAAATTGGCGTTTCGTCAGGGTCGATGCGAGTTATAACGTCGGCGAGGTCTTCACGCTCACCAACGGCAGTAGTAGTAGTATGTGTAGCCATAATATTTACCTATTTCTTTCCAAAAGATAATCCACAGCAGCATCTCTGCTGCCACTTTTCTTCAGGCGGTCAAAAGCCTGTGATTTACGTTTTGCAGTCACTTCGGACTTAGGAGTAGGCTTGCCAGACTTAGTTACTTTCGGTGCTTTTCTTACCTTCTTCTGAGCCGCTGGAGCTTTAGCCATCAACTCATCATAAAGATATGCTTTGCGGAGTGTCTCAATAGCACGACTATCAGAGGCGGTTTGGAGTTCTTGCTCAGTAAAACCAATACGCTGTGCATACTGTATTACGTTTTGCTTTTCCCTCGTAGCTACTTCTTCGTCACGCCACTCTGGAATACGCTCTAGTAAACGCTGTTGCTCTTGCGCGAGATGCTGCTGATGCGCTTGCATCATTTCTTGCTGCTTCTCTTGCTGTACCCGCATCTGCTCTTGCTGAACCTTTGCAAGATTATCTTTGCGGTCACGAACTCCATCACGTTGCTTTACATATTCCAACGGGTCTTCCGCATAGAGCTTTTCCCAATATTCTTGAGTTGGCTCTTGCACTGTAAGCTGCTGAGACAAGACATTCAAAGCCTGTTCGTACTGCTCACGCTGTTGCGCTATAACTTGGCGTTCAGCTTCAGCTTGCTTTCGCTCACTTGCAGCTTCCTGCATCCGTTTTTGCGCGGCCTGTTCAAGTTGATAGTTTTTGATAAGTTCGTCTGTTGTGACGTTCTTTTCTTCACCATCAATTTTAACAGTGTAATACTCTTCTACATCATCAGATTCTTCAGAGGCCTCTAAGGGTTGCTCATCTTCATCTTCAGTAGCTTCGTATTCGACATCAGTTTCTTCAGTCTCTTCTTCAGATAGCTCTACAGCGTCATCAGATTCTACTTCTTCTACTAATGCTGCTTCCGCTTCAACTTCCGTTTCTGCTTCAGCTACAGGCTCTTGAGGTATATCGCTTGCCTCTTCAGGGGCGGGGGTACTCAAGAGATGGTCAACTGCTTGACCTCTGGTTAGTGGTTCAGCCCCATCAGGGATACTGCTTTCACTCATATCTTATCTCCTCCATAGAGAATTACTGTTTAACTCAATTTTTGCCAACTCACCTGTGCTGACAAGTTCTTCCAGATGCCCTTGCACCGCAAGCAGTGCTTGATACATCTGAAAAATCTTCTCCCTTTGAGATTCCTGTTCAATAGATGTCGCCTTCCACGTTTCTATGTAGCGACTTCCAAGCTCCTCAAAAGCCTCAACCATGATAGGATTACGCAAAACAGCCTTTGCTTTTTCGCCCCTATCCTGTTCTCCCCTTAATTTTCCTTCGTCCATCACTCTCTCCTGTGATATTTATGCCACACTATATTTTTCTAGTCTACAGCCATTCTAAATAGGTAGCATTCTTTGCAGTGACTGGAAATCAAGCATCTGTCCTGGCACTGATACTGCTTGTTGTCGATATGCAGGGTCATAAGGAGATTCCA
>CAACVD010000803.1_pt2 | contig 12811 bp, 17 predicted proteins | sample 2381771 | NCBI WGS metagenome assembly CAACVD01 (sample SAMEA5211965, study PRJEB30684) | marine metagenome | biome: Marine; feature: Epipelagic; material: Water | collected 2015-10-15 | depth 15 m | reverse complement strand
GGGGTGTAACCACGCGGCTAAAACCTATTTGGCTGCTACTTGCTTCATTTAACTGCATATAACTAATTTTAATTTTTTACTAATATACTATTTTTATTTTAATGTTTAAACGGCTTGTCAAAAGATCACTTACGTTTTTTTCTTTTTCCTTTTTTTCCTTTGCCGCTTAACGCTAAATATCCAACAACTGCTGCTCCTATTGCAATCGGCACAATTGGTAAACTGCTTTCGTCTTCTATTGGCTCGCCGTCTCCGCTTCTTAATTCGCTTTCGGGGTCGTCTTGTCCTAGTGGAAAATCAAAACCGGTTGCGTCTTCAAAAGATTCTGCAAACCCAGCGCCCGCGCCGCCCTCGCTAAAAAAACCGCCGCCGCCGTCGTCGCCGCCGCCAAATATCTCGCCAGCTGTTTCGGTTATGTTACCAAAAACATCACGAAGAACGCCGCCGTCTCCACGTCTTTCGTTACGTTTTTGCTGTCTTTGTTCTTGTCTTAGTCTTTTGGCCTCTTGTCTTGATTCTTGACGCTCTAATCTTCGCGCTGCTCTTGCGTCTTGTCTTTCCGCTCTTTTGTCTTGTCTTCCTTGCTGTCTTTCTTCTCGTCTTGTTCTTCTTTCGTCTCGTCTTTCCGCTCGTCTTTCTGCACCGGTCATATCTTTACGTCTTGCCCGTCTTTCAAGTCTGTTTTGCTTTCTTTCTTCTCTAGTAGCTTGTCTTTGTTGTTTTGCTGCAAGTCTTTCGTCTCTTCGCGTACTTCTTGACATTCTACGGTCTGCGGTTTTTTTCTTTCTGTCTTGTCTCTTTGCTTGTCTTGCTTGTTTCTTTTGTTGTCTCGCTAACTTTCTTGCTGCCCTTGCATCTTTTCTTGCTTTTCTTCCCTTGCCGTTTAAACTGCCATACATATTGCCGTCTAATATACCGCGACCCGTTCCCGGTTGCATCAACATATCGTTAACGCTCATTTCCATACCGCCAATAGCATTTTTAATACTGCCGCCGTTCATTTGTCTTTTTTGTCTAATTGCTGCAACTCTAGCTGGTACTTGTAAAGAAGATTTTTTTAGTCGCATAGCTGGTGCGCTTTGTCCTATTCTTTTTTTAACTGCTTGTCCTCTTTGCCTTACTCCACTAACTTTTTGTCTTGCTTTACTTCTTGCCTTTGATAGTGCTGACTGTCTTTTTTTCTTACGTCTTTGCCTTTTTGCTTTTCCTTGCAAAGAAACGTCGTTGACGGTATTTTGTGGGTTAACCCTTAAAAAACCTTGTAATGCTTCTAACTTCATATAACTTTTAGTTTTTGACTTTTATAATAAGGTACTGACTTAAATAATTGCATATTACTTTTATTGCCTTTGCCGGTTTGGTCTTGTCCTATAACCAAATCAATAGGTAAATTGTAATCGTCGAGTACCACAAAAATATGATTATAATTGTCCGGCTGCTTTTCATTAGTGGCCACCATTATAAAACTGTGCGGAATACGCAAGTTAATCAAAAATTGTGATAATAAAACAGAATAATCAACGCAATTGCCTATGCCGTCGCGAATTGCCTTTGTTCCGTATCTTATTTGTTGTCTATTGGGATTGTCTTTTTTAAACGTAACGTTATCAAAAATATATTTTGCAACAGTTTGAACTCCGGATAGGGTAGGGGGTACGTTGTTTTTTTGTATAAACTGTGTAAAAAATGGATTTTCAGACCCTAAAAGCGCATATTTTCTCATAGCGCTTATAGTGTCAAATTGATTTGCTTTACGTTTTATTAAGGTACGCACCTAATTTGTTCTTTATAATAAAGTCTTCTATGTTAACAATATACTCGCGGTTTTGCGGTTTGTCAATTTCTTTAAAAGACATAATATTTAATTTCTTGCCTTTAAAATTAGTCTTTTTTTGGTCTTTATAATTAGAATAAACACAATAATTGTAATTATTAGCGCTCCATTTTGGTTTTATATCAGTAGTTAAAACAATATAAGCCATAACAAACCTACCGTAATAATGATTTTCAATTCTTTCTACTAATTTTTGGTAACCCGTCCACTCGTCGCGATAGTATTCGCCGTCGTGTCCTTTATATAAATCTAAAGACGGCAGCCAAACCCATTTATTTGGGTTGTCTCTAAATGTAATTACTAATTTAAAACGCGCATAGTCATTAATTGCGTCAATAATTGATCGTTTGCCCTTGCTGTTTAAACGCCTAGTGGCCTTTTCTCTTGGTGTTTCGGCTCGTCTTTGGTCTTTTAAATTTGTTAAATAGTCTTGAAAGTGGTCTCCAAAATTTACTGCGTTTGTTTTTCTTTTCATTTGATAAGTGTTTATATTCGTATTTCCAATATGCGTAGTCTTCTAGCATTTTTTTAACTTCTTAATTAGTTTATATGTGTCGTCGCTTATTTCAATTTCATAATTATAAGCGGGGTCATAATAAGAAGACTGTAAAACCTTTGCTTGTTTTAAGTCAGCTATTGTATGCAATTCGTATGCTATCGAGTTTGGCTTGTAAGTTAATTTGTCTTGCTGGAATTGTAATTTATTACGTTCAGTTTCTAATTGCTGCCGTTCTTGTTTCAACAACAATAATTCTTCTTCTAATACTTTTACCCGTCGGCTCGCTCGTAACCATTTTTCTTTTGTTGAAAGGTATGTTTTCCGTAATACGAATAGGGCAGGGTAGGGGTTAATTATTTTTTTCTTCTTTTTTAAATTCATAGAGTTTATTTATTATATGTTCTGCGTCGGCTCTGCGGTGTTTCCACAAACCTTTTGAAAAACCTTTTTTGACGAATTCAATAGTATCGTCTAAATGTTCGTTATCTTGTTGCCAAAGCCACTCTTTTTTTATCATAAGATTAATTTTGTTTTATTTCTTGGTGTATTAAATCTTCAAGGTTGTCAATATCTTTTAGCAAGTTAATTAATTCGCGGTCAATTAATACAAAGTCAATAGAGTCGGTCGGTTTGTTGATTTGTTGATAACCAAACTTTTGTATCAAATCTATGATACGTTTAAAATTTTTTAATATTTCTAATGTGTAAAACTTGTTCATAACTATATATATTTTATAAAGCAAAAAAAACCCGACGCGTTTAAACGTCGGGTGCTGGTTGTTAGGCCGTTTAAACGTCTAACATACTGTATTGGTCGCCGCCTACGCTTAGACCGCTGACATACTCCGTTTGCTTAATTCTTTCGTCTAATTTAGACAATTCGATTCGCAAATTACGTTTGTCAGTATAAAATTTTAGACGTAAATAATCGTCTTGTAATTCTGCAATTTTATTGCTCATAGTATTTATTAATGTGTCTTGATTTTCAATTAATAAATACAGATTTTCAATTTCAGTTTTTAAATTCATAGAGTTATTATTTAATTAATATTCGTTTGAAAGTTCTATATCATAAATTTGGTTGCCGTCTGCGTCCTTATTGTAATAATCATTATTAAATAAGTCTTCAAACGTGTCCAATAAATCTTCTTCCATTTGAACGACTGTTAAATCAAAAACATTATTTAAATTAATTTTGTCTGTATCTACGCCGGCAATTTCTAAATGATTAAGGAGCATTTGTTCAATGCGTCTATACGCGCCGCAGTCGTTTAAATCGTTGCTAATATCTTCTAATATTGCGTGATAATCTAATTTTATTTTTTTCATTTGTTTAAGTGTTTAAACGCCCTACGGTTTGATCAGTAGGGCATTTTTTTGGTTATTAATATGTATCAAGAAAACCTTGTCCGCAAGCTATGCAGCTATTATATTCTATTTGGTCAATGTTTTTTTGTGAAGTTCTAAAACTAAAATCGCATTGGTCGCAACTGACTTTAATATTACGCGTGTTTTGTTTCTTGCGTGTAATAGTTATTAAGTCGTGCGGATAATTCCCTAGCGTTTTAGCTATTTTCCTGAGTTTTACGAGCAAATTTTTATTTGCTGCTGCTGATGTTGGTTTGTTTTCATTTAGTCCAATAGCGCAGCAGATAGACCAAAACCGCGAATTGTGGCCGTTTTGGCAATTATCAATAGCATGGACTAATTCATGGGTCAAAGTGTCGAGAATTTCGACCGCTTTATCAACTACCGGAGAAATAAAAATCTCATTTACGCCGCTTTTACTGCTTATACGTGGAAAACAACAGCCGAGCGTATGCCGGCGCGCTGTGTTACCCGTTGGCGTAAAGCCGCAAGTTACTTTCACGTCTTTAGGAACGTTAAAAAACTTGTTCGGCTTTTTAATAAGGTTGTATTGATTAGTATAGTAATAATTCCCGTATTCGACAACGGTTTTATTAAATACCTCTTTATTAATGAGCGTAACAGCGGCGACTAGCCACTGTTCACGCGTTTTGTATGTTCTATTTTTAGTCATTTGCAAGGCTGTTAAATTCTGTTTCACTTATTACGGTTAAATTTAACTCTCTTGCAACATAATTAATATGCTTGCTGGTTGTCGGGCTGGTTGTCATTCCGCCAACGTTCCAAGCGTGCTTTATTAAATATGGTCTTGAGATGGTCGCAACGTGGGTTTGGTAGCTAGTTACGACGTTGCCCGTAACGTTTAGATTTGCTTTGTATCTTTTCATTGTTTATAAGATTAGTTAATAAAAATTCGTGGTGCTAATATAGGGCGTTTAAACGTAATAACCAAATTTAAATGTTAAAAAATGTTATAACTGCCCGTTTAAACGGTGCGTGCATTATGCGGGCGCGGTTTTATATACGGGTGCTTTTTAGGTCTAGTAAATAACGGGTATTTTTAACCGGTCTAGTAATATAAGTAAATGTTAAGTAAATGTTAAATATACTAATGTGTTAGGTTTACTTATACTGTCCAGCGTAAACCATAGAAATATTATGTTAACCAAAAGGCCGTTTTTGCCTTGTTTAACGTTTTAGGGTGTTTTTTACAGCTGTTACGGGGTAAATATGCAAAAATTCGTATTATTTGCCCGTTTAAGCATCTAATATAGGCAAAAAAACCATTAAATCAAGTCTTTTTTGCTAATAAATAGCATTAAATAGAGGTAAAACCCGTTAAAATTGTTATCTTTACTTATGATTTGCTCGGTTTATTCCGATAAGTTGTAAAAATTCGTAGAGAAAAAGACCCTATTTGCCTAGCATTTAGGGTTTTTTTATGGCTATAAATAGGCATATATTGCCAAAAATTAAGCATATATTGTCAAACTACTCCCCTACCCTACCCCAAAAAGCATTATATTAGAGGTATGAAAGGCGTATATAAAGGCAGAAACGTAACTTTAGAAAGTCCGCGACGTTTACGCGCTGGCGACGTATCATACGGCAGAAAAAAATTTGAAGTCTATGTATTAGACGGCGCAAGAGTTAAGCGCGTAACATTCGGCGACCCTAATATGAGAATTAGAAAAAACAATCCAGCAGCGCGCGCAAGTTTTTTGGCGCGTCATAATTGCGATACAAAAAAAGATAAGACAAAAGCCGGTTATTGGTCGTGTCAAAAATGGCTGTAAGTATATATGTATTAAAAAAATAGCTGTGCGCGATTCTCAGACAGTTAAGACCGCTTTTTTTCCTCTAAATAAGGAATTAGATACTTATAAATAGCAAAACCGGCAGCAATACCCGTAAAAATTCTAAAATAATTAACGCCGTATAGACTGTCGCGTGCTGGGTCTACAAATACGCCGTTTTTTCTCAATCCATAATGTAGGTGCGGGCCGGTTGTTTTGCCGGTATTGCCCGTCGTTGCAATAATTTGACCCTGATTAACGTTATCGCCCTCACTTCCTCTAAACGATTCTAGGTGCGCGTATCTACTTTCTAAATTATTGTCGTGGTCTACTATCATATATAAACCGCTGCGCTGGTCAATACCAATTTTAATTATTTTGCCGCTTTCTATTGCATAAACATTTGAGCCAATTGGTGTAGCTAAGTCAATGCCGTTGTGCATTTTTTGCGCGGGTGGTGGAAAGGGGTTATTTCTTAACCCAAAACCTGAGTTAATTTTCCAAAATTTTTCGTCTACGGGTTTTACTAGCGCCATACGTTTAAACAGTTACTGCTTAAGATCAGTTATTGTTGGAAGTAACCACAAAAATATAACTGCCAAAGACAATATTATTTCTATGGTATTAATTACGGACAAAATAAACGCCGGCTGCAACAGCCGCAATTGGTAAAACTAAATTACTTTTACTTTTGTTCTTGTCTCCTTGTTTTTTTAACGCACCAGCTGTGCCAAGTCTTGAACGTACATTTTGTAACGCTCTTTCGTATGGTGTAATTGCCCAGTCTGAAAACAGATAAACCGTTTCAAGTCTTATAAACTCCGCTAAATTTTCGCCGTATGCAATTAAAAAAGCATTAAAAATTGCTCTTAATTGCGCATTGTTATATTTATAAGTCATTGAATATATTATATTCATTAACAAACAATGTTCTTGATTTGTAGCGTCGTCTGGATAAATTGAGCCGGTAAAAACAGAATGTAAATACTCTGCTATTTTGTTTGGAGACATTAAACGCAACATTAAAGGCGGGTCGCTTTGAGGAAAACCCGTTGTATTTATAGGCGTTGTTGTTCCTTTACTTACAAAAGTTAAATTGTCTTCAAAGTCCCACGCAGTCAATTCGACCCACTCCCCTACCCTATGATTAAAATAATTACCAATTCCAATAGGAACACTTTTTGGTATTATAGTTGTTAAAGTGTCTTCTGTTGGGTTGTCACTTTCGTCGTTGAAATCGTCCAATAAAATTTTGCCACCTTGATACAAAAGAACTGCCGCTGCTACCTTTACTAGCGGCGTTTCTTTCAATAGGTACGTCAATTTTTCCTCCGGTCGTCTTGGCGACTTTTTTCGGTTTGGAAATAGTCTTTGACTTAGGGGTTTTTTTGGCGGTACTGCTGGCGTTGTTTTTCGTCTTGCCATTGGTTGCCATTTTACATTCTTTTAAGTTTCTCCATTAGGTCGTATCTCTCTTTACCTAATTTAGCATACTGCTTTAATTCTCTTTCATAATCTGCGTATTTAGAAAGATAATTTTTCATTTGAGTAACTGTTTTACTCTTTGGCTTTTTTGGCGGTCTTTTTTTAAAACCCGCTAATTTTGCCATTTTCATTTGAATAGATGTGTTATATGTTTTAGCCATAACTCTTATTTTAATTATTAATAAAATTTATTATTATCGGTTTGACTGCGTCCGCTTTTCCTTGTTGTATTTTATTCGCAAATTTTTGAATATTTTGTTCTCCGAAATAATCAACTATTACAGCTAAATTAGTTTCTAAATTTTCAATGTTTTCAATTTCTGCTGTTTCCGGGTCGTATTCTTTTTTAAAGCCTTGCATAGAGTTATTTGTTTGTGGTGTTAATTTACTTTCAATAAATTTAGAAACAAAGCCGGTTAGCAAAAAATTTACTTTACCGCCTAAAGTTTCCATTTCTGCAACTTTATTTCTTAAGTCTGCCATTTCTTTTTCTCGTTCCATATCGCGTAAACGTTGATTAACGAGTTCGTCAACTTTTTGGTTTAATGAAGACATAGAGACAAAGTCTTCTGCTTGCCCGTTTAAACTTGGCGACGGACTGATCAAAGTTTCATAAAATTCGGTTTTGACTTCTAACATATTACGTTTTTGCTCGCCCTCTGTGCCTTTACCTAACAATATAGTAAACTTACCGGACACAATATTTTCTAACTCTTGCAGTCTTTTAATTAAATCTTCCGGAGTTTCTCTTTTAACGTTTTCAAACGCTCTTGAATTTTCTGTTAGTTCGCCCTCGTATAATTTAGCAGACTTATAATTATTGTCTTTAATTAACTTATATATTTTATTCAAACTTACAATCATCTATCGCGGTATTTTAAACGGTAATAAACTATTGAAATAGTTACTTTTGTTCTTAGCTGGTTTTCAAAAGTTAGTGCGTCTTTTATTTCAACGTATGGAAAACAAGGCGACACGTAAATGGGTACTGTTTGAACGTTCGCGTCGTCTTTAACCGGTATATTAACCGGCGTACCATTAAAAGTTATTATAATTCTTGGGTCTCCACCCGGAGTAACTGCAAACGGGTCTATAAAAATTGAATAACCTATGCAGCCCGGCGGCGTGACGTATTCTTGTGAAGAAATAAACGGCAAACCCGCTCCCGGTGTAGCAATTTCTAATTGTTGACCCGAAGTATATATTTGTTTATCGGCATACCATTTTAAAAAATCGCTGTTACTTTGGGGTAAACCAGCGGGAAATATTATTTCGTTTAAATGACTTGGCATTAATTATCAAAATATAAAGTTAAATAAACTTGAAATCGCATTGGTCGCAACTGACTTTAATATTACGCGTGTTTTGTTTCTTGCGTGTAATAGTTATTAAGTCGTGCGGATAATTCCCTAGCGTTTTAGCTATTTTCCTGAGTTTTACGAGCAAATTTTTATTTGCTGCTGCTGATGTTGGTTTGTTTTCATTTAGTCCAATAGCGCAGCAGATAGACCAAAACCGCGAATTGTGGCCGTTTTGGCAATTATCAATAGCATGGACTAATTCATGGGTCAAAGTGTCGAGAATTTCGACCGCTTTATCAACTACCGGAGAAATAAAAATCTCATTTACGCCGCTTTTACTGCTTATACGTGGAAAACAACAGCCGAGCGTATGCCGGCGCGCTGTGTTACCCGTTGGCGTAAAGCCGCAAGTTACTTTCACGTCTTTAGGAACGTTAAAAAACTTGTTCGGCTTTTTAATAAGGTTGTATTGATTAGTATAGTAATAATTCCCGTATTCGACAACGGTTTTATTAAATACCTCTTTATTAATGAGCGTAACAGCGGCGACTAGCCACTGTTCACGCGTTTTGTATGTTCTATTTTTAGTCATTTGCAAGGCTGTTAAATTCTGTTTCACTTATTACGGTTAAATTTAACTCTCTTGCAACATAATTAATATGCTTGCTGGTTGTCGGGCTGGTTGTCATTCCGCCAACGTTCCAAGCGTGCTTTATTAAATATGGTCTTGAGATGGTCGCAACGTGGGTTTGGTAGCTAGTTACGACGTTGCCCGTAACGTTTAGATTTGCTTTGTATCTTTTCATTGTTTATAAGATTAGTTAATAAAAATTCGTGGTGCTAATATAGGGCGTTTAAACGTAATAACCAAATTTAAATGTTAAAAAATGTTATAACTGCCCGTTTAAACGGTGCGTGCATTATGCGGGCGCGGTTTTATATACGGGTGCTTTTTAGGTCTAGTAAATAACGGGTATTTTTAACCGGTCTAGTAATATAAGTAAATGTTAAGTAAATGTTAAATATACTAATGTGTTAGGTTTACTTATACTGTCCAGCGTAAACCATAGAAATATTATGTTAACCAAAAGGCCGTTTTTGCCTTGTTTAACGTTTTAGGGTGTTTTTTACAGCTGTTACGGGGTAAATATGCAAAAATTCGTATTATTTGCCCGTTTAAGCATCTAATATAGGCAAAAAAACCATTAAATCAAGTCTTTTTTGCTAATAAATAGCATTAAATAGAGGTAAAACCCGTTAAAATTGTTATCTTTACTTATGATTTGCTCGGTTTATTCCGATAAGTTGTAAAAATTCGTAGAGAAAAAGACCCTATTTGCCTAGCATTTAGGGTTTTTTTATGGCTATAAATAGGCATATATTGCCAAAAATTAAGCATATATTGTCAAACTACTCCCCTACCCTACCCCAAAAAGCATTATATTAGAGGTATGAAAGGCGTATATAAAGGCAGAAACGTAACTTTAGAAAGTCCGCGACGTTTACGCGCTGGCGACGTATCATACGGCAGAAAAAAATTTGAAGTCTATGTATTAGACGGCGCAAGAGTTAAGCGCGTAACATTCGGCGACCCTAATATGAGAATTAGAAAAAACAATCCAGCAGCGCGCGCAAGTTTTTTGGCGCGTCATAATTGCGATACAAAAAAAGATAAGACAAAAGCCGGTTATTGGTCGTGTCAAAAATGGCTGTAAGTATATATGTATTAAAAAAATAGCTGTGCGCGATTCTCAGACAGTTAAGACCGCTTTTTTTCCTCTAAATAAGGAATTAGATACTTATAAATAGCAAAACCGGCAGCAATACCCGTAAAAATTCTAAAATAATTAACGCCGTATAGACTGTCGCGTGCTGGGTCTACAAATACGCCGTTTTTTCTCAATCCATAATGTAGGTGCGGGCCGGTTGTTTTGCCGGTATTGCCCGTCGTTGCAATAATTTGACCCTGATTAACGTTATCGCCCTCACTTCCTCTAAACGATTCTAGGTGCGCGTATCTACTTTCTAAATTATTGTCGTGGTCTACTATCATATATAAACCGCTGCGCTGGTCAATACCAATTTTAATTATTTTGCCGCTTTCTATTGCATAAACATTTGAGCCAATTGGTGTAGCTAAGTCAATGCCGTTGTGCATTTTTTGCGCGGGTGGTGGAAAGGGGTTATTTCTTAACCCAAAACCTGAGTTAATTTTCCAAAATTTTTCGTCTACGGGTTTTACTAGCGCCATACGTTTAAACAGTTACTGCTTAAGATCAGTTATTGTTGGAAGTAACCACAAAAATATAACTGCCAAAGACAATATTATTTCTATGGTATTAATTACGGACAAAATAAACGCCGGCTGCAACAGCCGCAATTGGTAAAACTAAATTACTTTTACTTTTGTTCTTGTCTCCTTGTTTTTTTAACGCACCAGCTGTGCCAAGTCTTGAACGTACATTTTGTAACGCTCTTTCGTATGGTGTAATTGCCCAGTCTGAAAACAGATAAACCGTTTCAAGTCTTATAAACTCCGCTAAATTTTCGCCGTATGCAATTAAAAAAGCATTAAAAATTGCTCTTAATTGCGCATTGTTATATTTATAAGTCATTGAATATATTATATTCATTAACAAACAATGTTCTTGATTTGTAGCGTCGTCTGGATAAATTGAGCCGGTAAAAACAGAATGTAAATACTCTGCTATTTTGTTTGGAGACATTAAACGCAACATTAAAGGCGGGTCGCTTTGAGGAAAACCCGTTGTATTTATAGGCGTTGTTGTTCCTTTACTTACAAAAGTTAAATTGTCTTCAAAGTCCCACGCAGTCAATTCGACCCACTCCCCTACCCTATGATTAAAATAATTACCAATTCCAATAGGAACACTTTTTGGTATTATAGTTGTTAAAGTGTCTTCTGTTGGGTTGTCACTTTCGTCGTTGAAATCGTCCAATAAAATTTTGCCACCTTGATACAAAAGAACTGCCGCTGCTACCTTTACTAGCGGCGTTTCTTTCAATAGGTACGTCAATTTTTCCTCCGGTCGTCTTGGCGACTTTTTTCGGTTTGGAAATAGTCTTTGACTTAGGGGTTTTTTTGGCGGTACTGCTGGCGTTGTTTTTCGTCTTGCCATTGGTTGCCATTTTACATTCTTTTAAGTTTCTCCATTAGGTCGTATCTCTCTTTACCTAATTTAGCATACTGCTTTAATTCTCTTTCATAATCTGCGTATTTAGAAAGATAATTTTTCATTTGAGTAACTGTTTTACTCTTTGGCTTTTTTGGCGGTCTTTTTTTAAAACCCGCTAATTTTGCCATTTTCATTTGAATAGATGTGTTATATGTTTTAGCCATAACTCTTATTTTAATTATTAATAAAATTTATTATTATCGGTTTGACTGCGTCCGCTTTTCCTTGTTGTATTTTATTCGCAAATTTTTGAATATTTTGTTCTCCGAAATAATCAACTATTACAGCTAAATTAGTTTCTAAATTTTCAATGTTTTCAATTTCTGCTGTTTCCGGGTCGTATTCTTTTTTAAAGCCTTGCATAGAGTTATTTGTTTGTGGTGTTAATTTACTTTCAATAAATTTAGAAACAAAGCCGGTTAGCAAAAAATTTACTTTACCGCCTAAAGTTTCCATTTCTGCAACTTTATTTCTTAAGTCTGCCATTTCTTTTTCTCGTTCCATATCGCGTAAACGTTGATTAACGAGTTCGTCAACTTTTTGGTTTAATGAAGACATAGAGACAAAGTCTTCTGCTTGCCCGTTTAAACTTGGCGACGGACTGATCAAAGTTTCATAAAATTCGGTTTTGACTTCTAACATATTACGTTTTTGCTCGCCCTCTGTGCCTTTACCTAACAATATAGTAAACTTACCGGACACAATATTTTCTAACTCTTGCAGTCTTTTAATTAAATCTTCCGGAGTTTCTCTTTTAACGTTTTCAAACGCTCTTGAATTTTCTGTTAGTTCGCCCTCGTATAATTTAGCAGACTTATAATTATTGTCTTTAATTAACTTATATATTTTATTCAAACTTACAATCATCTATCGCGGTATTTTAAACGGTAATAAACTATTGAAATAGTTACTTTTGTTCTTAGCTGGTTTTCAAAAGTTAGTGCGTCTTTTATTTCAACGTATGGAAAACAAGGCGACACGTAAATGGGTACTGTTTGAACGTTCGCGTCGTCTTTAACCGGTATATTAACCGGCGTACCATTAAAAGTTATTATAATTCTTGGGTCTCCACCCGGAGTAACTGCAAACGGGTCTATAAAAATTGAATAACCTATGCAGCCCGGCGGCGTGACGTATTCTTGTGAAGAAATAAACGGCAAACCCGCTCCCGGTGTAGCAATTTCTAATTGTTGACCCGAAGTATATATTTGTTTATCGGCATACCATTTTAAAAAATCGCTGTTACTTTGGGGTAAACCAGCGGGAAATATTATTTCGTTTAAATGACTTGGCATTAATTATCAAAATATAAAGTTAAATAAACTTGAAAT
>CAACVD010001137.1_pt1 | contig 12837 bp, 22 predicted proteins | sample 2381771 | NCBI WGS metagenome assembly CAACVD01 (sample SAMEA5211965, study PRJEB30684) | marine metagenome | biome: Marine; feature: Epipelagic; material: Water | collected 2015-10-15 | depth 15 m | reverse complement strand
TTCTTTCTGGTCAATAGGTGTTAAACACGCAAGTGTATTTGTACCATTGATATTCATAGAACAACTACCACAGATACCTTCTCTACAACTTCTTCTAAATGTAAGTGTGGGGTCTACATTATTTTTGATGTACATAATCGCATCTAATAACATAGGCCCCATTTTTGATTTATTTAAGTGATATGTATTGATACTAGGGTTCTTCCCATTATCACGATTCCAACGATAGATATTCAATACTAAATTCTTTTTAGTTCCAAAGGTTTTACCTTTTACTATTTTAGAATTTTTAGGTAAACTAAACATATAAAGATACTAATACCACAGCGACAACAATTATTAATAGAACTGTATCAACTAAATTAAGTTTCCAGTATATCTTATCAAACCTTTTGAATTCATCATTATTCATATTTTTTTATAACCCCATCTATTTTCAGACATATCCCAAACTCTCTTACAATCATCTGGTATTCTGATTAACATATTACTTAATTTTATGATGTTCTTTGTAACTTGCATAACATTCTCCTTATAGTTAACAATTTGAACATTACGCCCTTTTAACTGATGGACTATCAGCCACTTTTGAAGCATGTGATATGCTACTATTACTTATATGTTATGAATCCCATAATCCTAAAAATATAGTAATTATGGCCACTATAAAAGCTATTAATGGTATTGATTCCAACACTAGTAATCCCATAACGATATAATGAGTCCTACGAAAAGAAGAGATATTAATCCCATTGTATATCACTTAATGTATATCTCAACTCTTTTAACCTCTTTTCGTAAGACTCCTCAGTATTAAACCATTCTATTATGTTACCAGTACCAAATTGTGGTATCTGTATTTCTACGAACCAAGTATTTACATCTTGGTCCCAACCGTGATAAATGTCAAATGATTCTATGGGTCTTTGGCCCTTTAATCTTTGTCTTGGCATTTTTCACATCTACAATGTTTACAAACCTCAATCGTATTGCCCGATCTGTCAATGTCATCCCAATAACTTCCGCCACAATGTGAATCGTGACCACAATTTGAACAAAACGAACTACTTATCATCACAACCGCACTTTCCTTTATAATCTTTGATTGCACTTTTAACAGCATCTTCCGCAAGTACCGAACAATGTATCTTAACTGGAGGAAGTGCAAGTTCAGAGGCAATCTCTGTATTCTTAATTGATTGTGCTTTGTCAATGTGAGCTCCTTTCAGCCATTCAGTAACTAATGAACTACTCGCTATTGCAGAGCCACACCCAAATGTTTTAAATTTTGCGTCTGTTATTATACCTGTGTCATCAACTTCTATCTGGAGTTTCATAACATCACCACACGCTGGCGCTCCTACCAGACCAGTTCCCACATTTTTCTTATTTTTATCTAAAGTCCCCACATTTCGTGGATTCTCATAATGGTCTAATAATTGTTTACTGTACGCCATTTAAAATCTCCTACAATAGTTATTAAGCACTATTATTTATTCATAGTACTCCATTCTAACACCATTTTTCTCTTTAACAACCTTACGCATACCATTTTCAACCTCTTCAACTTGTACTTTTACTTTACCTTTTCTCTGTTTTCTTAATGCTTTATCTTTTTCTCTTTTTATCCTTGTAAGTTCCTGTTTAATCGTGATATTAGCGGCTATGACGAGCAAAACTGCTAAAGGGTCAAACACAAACACTAGTATTAAGATAACCCATCTTACTGCATTTTCTAAAAATGTCAGTGCATCATCACCATATAAAAGTGCAGAAATATACTTTAATGGTCCTACTTCTACTTCAAAATTCTTTATTTCTAAATCATAAACTGATTTTTCATCTAATAATTCATCTATTCTAGTCTGTGATTTATTAACCATATTGGTTAACTTATCTCTCTCTTCTTGTTGTTCTTCTCTTTTATTTAAACCTTTTGATACTGCACCTAATTCTATATACCTATCTAATGCATCATCTAAAGATTGTAGTTGTTTCTCTGCTCTGATGATTGTTTTTTCTTCTGATTTAATATAATTATCAATTCTATCAATTTTTATTTGTGCTTGAGATGTATTTGAACCTGCATCTATGTGTGATTTAGATAGATACCCAAAAATACCCATACTAGTTATAAACATAAGAACTATAACTGCACTTGTCAAGTAATATTTTAATACTTTTGGTACTGTGGTCCAATTCTGATATAACCAAGATGCAGTAACAAGTTTACCTATCTCTAATACAACACCCATAATAGCTATGGACACTGCGGATGCAGAGAATATAGCCATTAGACCTACAATACTATAATATGCAGCAACGGCACTAATACATAATGCTACCGCAAGAGTCACTAATCCAAAGAACATAATTTTTGATACTTTTCTGTTACAAGCATTTTGGTCTTTAACCAAAATTGTTTCATATCTAAGTCTTTACAATTTTCCATTGCAGTATCGCAATTATACATTAACTTTAGATACCTAGTTTTTAGGTTCATTCTCACATACTTGTCTGAATAAAATATATTTCTCTCCATTTGGAGGTGTAAGTGTTATAGCAGGGTTTTTTATATCAGTTTGTCTACCTACATATTTCCATTCACACGGACCATATAATTCTTCCATTTTGTTTTTGTGTGCAAAGAATTCAGCGTTGTCCATTATAAACATATTTACCATAAAGGAGAAAATACTCCCAACGATTGTTTCTATTCCCATTTTAATATCCTATTATATTTTTGTTAACCAGAGGTTTACCTTCTCTGTATTCGTGTTTCATATAGTCTATCATCTGTTCTAAAACAAATTGTTGGTCTTCAGTGCCGTGTTCTAAAGTATCTTTGTGTATTGACTCTAGCCACTTTGTAACACCTTTATAACTTAAATAACCTACACCCGCTTTAACGCCAATCATATATCCACACCTTTCTTTTTCAATAATTGTTTTAGTAATGTTTTGTCTATCTCATAATCATAATTGTATTTATCACCTTCTAGTATCTCATCGCTTTTTACACACTCAAAAAACAAATCAATAGACATACCAAAGAAGTTTATAGCGACATCACCTTGATTATCAATCTCTACTTGACAATCTTGTTCACTCGCCATACTTTTTTCAATGGATATAGATTGTGTTTCACCATTAGGAAAAGAAAATAACACTTGTATTAATAATATAAATTCTTTCATACTGCTATCCTATCAGGATTGTAACCTACTGTCAACCCCTAAAAAGTGAAAATATGTACTCATAATAAATTTTGGTTTTTCTTTAGGCATTTCACCTTCGTGAGGATACATCCACATTGGTGGAAATACAACTACACTACCCTTTTCTGCGGGCACATATGCCTTCTCAAATTTTGTGCCAGCATCATTGTCATTCAAATAATATAAAAACGCAAGAAATCGTGTACAATTTTGTATTGTACCTGCATCAACATGCCAAGGAAAACTACCTTGATTAGGTTCATATCTTTTAATTCTAAAACCTTCAACAGCATAAACTTTTGGTGCCTGACTTGTCTTGTCGTGTTTCTCAAAATAATCATCACCTATTTTGTGAGTCAAATCTTTCATTAGATTACTTAATCTATGTCCAGCATCTATTTCAACTTGTTCAAAGTTACCATAATCTGTAAGTCTATCTAAGTTATGTTGATAGTAATCTAATAATTCTTTTACTAAATCATCTTCTAACACATTCTTATATAATTGTATCATCTAGTTTAATATCCTTCCACCTTTCAATAGTGCACCTTCTCTTGGTCCAGCCACTATTCTTCTAGTAACAGGTATTGTTTCATACTCACCCACGAAGTCACCTGGGAAAACACCTGTTTCTAAATAATACTTTAACCACCTAATATATCCTCTTGCATTTAAGGCCTTAGAGTGTTCTATTGCTTTTTGTTTTTTATCAACACCTTGTCTTCGTGCTGCTTTCTCAGAAGATGACGCAATATCTTTTTGTGTCTTAATCCACTGCATCACTTTTTTTCTAGACATAAATCCATCATCAGGTATTGCTAATACCTTTGGTGAAATGTTTGTGTATTTGGGTGGATTTTCTTTTAGTCTTTTTTCTCTTGCCTTGGCAAGTCTTTCAATTGCTGCCTGTCTTTGTTCTGCAGACATTTTTCTTTTAGCCATAATACCTCACTAAATAAATTATTATTGTTTATATTGTAACATGCATTTATCTATTTGTCAATGCCCCCATAACTCTTTTCATTCTTAACTGATTATCAATCCATTGTTTTGCAATGTAATTTTTAACTTTTCTTTTTGTTAATTTTACAATTTGTTTGAATACCGTATTAAACACATTCTCACCTGCACTATTATTATCTACAATTATCATATTACTCATACCAAATAATCTTTGAAACTTACCTATGTTTGCTTGTACATTGTTCCAGTATGTTTTAACAATATCTAAAGGTAACTTTCTAGTTCTTTGATTATTTCTTTCTATTGCCGTGTCTAAAGATGTATTAACAAATATCATATAAGTTTCATATCCTAATTCTTTTAACTTTCTAGCTTGTCTTTCTATTTTAACATATTCTGCACCTGTACCATCTATAATTAAACCAAGTCTACCAGCCACAAAGTTTCTTTGCATTTTTGATGTAACCTCTTTTGCTCTACTTCTGATTTTATCTCTTTCTAAACTTTTTTCTGGACTCATAGTTCTAAAGTCTAAGTCAAAGTCTGCATCTTTTAGTAGTTTTTCAAATGCAATATCAGAGTTTACAATTTTAAGGCCGAGGCCTCCAGTGGTTCGTCTTACAACATAAGATTTACCACTGCCAGGTCCTCCTGCCAGAAAAAATGCCTTAAAAATGTTAGGGTCATATACCCCCTCTGTTAATTGTTCAAATGTTTTCACGCTGTCTTTCTTTCTAAAAACCTTCTCGTTCTTGCCGTATATAATTCACTGGCTTCTTTAGTTAATTCACAAATAGTATTATCAATAATTCTTTCTTGTCTTTGAAAATTTAGTGTTCTTAACTTACGAGTGTTTTTATTAGTCATTTTTTTTCCTTTAAGTAATCATCATATTGTCACAGTACCTCCACTTCCTGAACCTGGGTCAGGTAAATCATCAGGAAAACTTAATTGGGTACTATCTTTAACTACTTCAAGTCCTATTCTGTGTTTATTGTCACCATAACGCAGAAATGAGTGTTTTAGTTTTTTTATAATATAACGACCAGATACTTTTTCATTATATAACTCACCAGCATCAGTTTGATTTTTTGGTATATTGAGTTCAAGAAGTTGGCCGACTTCAATACCAGTGTTACCTACAATTTCTAGATAATAACTGATACCATTTGCAATTTGTGATAATTTAGAAAATCTATTTAATATATCAGACCCTGGATTTACTTTACCATATGGTGTTCTAAATTCTGGATATGTGCCTGTATGAAAAGAATCTGGTCCTGTTGATGATTGTACAGTAACTAGTGAATCTGAATAATCACTTACTGTGTTACCTTGTGTGTCTAATACGCTTTCAAGTGGGAATAGTGGTTTACCTTGTCCACCACCAAGTGTTTCAACATCATTTCCCTTACTAAAAGATTCTTTATAAGAGAACGGTGTTTCTGAATATGTCTTATTAAAACTGTCGTGTAATATCATTTTTGATGCATAAAGTCCTGTACGAATACCATTTAATATGTCATTACTACTTATGATTTTTTCACTTTCTATCTGATTTAAATTTACCTCTTGTGGATTAACACCTTTTTTTTCGTGTATGTCACCTTCACCAACACTATATTCCATCACAGGTCCTTCTTCAAATAAACTTTCTATACTTCTAAAGTTATAACCACGAGTTGTTTCATAAAATATATAAGATGAGGTTTCAAATCTAGATAATGATCTTTGTGCAATTGAATTGATGGCATCAAATGGATGCATGTTTGGAACTACAAAAGAAAACCCACCTACTGTATCTTCTAATTTTAATTGTTTATCACAATTCAAATAGTTTTCGCCCCTAAATATCTTTTCTACCATTTCTGAATAAGCACCAGTAAATGATTGTGACACTCTTCTTCTGTTATTTAAAAATATTTCGTTTGTGGTAAGTTTCAAAGAAATCATTTTACCTTGATTGACATCAACTTCTTGTAATATTTTATAAACTACAAATGTATGTTTTGTGAAATCAATAGAACCTTCATTAGTTTCTTCTGGTGTACCAATTTCAAGTCTTACATATTCGTTACCAATGATTGGTAATGTTTCTGATAAATCTTTTGTATCAACGAATGTTATATCTGCAGAAATTGCATTTGAGAATAATTCTTCATAGACATTTACTTCAATCAAAACATCTATCAAATCAATTTCTGCACCTGCGTGTGTGACTAGTTTACATTCCAGTATGTTGTATTCACCAGCATACTGCATACCCATAGGACTTTTTGCCATTATGCTGTACCTTCACTCATCAATGCCTTAAACTCTTTTATAAATTGAAATAAATAATCTTTCTTTAATAATCTAATTTGACCTCTTTGAATTTGTATGTTCTCTTCGTGTTGATAATTACTAACACTTACAGCTGTTGGATGTGAAGTTTTGTCTGAACCAATATTTATGACTTCGGTAGTGTCACCTGATGTTTTTGTAATTTCATAATGATGTATTCCATTAGGGTTATCATATTTGTCATTTAAATATTGTTCAAAGGCTTGAACACCCATTGGCCAATTATGAAATCTGTCTATGACATCATTTACTATCAATACTACCCAATGTAATGATGCATCACCATAATATTTAAATGCTATGTCTTCAGGTTTTTCACCCATAGCAACTTGGTAATAATCAAACACTTTTGTGTTTGCCGATGCGTTCACAGCTAATTTAACTCTTTTTAATATATGTGTAAATTGTGATAGATTACCATCACCTTTTATATCATAATTTAATTTAGGAAATTTAGAAAAATACATTAAAAACCTTCCTTAGCTCTTTCTTTAGTAATAATTTCAAGTTCTTTAAACGACAATGACATTTCTGATTCTACAGGTGGTGTGTCACCAGTATCATCAGGAACATGCGCACTGTATCGTCCACCACCATATTTGACATTTAAATTTTCTAATACACAAGTGGATACTTTATTTAAATATGAATTATGTTCACCTTTACCAACCCAATGATATTCTATATCAAATACATCAGGTGTAACAAATACTCTTGATTTACCTTGATCACCTTCTACTTCTGGTAACATATGAAATTTAAAAATGTTAATTATTTCTCTGACCATTTTTGCTTCTTCCATACTTTTAGGTATAAATTTAAAATTATAATTAAATGACCTTTTAGCAACACCATTAAATATTAGTTCCATTCTATCAGTTGTAACTTTACCAGTTCTTGCAAAATCTAATGCCTTTGTACCACTTGCGAATGTGTCAGCTGTGTTTCTAGCCACTTCTGGTGTACCTTCTTTAAACTCTGTACTAGTGGCTTGAACTTTATTTTCAGCAGCAATTATATTTGAAGCAGCTTTACCCAACAGACCAATTTCTTTATCTTCATATGCAGAGTTATATGTGACTTCTACTGTAGCTGGCATATACAATGCTATTACCATATCTGTTCGTGTTGTTGGTGCTCTTGTGTGTGTGAATATTTTAGTTGGTTTGTTTGCACTTCTACCTGGTCTTAATTGTGCTGCTTTACCACCACCCATAAAAGATGCAAATTTATTACCAGCTGCACTCTTAAATGTGTTTATTTTTGATTGAGCCCTTTGTTCAAAGTTTTCTAGTGGATTTAAATTTTTTGATGCATTACCAGCATTTTCATATTTTAATTTACCAACATCTTGTGTGTTTACATAGAATAATATGAAATGTCCTTGATTAGGTGTTCCACCTAAATCTAAAGGATATTGAAAAACTCTTTGTCCTGTCTTATTACCACTAACAGAATTATGACCACCTGCAAATGGGTCACCTAATGATTGTGAAGTTAATGAATTTCTACCATTCAAAAACGAACCTAATTGATTAGTCAAACCACTAGAAAATAACTTAGTTGAAAAAACCATATAAATATTCCTATGAGTTATAGTGGCCGTTATATTCCTAGTTATCCCAAAAAATATAAAGGCAATCCTACTACTATTTATTACAGAAGTTTGTGGGAGCGTAAATTTATGGTGTATTGTGATAGAAATGACAAAATACTAGAATGGGGTTCAGAAGAAATACAAATACCTTATTTTTTACCTACAGATGGTAAATATCACAGATATTTTCCTGATTTCTATATAAAATGTAAAAGAGCTGATGGAAAAATAAGAAAAATGATTATAGAAGTCAAGCCAAAGAAATATACAAAAAAACCTAAAATACCAAAAAGAAAAACAAAAGCATTTGTAAAAGAAGTTTATGAATGGGGTAAAAATAGTGCCAAATGGGAAGCTGCAAGAGAGTATTGTAGAGATAGAAATATGGACTTTATCATTCTTACCGAAGACCACCTAATGCCCAAGTATAAATAATATTATATGAGTATATTTGACGAAATACGAAATCTACGAAAAACTGGTAGAGAACCATATCAGTGGTATCGTAACAGAATTAGAGAGTTGGGTGCACCATCATCTAGTGAGTTGATTAGAGATGGTAGACTATCTGGTAGATATCATATTGGTAGATTAAATATGTTTTTGTATGACCCAAAATACAAAGACAAACTACCTTATTATGATGTGTTTCCGTTAGTATTACCCATACAAAGGTATAGTGATGGGTTTTTAGGTATTAACTTTCATTATCTTCCTTACGCATTGAGAGCAAGACTAATGAAAAGATTAGAAGACGATGCAAGAGGACCACAAAGTGATATGAGAATTATTACATCATATAGTAAATTACAAAGGGTTAATTTAATTAAACCTACTTTAAAAAGATATCTATATGAATTTACTAGAAGTAGATTTAGAAGAATAGATAGTGAAGACTTTGTTACTGCATTAATGTTACCTGTACAAAGATTTAGAAAATCAAGTCAATCAAAAGTATGGGCAGACAGTAGAAAGGCAATATAGTGTTCAATTTAAGACAATGGAAAAGTACTTTTCTAAGACAAGAACAAGCTCAAACAAATAGGTTTGAGATAATGATTAATTTACCTAAAATATTAGGTAATAATTCTGAGGCTGCAAGATATGTCAGTTTAAGATGTGAAAACTTTCAATATCCTGAAAGAAGTATATTATCTGCAGCTGATGATAATATATACGGACCACCAAGAGAAATGCCACAAGGTGTTGTACAAAGTTCCACAATCACAGGTACTTTTTGGTGTAATAAAGATTTAGATGAAAAAGTATTCTTTGAAGAATGGCAGAAAAAAATATATCAACCTGGTACATATAATATGAATTACTATAATGACATAGTTGGTGAGATACATATCTTTCAATTATCTAAAGGTAGAAGTGCTTCAATACCTGGTAACTTCTTAACTTTCTCTGGTGCAGCAGAAGAGAAAACAAAATATGGTATTAAACTATTTGAAGTTTATCCAAAAACAATACAAGCACAAGAATTAAATACAGATTCTGGTTTGCAAAAATTATCAATAGATTTTGCATACAGATATTGGGAAGGTATTGGTCGTGAACCTTCTAGAAATTTAAACGATTACATAGCAGATAATTTACCTGGCAGTAATGAGTATGAATTATTTGATGTAAAAGGTATACTTACAGATATACTTGGTAAATCTGGTGCTGGTCCAACAGTAGTTGCTGGTGGAAGAGCCGCAGCAGATTTATTATTAGAATAGGAGTGAAATATTATGGCTTTACCTAAACTTGAAACGCCAACATATAAAATAAAACTACAAAGTTTACAGCAAGAAATAGAATATAGACCATTTCTTGTAAAAGAAGAAAAACTATTAATGATAGCATCTGAAACAGGTGATGAAAAGAATATTATGAAAGCAATGTTAGACATTATAAATGAATGCACATTTCATAAACTTGATATACAAAAATTACCTATGTTTGATATAGAATTTTTATTTTTACATATCAGAGGTAAATCTGTGGGTGAACAAATTAAAGTAAATGTTACTTGTCCAGATGACGAAAAAACAAGAGTTGAAAAAGAAATTGATATCAATGAAATCAAATTATCAATCAATGAAAATCACACAAATGTGATTGATATAACAGATAGCATCAAAACAGTTATGAAATATCCTAGTATGAAAGAAGTTACAAATATGAATCTAAAAGACTCAGGTGAAATGTTTAAAATCATACCAAGGTGTATAGAAACAGTTTATGAAGGTGAAAAGATGATAGAAGACTTTAGTGAAAAAGAAGCAGAAGAATTCGTATCATCTTTTAATACAGAACAGTTTAAAAAAATACAAACTTTTTTTGAAACTATGCCTAAATTAAAACACGATATTATAGTTGAAAATCCTAATACAAAAGTAACATCAACAGTAACATTGGAGGGTCTGCAAAGTTTTTTTTAATAGCTCTTTCTCATAATAATCTAGAAAATTATTTTAAAACTAATTTCGCGATGATGCAACATCATAAGTATAGTTTAAGTGATATTGAAAATATGGTACCTTGGGAAAGAGATGTATATGTAGATTTACTTCAACAACACGTGCGAGAGGAAAATGAACGAATCAAAGAGCAAAATAGAAAAAACAGTTGACCCAGAAGTCGCTGAAAAAGATTTGAATGGTGATGGACACATTACCAAAGAAGAAATGGAGATGAATTTGGAATTTAAAAGAAAAGAATTAGAAGACGCAGATGCCCGTAGAGATGCTATGAGAAGAATGACTTGGTTTGCATTGTTTGGTATGTTATTTTATCCTAGTGGTATATTAATTACTGCTTTATTAGGGCAAGACACGGCTGCAAAATTAATTTCTGATATTGCACCTACATATTTTGTTGCAATCTCAGCATTAGTGGCAGCATACTTTGGTGCAAATGCATATGTAGATAAAAAAGCAACAGAGAAGAAAAAATAATGTCTGAATTAACTGATGTAAGTAATCAACTCACTTCACAAAATAGAAGTCTAAGAGAAACTTTTTCTGAAGAACACGAAAAAGCTAGACAACAGGCTGATGCTATTGGTAATAAATTAAGTGAGATTTATACTCACGGATTTGAAAATCAAGCAAAAGCTTTAGGTAATCTTGGTAAGTCTATGGGAAAAGGTCTGATTGGTAATTTAAAAAAAGGTCTTGCTTTTCTTAAACCAAGTATGGAATCTATAAAAGAAGAGAAAAGACGAAATGATGAGTTTATGAACGCAATCGGTACTTTTGCAGAGAGCACTAAAAACTTCTTTAAAGCTGGGGTTGATAAAGTAAAAGATAAGTTTTCATTTTTAGCTCCAATAGCAACACTTCTTAAAGGTTTAATTATTGGTGGTGCATTATTTATTTTACTTAAAAAACTACCAGAAATATTTGAAAGTGATTTGTATAAACAAATGATTGTAACTATTGAAAAACATATTGTACCAGGTATACAAAAATTATTTAATAATTACATAAAACCATTTTTAATGTTTTTTGTAGATGGACTTACAGAATTATTTAAAGATATTAATGATGATAATAAGTCAGCTGGTGATACCATAAAAGAAAATGCTGGATTTCTTGCAGCAGCTTTAGGTGCAATTGCAGTTTATATGTATCCAGGTGCAATATTCAAAACAGTTATGTTTGCAGGTAAAAATTTATTGTTAGCAAGTAGATTGTTAATGAAAGGTATTTTATCTACTGGAAAAGCAGTAATGTCTTCAGCGATAAATCTTGGTAAAAGTGCACTTAAAGGTTTAGCAGCAGGAGCAGTTGCAATGAAAGGTGCTTTGGTAAGTGCAGCTATTTCACTTAAAGCTGCAGCATTACCACTTATAGCTGCAGTGACACCATTTCTTCCAATAATTCTTGGAGTTGCTGCAGGTATTACATTAGCAAAAGTTGCCTTTGATTCTATAAAAGAGAAATGGGATCAAGCACCAGGTATATTAAGTAAAATAAAATTAATTGTTTCATCAATTCTTGCTGCACCTATTAATTTTTTCAAAGGTATTATCTCTTGGGTTGCTGGAAAATTAGGATTTGAGGAGTTTGCTAAGAAACTAGATGATTTTGACCCAGTAAAAAAACTGATGGATTTCTTTTCAAATGCAGGTGCATTTATTAAAGAAAAATTTGCTATTGTAGGTGATTTCTTTTCTGATATTGACCCGATAGGTGCTGTTAAAAATTTCTTTGGCAAAATTAAAGAAACACTTTCTAATTTATTACCTGACTTTCAATTACCAGAGTTCAATTTCCCAGACTTTGACTTCAATCCCATTGATGGTTTACTAAATGCACTAGCAAATATTTTAGATAAATTCACTTTCTTAGGTATTGGTCCTAAAATTGCAAAATTTATGAGAGGTGCTGTTACACCTGATGAAGATGTTGAAGAAGTAGAAAAAAGACAAAAGGGTGGTCCTGTCAAGAAAGACAGTTTATATTTAGTCGGTGAAAAGGGGCCAGAGTTATTTAGACCAAGTATGTCTGGTATGATAGCGAACTCACAACGAACTACAGATATTTCAAATAGAGCAATGGAAAATGCGTTGGCTGCAATGAAAGGTATGGGTCAATCAGTACAAAATATTATTAGTGCACCTACACAAAATGTTGAAAATAAAACTGAGAATAAAGTGGCAATAGGTGTAGGTACTTTAGATGATAACTTTAGACAATTAGCAACATTCAGTTTCTAATC
>CAACVD010001136.1_pt1 | contig 12841 bp, 20 predicted proteins | sample 2381771 | NCBI WGS metagenome assembly CAACVD01 (sample SAMEA5211965, study PRJEB30684) | marine metagenome | biome: Marine; feature: Epipelagic; material: Water | collected 2015-10-15 | depth 15 m | reverse complement strand
GGCGGATATTACGGAAAAAAATTCAACGAAACCAACAACCCAACGGAGATAGCAAATGCACTACAACATGATAAAACAAACAAATAGAAGATACTTAGAGGAACTAACAAATAGATGGTCGGAGTTTCCTGATGTTACTAAATCAATCAACATTATGCAGAAAACAGAATGGGTAATTAATAAACCTATTTATGACTTATTGAAGACCTGCGTTGAGAATGATTATGCTTTAGGAAAGCTACCAATAAATCCTGAGAGTATGGAACTACCACCTAAACCTTTTGACATTGCAACTAACCCTGAAAGTAAAACTGAATGGAAACGCAAAGCACAAAAGGTATACAAGAACAGAGCAAAGTCTAAATCTAAATACATACAGGTAAGACAAATATTATCTGAAGCTGAATATTTTATAAATGAAGGTGGTTTCTTTTATCCATACCAACTAGACTTTCGTGGTAGGATTTATCCAAAACCTGCTATGCTATCTCCGCAAAGTGCAGACTACAGTAGAGCATTAATTAAATTTAAGTTTGGTAGGAAAATGACAGATGATGAAGCCTTTCAAGACTTTGCAATTGCAGGTGCAGGTTTGTTTGGTGAAGTTGATAAAGAAGAACTAGAAGTAAGACTAAAATGGGTAGAAGATAACTCACAAAAATTTATTGAGTGTGCAGAAAATCCATTAGAGTTTACTTGGTGGTGTGACGGAGACAAACCTTTTTGTTTTCTTGCATGGTGCTATGAATACAAAGCTTTTGCTGACAGTGACTATTCACCTGATTTTATTACAACACTACCATTACAATCTGATTGTTCTAACTCAGGTCTACAACATTATTCAGCAATGATGTTAGATGAGATAGGTGGTAAAGCAACAAACCTTATACCATCTAATAAACCATCTGATGTTTATGGTTTAGTTGCAAACAAAGTTGTAATGAAACTACGAGACAAAGATAATGATTTAGCTAAGAAATGGTTAGACTATGGTGTAGATAGAAAGCTGTGTAAGAAACCAGTAATGTGTTTACCATATTCATTAACACAATATTCTTGCAGACAATATTTAGAAGACCATGTTGTAAAAGAATATAATGAACGTAATAGACAACATGAGTTTGGTGAAGATTTATTTCATGCTACGCAATGGCTAACACCTATTGTATGGGAAGCAATTAATGAAATAATAAAAGGTGCAAAAGAAATTATGAAATTTTTAAAAGAAGTTTCAAGACTTGTTGCATCAGAAAACTTACCGGTAACTTGGACAACACCTTTAGGTCTTCCAATATTTATGTCTTGTTACAAGCGAGAAAGCAAACGTGTGAAGACACAAATGGGTGATAGTATTATTAAATTGTCTTTAGCTAGTGATACTAAAATTATAGATAAGCGTAAGACAGGCCAAAGTATATGTCCTAACTTTATACACTCACTTGATGCAAGTGTATTACAATTAGCGGTAGTCAAAGCAAATGAACTTGGAATTGATACCTTTAGTCTAATCCATGACAGCTTTGGTGTGTTAGCACCTGATGTCAGATTAATGGCTAAAGCTTTGCGTGAAGCTTTCTGTGAAATATATGGGCGTGATGTACTAGCTAACTTTGCGGTTGAAATGAAACAGATGTTATCTGAAAAGAACCAAAAAAAGTTTCCTAACATACCACAAAAAGGCAATCTTGACTTGGAACAGGTCAAACATTCTATCTTTTTTTGCGTATAGTTGCACTTGTGCAATTAAGTACCACTTATGGCTAACTAAACTTAAACATATAGGAGTTATATATGTCAGAACAACAGCTAATAAGCGTTGTTGGGGAGTTTGAATACCCACACCTGAATAAACCTGATGTTCGTTTTAACGAAGCAGGAGAGTACAAGGTAACATTAAAAGTTCCTAAGTCTGATGCTACAGAAATGATGAAGCAAGTAGACAAGGGGATTGAAAACAAAGTTACCGAAACTGAAAAAGAAACAGGTAAGAAGGTAAAGAAAGCTCCAACACCTTACAAAGTTGAAGGGGACTTAGTTCTCTTTAAATTTAAAATGAAAGCAACAGGTATCAATAGGAAAACTAAAGAAAAGTTCTCTCAGAAACCTATTGTTTTAGATAGTCAAAAAAATCCTATGCCACCAACAGTAAGTATATGGGGTGGTACAAAAGGAAAGATAGCTTACTCATTACGTGAGTACTACGTGCCTATGTTGGGTGCAGGTGTGACTATGCAATTAAGAGCAGTACAAGTTATCGATTTAGTCGAAGGCGGTTCAAAGCAGTTAGACTTATTTGATAAAGAAGATGGCTACGTTAGTCAGGTCAAAGATGAAGTACAAGAGACAGAAGTTCAAACGAGTACAGATTTCTGAGACTGTGACTTTAAAGTCAGGGTTGGAAGAATTAGTTTACAACTTTCTAAATAAAAACAATTGTTGTTTTAAATATGAAAGTAAAAAAATTATTTACTTCCAACCTACTGTTAAGAAAACTTATACACCAGATTTTCCAATAGATAATTCTTTCATTATAGAAACTAAAGGTGCTTTTAATAGTGCTGATAGAAAGAAGATGAAGCTTATCAAACAGCAAAATCCTAATTTGGATTTAAGAATTATATTTTCTAATGCAAATACAAAGATAGGTAAAAAATCAAAAACTACATACGCCAAGTGGTGTACTATGTTTGGTTTTCCTTTTCACTGTATTACATCAACTAAAGAAACCTTTCCTAAGAAATGGTTACAAGAAATAAAAGACAAACAAAAAGGTGGTGTGTTGAAAGACAATCACCCAATGAAGGAGTTAATTAATAATGGCAAGAGAAGAAACTAAATACATAGTAATCCACTGTTCTCAGACGAGACCGTCACAAAACATTGGTGCTAAAGATATAGATAGATGGCACAGAGAACGAGGGTGGTTAAAAATAGGTTATGGTAAAGTTATAAAACGTGATGGTACTGTAGAACAAGGCAGAGCTGATGATGAAGTACAAGCTCATGTTAAAGGCTACAACCATTGTAGTTTTGGCTTATGTTTAGTTGGTGGAGCAACACAAGATGACTGGACTAAACCAGAAGATAATTTTACTGCTGAACAATGGGAAGCATTAAAAACAACTTTAGAAGAATTATTAGTTAAATATCCTGATGCACAAATAGTTGGACACTATATGTTAGACGAAAACAAAACTTGTCCTAACTTTAATGTAAGAGATTATTTACTTAATGAAGACGTTAAAGGTTACAAATTTCAAGACGGTCTTACTGATGATGCTGACTTAGCTGAATTAGAAGATGTCCAATACTAATTTTCTACATCATTCTCCTTGTGAAAATTGTGGTAGCCGAGACAATTTAGGTGTCTACGAAGACCATACATATTGTTTCGGTTGTCACGAATATAAAAAAACTAATGGAGACCTACCACAAAAACCAAAAGTAATTTCTAATATGATTGAAGGTATATACGAAGCTTTACCAAGCAGAAAAATTGACAGTGATACTTGTCAAAAGTTTAATTATCAAACTGGTAGCTATAAAGGTAAGCCATGTCATATCGCAAACTTCTTTGATAGAAACTACAATAAGGTAGCACAAAAATTACGATTTCCTGATAAGTCCTTTCTTTGGTTGGGAGACACAGACAAAGTTACATTGTTTGGTCAAAACTTATGGAGAGATAGCGGTAAAACAGTTATTGTAACTGAAGGTGAAATTGACTGTCTCTCCGTAAGTAAAGTACAAAACAATAGATACCCAGTAGTATCAGTTCCATCAGGTGCTAGTTCAGCAAAAAAATATATTAAACAAGAATTAGAATGGTTATCTAAATTTGAAAACATTGTATTGATGTTTGATAATGATGAAGCCGGTACAAGTGCATCAATAGAATGTGCAAATATTTTACCAGTAAAAAAAGTTAAGATAGCAAGGCTACCTGCAAAAGACCCAAATGAATTATTACAAAAAGGCCAAGCAACAAAACTGTATGATAGTATATGGGAAGCAAAAGCATACACACCACAAGGTATTATTGAAGGTAATCAAACAAAAGATTTATTATTAAAAGATGATTTTGTAGAAACTATTCCTTATCAATGGAATGGCTTAAATAAAAAACTTGGTGGCATAAGACAAGGTGAGCTTGTTTTACTTACAGCAGGTTCAGGTACAGGTAAGTCAGCAGTCTGTAGAGAAATTGCATACTCATTAGTAAATCAAAAAATTAAAGTTGGTTACATTGCACTAGAAGAAAGTGTTAAAAGAAGTATTAGAGGAATTGTTGGCTTAGGTTTAAATAAATTAATACATAAACCTGAAGTAAGAAAAGAAATTTCAGAAGACGATTTAGTAAAAGAGTGGGACAATATAAAAGATTATATTTGTTTTTACGACCATTTCGGAAGTGCGGACACTGACGATTTAATGAACCGTATTAGATATATGGTTCAAGCTTTAGACTGCAAAATCATTTTCTTAGACCATATATCCATTGTTGTCTCAGGTATAAGTGATGGAGACGAGAGACGTACTATTGATAACCTTATGACTATGCTTCGTAAGCTAGTTGAAGAAGTTAAATGTTGTATGTTTGTTGTCTCCCACTTAAAAAGACCTGAAGGTAAACTCGGTCACGAAGAAGGTGTTCAGACTTCATTATCACATTTAAGAGGTTCACACTCACTTGCACAATTAAGTGATGGTGTAATTGGTTTTGAACGTAACCAACAAAATGAAATGTCAAATAATATTATGACAGCTAGAGTTTTAAAGAACCGTTACAGTGGTGATACAGGAATTGCTTGTACTTTAAATTATAATAAAGATACAGGAAGACTATCAGAAGGTGACTTTGATGAACGATAAAATGTTAGCCAAGTTCATCTTGTCCTTTCTGATAGATAAAGAAAGTTATTTAGAATTATCTCAAACGCAACAGCAGTTAGTTTTTCAAACTTGTAAAACAATTATGACTGCAATCTATAATGCTATTAAGTTCGATAATGTTTATCCAATAATTATGTGTGGTGATACAGAAGCTACAGAAGTTATTTCTCATGCAATGAAAAGTGTACGTCATGTATTACCAAGCGTAGATAAAATTAAAATATATACTATTCAATGAGCCAAAGACCTGACTGTGATTTTTGTACTGCACCTGCAGATATATACAAACAAAAAGAATACGAAAACAAAATTTATTATTGTGGTGCTTGTTACATAGATAAACACTCTAAATTAAAAAATGAAGCTAGTCGTAGACGTAGAGACCAATGGGTTTCTCGACAAAGTAGACTTTAAAATTCATTGTATTGTCTTTAAGGATATAGATACTGACGAACAGTATAGTTATAATCCTGACAATTTAAATGAAAGTCTAAAGTTACTAAACAAAGCTACGTTATTAATAGGCCACAACATACAAGGCTTTGACTTACAAGCTATAAAACAACATTTTAATTATGATTATACAGGTAAGTTGTTTGATACACTTTTAATATCAAGATTAATTTATACAAACAGACTTGAAGAAGATTATAAATTTAAAGAACTACCTGCAAAACTTTATGGTAAGTTTTCGTTAGAAGCGTGGGGTTATCGTTTAGGGTTACGTAAGGGGGATTATCAAGAACACAATGATTTTGAAACTTACAATAATGATATGTTGGAGTATTGTAAGCGTGATGTTGATGTTACAGCATTATTGTATAAGAAAATATTAGCAGAAGATTACTCGCAGAAAGCGATTGATTTAGAACATAACTTCGCATATTGGATAAGGAAACAAGAACAACATGGTGTTTGTTTTGACGAGACGACTTCTCAGTCGCTTTATTCTATCCTAACAAAACGAAGACTACAGTTAGAACAAGAACTAGCTGTAGTTTTCCCTTCTTGGGAAAAAGTAACTGGGTATAAAAGATATAAAAGAGATAACAAAAAGCGTGGTATCAAAGCAGGAGTACCAGTCAAACAAGTAAAGACGGAAGTATTCAATGCTAATTCAAGAGACCATATAGCTGACAGGTTAATAAAAGTTTTAGGTTGGAAACCAAAACAATTTACAAATACCGGTAAGCCAGTTGTTAATGAACAAGTATTAAAAGACTTGCCTTACCCTGAAGCAAAACAAATTTCAGAATTTTTGATGATACAAAAAAGACTAGGGCAACTTAGTGATGGAGACAACGCATATATAAAATTAAACAAAAGAGGTAAAATTTATGGACAGGTTAATACAATGGGTACATACACAGGTAGGTGTAGTCACTTCAACCCAAATCTTGCACAATGCGTTTCGTCAGACAGTCCTTATGGTAAAGAATTTCGTTCTTTATTTATTTCTCCTGCCAATATGGTTATGTGTGGTATCGACTTTAGCGGTTTGGAGCTTAGGGTGCTTTCTCATTTCATGGCTTTATTTGATGACGGTGACTTTTCCAAAAGACTACTTGAAGATGATATACATACCGCCAATCAAAAAGCTGTCGGACTTACCTCACGTTCTGAAGCTAAAAGGTTTATTTATGCTTACATATACGGTTGCGGAAATAAAAAACTCGGTGAAATACTTAGCGTCACTGAGGAAGAAGCAAGACAAGTACGACTAAAATTTGAGAAAACATTACCTGCATTAAAAACATTAGTTGATGCAGTTAGAAGAAAATACAAACTTGTAGGCCACATCAAAGGTCTTGATGGTAGAAAGCTTATACCTAAAGCAGAGTACAGTGCATTGAATACTTTAATACAAGGTGCAGGTGCTTTGATTGTCAAGCAAGGTACAATTATTTTAAATAATAAATTAACAGAAAATAATTTTAAGTGGGGTGAAGATTACGCAATGGTGCTTCACGTGCATGATGAAATGCAGTTCTATGTTAAAGAAGACAGACTAGAAAAATTTAAATCTATTGCAAAAACTATATTTATGGAAACTAAAGACTTCTTTAATTTTAGATGTCAGCTAGACGGAGAAATTAAAGTTGGACAAAATTGGAGTGACACCCACTAAAGGGTTTAACCCTCAGTTCGACATTTGCCTAGAGTTTGGTGAAAAGTACGAAAACGAATTTCAAAAAATAATTGAAAGTAAACAACTAGAAGTCAAGACAGATAGAAAATGTCAGACCACTGGTAATGTTTATATTGAATATGAAAGCAGAGGTAAAGAAAGTGGTATTAAAGTTACAACTGCTTCTTACTGGGTTTTATGTATATGGACTGATGCTTTTAAAGAACAGACGTATGTATTTATTCCAACAAGACGATTAAAAAAATTAATTAAAACTAAAGAATACCGTAGTGCAAACGGTGGCGATAACTTTACTTCTAAAGGTTATCTCATTCCTAAACAAGATTTACTAGAATTATTGTGAAGTATAAAAAATATAAAATAATCTTTTATGACCCAACAGGTGACAGTGGTTGGAATACAGCAGATGAAGTTAAAAAATTTACACCTGAAGAATGTGTAATAGAAGCTTACGTTTTTAATAAAGATAAAAATACTATTAGAACTTTTGCTTCGTACTCTAAATCAAAAGACAGTGACGAGATAGTGTTTGCAGATGTCAATGCACTACCACGTGGTTGTATAAAATCAATGAAGGTAATCAAATGAAAAACATGAATGAGTTCTATCAGAACCAAAACAAAGTGATGATAGTAGATGGCGACCTAGTTATATATAAGATTGCTTCTAGTTTAGAAGAACCTATTGACTGGGGTGATGACGTGTGGACTTTACACTCTGACTTAGGTAAAGGAAAAACTTTACTTCAACAAACTATTAATTTTTATAAAGAAAAAACTAAATCCAAAGAAATTATTTTTGCATTTTCTGATAAAGCTAACTACAGAAAAGAGTTAGATAAAGAATATAAATCTTATAGGAAAAAAATTAGAAAACCTATTTGTTATGCTCCATTAAGAAAATGGGCAGAAAAAAATTATAATTTTTATCAATTACCAAATTTAGAAGGTGATGATGTAATTGGTCTTTTAGCTACACAACATTACAAAGGTAATAATGTAATCATATCAGGAGACAAAGATATGAGAACAATTAGTTCATGGCATTGTTTTATAGGTGATGACCAACTGGAATATGTAGATGAACACAAAGCTGATTATAATTTTTGTTTACAAACATTAACAGGAGACCAAGCAGATGGTTACAAAGGTTGTGTAGGTGTAGGTGCTGTAAAAGCAAACAGAGTACTTCACGATAAAAAAACTTTAGATGATATGTGGAACGCTGTCATAGAAGAATATGAACGTAACAAACAATCATTTAAAGATGCTTACCATCAAGCAAGGTTAGCAAGAATACTTCGTAAAGACGAATATGATTTTAAAACAAATAAACCAACATTATGGAGTTATAAATATGAACACTACAGAGATACTAGACAAGGCAAAAAAGCTAGTTAGTGGAGACCGTCACCAAAAACATGGTGATAAAGTGGCTAACCACGAAAACATAGCTAGACTTTGGACTAGCTATTTACAGAACAAAACTAAATTAAATATAGTTGTTTTACCTGAAGACGTAGCAAACTTAATGATATTACTCAAAGTTGCTAGAACACAGGCAGGAGAGCATAACTTAGATGATTATGTTGATACTTGTGGGTACGCATCAATCGCAGGTGAGATTGCTGAGAAAAGAACTGAATTAAGTTCCACTTTAGGAGTAAAAGATGCCGAAAGAGATTAAAATACCTTTTATTAGTAAAGAAGTTATTGAATATTTGGATATTCTTTTTCCTGAAAAGTGTGCTGACCTTACAGATAATGACAAAGAAATATTTTACAAATCAGGCCAAAGGTCAGTCGTAAATCATTTAATAGAAAAATATAAAATACAAGAGGAGTAGATTATGTGTGTATCAATGAAAGCACCTAGTCCACCACCTGCACCTGAGCCAATGCCTGAAAATACTTTCAGTAATGCAACTACAGAACAAACAGCTCCTACAGTAGCTAAGAAAAGAGATAGTAGTGGTGCTGATGTATCCGGTAGTGATGCAAACATGGCGACTACAGTAAGTAGAAAAAGACTTGGTAGAGGTTCATTAAGAATACCTTTAACAAGCTCAGGATTAACAGGAAGTGGTCTTAACTTTCCAACGTCTTAATTATGGAAACATATAAGTTGAATACAGCAACAGTCAATGAAGATAAATCTTCTGTTGAGAGTATGTATTCAAAACTTGAAATAGATAGAGAAATTTATTTAGAAAGAGCAAGAGAAAGTGCTGAACTTACTATACCACATTTATATCCACCTAAAGGTTCTAACGAAGCAACAACATACCCAACACCTTATCAATCAGTAGGTAGTAGGGGTGTAATGAATTTAGCATCTAAATTAATGTTAGCTTTGTTTCCACCACAAGCTCCTTTCTTTAGACTTGATGTTGATGATTTAGTCTACAAACAAATAGAAGGCGACCCACAACAAAAACAAACTATAGAACAAGGTTTAGCTAAAATTGAAAAAGCTGTAATGGACAGCATTGAAGAAAATAATGACAGAGTTGCAGTTTATGAAGCACTAAAACATCTTATCGTTAGTGGTAATGTTTTATTAAAATTAACTGATGATGGTTTACGTGTATATAGATTAGATAATTATGTAGTTAAAAGAGACCCACAAGGTAAAATCTTAAAAATTATTATTAAAGAAGGTATCTCACGTACAACCTTACCTGAAAAATTACAGAAAAAAATTGTTACAGATAAAGTAGAAGACGAAAATAAAAATTTAAATTTATACACTTGTGTTATTAGAACTAAAAAGAATTTTTATGTTCATCAAGAAATTAATAAAATAAAAGTTTACGAAGAAACATTTGACTTTGATAAACTTCCATACATAGCTTTACGATTTAATAGAATAGATGGTATGAACTATGGTCGTGGTCATACAGAAAGTTACATTGGTGATTTAAAAAGTTTAGAAGGTTTAACAAGAGCAATCTTAGAAGGTAGTAGTGCATCTTCTAAAATGCTTTTTATGATTGCACCTAACGGTACAACTAGAGCAAGTTCAATTGCTAAAGCTCCTAATGGTGCAATTATAGAAGGTGATGCAAAAGATGTTTCTGTATTACAAGCAAACAAATTTGCAGACTTTAGAGTAGCTTTAGAAAGTATGAATAGAATAGAGCAACGATTACAGTTTGCTTTTCTATTAAATGCTTCAGTACAAAGACAGGCCGAAAGAGTTACAGCAACAGAAGTACAGCTTATTGCAAATGAACTTCAAGATGCTTTAGGTGGTGTCTACGGTATACTAACTACAGAATTTCAATTGCCATACATCAATACTAAATTGGCAATCTTAAAACAAAAAAGACTTTTACCTGAACTTCCAAAAGACATAGTTAAAACTAAAATTATTGTCGGCATGGAAGCTTTAGGCAGAGCCAGTGACAGGATAAAGCTTTTACAGTTTATGTCCGATTTAGCAGGAACTCTTGGAGCTGAAACACTGAGTAAATATATTAATCTTGATAATGCTATTAAGAAGTTTGCAGTTGCAAACCAAATAGACACACAAGGATTAATTAAAAGCCAAGAGCAAATACAACAAGAAACTCAACAAGCACAACAACAGCAATTTGCACAACAAGCTTTAGCAGACCCTAGAGTAGCTATTGAAGCAGGTAGGTCAATGAATGAAGCAGGTATGAGTGCAGGTATAAATGATGAGGGTCAAGTTGAGTTACAACAACAGGAGTAAACTATGTCTACAGAAAAAGTAGAAGTGATGCCTGACAATACTAATGTATCTTTAGAGGAACAAGCAAAACAACAGACTGTTAATGCTACCACAACTACAGATGAAAGAGTAGAAGTCAGTGCAGTAGATGAAGCACAAAAATCTACAGAAGAACAAAGACCAGAATGGTTGCCAGAAAAATTTGCTAACGCAGAAGATTTAGCAAAAGCTTATGGTGAACTAGAAAAAAGAATGTCAGAACCTAAAGAAGAAGTTGCTGAAAATGCACCTGAACAACAGCAAGTAGGTTCAATGGACAAGTACTATAATGAATATGCTGAAACAGGTGAGATAAGCCAACAATCTTATGAAGAACTAAATCAATTAGGTTTAGGTAAAGAAATAGTTGATGGTTATATTGAAGGTCAAAAAGCACTTGCTGATAATGATGTAAGAGTAATTCATAATGAAGTAGGTGGTGAACAAAACTATTCAAAACTTTTAGAATGGTCTTCACAAAATTTAACTGATGCTGAGAAAACTGCATTTAACGATATGTTAGATACAGGTACTTTAGAACAAGTAAAACTTGCAGTCTCAGCTATTGCTAATAGAGCAGGTATATCAGGCGACAGGCCACAAATGTTAGAAGGTGACACTACTGCATCTGTACCTGAAGTATTCGAAAGCGTAGCACAAGTCACTCAGGCTATGAATGACCCAAGATACGACAAAGACCCTGCGTATAGAAAAAAAATAGAAGATAAAATAGCAAGGAGTTCTGTACTGTAATGTTAAATTTTGTTCTACCATTATTAAAAAATCCATTAACAAGAATAGTAGTTGATAAAACAGTTGGTGCTATTCAGCATAAAATGGAGAAAGATAAAATTGTTAGAGCAAAAGAACTTGAAGCTGAGAAAGACGTAAGTCTTGAACAAATACGTAGTTCTAAAAACAGCATTAAAGACGAAGTATTAACAATAAAAATAGCGTTAATATTTTTGTGTTTATTTATTCCACAAACTCAACCTTATATGGAAAGAGGATTTGAGATTTTAAAAAATGCTCCACAAGAATTTTGGTGGGCAGTCCTTATCGTCTATTCAGGAAGTTTTGGATTATCAACAGTAAGTAAACTAACCAAGAGGAAAAAATAATGTCACTATACAGAAACATAAACAGAAGAAAAAAACTTGGGATTAGTAGAAGCAAGAAAAAATCTACTATAACGCCTAAAGCTTATGCAAATATGAAAGCAGGTTTCCCAAAGAAAAAGAAAAAATAATAAAAGGAGAAAACTATGCCAAGTCATTACGGTAAACATAAAAAAGGCGACCTTAACAAAGACGGTAAAATGTCTGGTTATGAAGCAAGACGAGATAAAGCTATAAAGAACGCTATGGCTAAAAAGAAAAGAGACAAGCTTAAAATAAAATAGTGGCTAAAGCCAAATTTAACAAAGACAAGCCTGTCTTTGAAACTAGAAGTAAATTCAAAAAAACCTCAATAGGAAGACGACCTAGTTTGGGTATGATGAACAAAAAGAAAAGAGCAAGTTTTAAATCTTATGTCGGTCAAGGAAAATAAACCACTTAATAAAATTATTAGAGACCCTAAAGGCAACAAAAAATTTAAAGTATTCGTCAAAAATAAAGCAACAGGTAATATCAAGACAATCAGATTTGGTGACAGAAACATGAAAATAAAACGTGGTTCTGATGCAAATAGAAAGAGTTTTATGGCACGTCATGGTGCAACTTTAGCAAAAGTAAAAGGACAAAAAAATCTTTCCCCAGTATATTGGGCTATGAGGTCTTGGAAACTTGGAACAAAAATCTAAAAAGAAAAAAACTTCTAAAAAGAAAACACCTAGAAAAGCTGTAAAAAATATACGTAACGTAAACGATATAACTAAAATTACTGAAGAAGAATTTTGGAATTATATAATTAACAAAGCAAAATAGTACCACTTCTCATTAGAGGGGTGCTAACCAAATTCAAAAAAGATTGCCACTTACGAGTGATAACCTTCTGATTATGGAAAGTAGTTAGTCAATACAACAAACCATAATAAATACAAAAGGAGTATACATTATGTCA
>CAACVD010001135.1_pt1 | contig 12842 bp, 8 predicted proteins | sample 2381771 | NCBI WGS metagenome assembly CAACVD01 (sample SAMEA5211965, study PRJEB30684) | marine metagenome | biome: Marine; feature: Epipelagic; material: Water | collected 2015-10-15 | depth 15 m | reverse complement strand
TGTAGTAATTGTCACTTCTTTACTAGAGTTTAATGATACACTAGTAACACTTACATCCGCACCGCCATCTAACTCTTTACCAGAGTCTACATACCAGTCTAAATTTCTTTTAGGTTGAAATTGCTCAATTAAATGCTTTCCATTTCTTTTAACACAAACCCAAACAAAATCTTCACTATCACCTGGAACAGAACATCCGCTAATAAATTCACCATCAGTTTTAAATACAGACCATCCTGTTACTTCTTCGTCACGCTCATAAGTCAAAGAAGCCATATCGCCATTTTCTAAGATGCACCAAATAATTTGATAAGGTTGTTTTTGTATAAACATTTCTTTAATGCCACTATCTAATATTTCATCATTAGCAAAATTTAAATTAGAGCTTTTGTAAATATCTTCTTCACGATTGTAATACAAAGCTCTTAGTTTTCTTTTATCAGACTGTGCATATACAACTACATCATTTGATAGTTCAGCTTGAATATCAGCAGAACCATAAGTGTTTTCGTTTTGAGTTGATATATTATTTAAATTAATTAATGCATCTCTATCTGCCGAACGGACACTTACAGTTGTGCCTGTAGTACCCATAAATAAATATCTTTTACCCTGAAGCCAACGTGCATTTTCAGAAGAATCTACTATACGTTTAATTCCTGCATCTAAAATTGGATCCAAAAGAAAGTTATAATAATTACTAGTAGCACTAGCAAAAATAGTAGAAGGCTCTACTTCCGAACCTGTAAACCATAATCGATCTTCATAAAATTGTGCTGCTCTAGGGAAACCTCTAAACTTAGAAAATCCTGCTTCATGCCAATGAACTGTTGGATTTGTGTTTGCAAGAGGAGAAACAATACTAACAGTAGCAGTAGTAGCATCTGTTACTGAAGTTATTTCTACTAAACCTTTAATATAAATATTATCAGTAGAAAACTCTCCACCCCATTTAGTTATATCAGAAGTATTAATGTGTAAACGTATTCTTACATATTTACCTTGTGGTGCTGTACTAGCAAACCCAAAGTTTTGACCACTTGTAGCAGTACCTAAAATTGCATAATCTTCGAAAGCACCACCATCAATACTTCTCTGAATTGTAGCTGTTCCTGCGGCATTAGAATTATTATCAGTTTGAATGTGAAAATTTACAAAAGACAAATCTAATGTAGTACTAACATAATTATTAGTAGTTTCTTCAGTCCAATTATTAGTATCATCTAAATTAACAGATACTTGATCTGACGATCTAATTTCATTTATAGCCCAAACTGAACCTTCATGGCCATCATCAAATAAATCACTACTTGCAGCTAAAGTAACACTTGTCCCTGTAGTAGCGTTGGCTGTAAGTGTAATGTTACTAGTATTTTCTTCTAGTAATGGTGGGTATTCATATTCTATTTCACTAATTTCAAAAGCTAAATTAGGTTCAATAACAGTACGCTGAAGAAGTTGAGGTGCATGATTTGGATGCGTAAGTATAACTGTATCGAAGCGTCTTACAAATTGAATGTCACCTAACTCACTTGCTGTGTAATTAGGAATAGTATTACCCGTTTTAGCAGTTACCGCTACACTAGTATAGTCTTTTGAATATACATTAATATAACCTACACCTATTTCAATTACATAAGATGAGTCTATAGAAAAATCAAATGGTATTAATTGTACTGGATCATCACCAGAATTAGCATCACCTTCATTTGTTTCTGCTACAAACTTAGTACCAGTTCTACGCTCAACACCACCTTGAGATAAAACCTGAAAGTTCTGAAGCTTTTTACATCCGGCCTCATATATTTTTAAATCAGTACGGGCATCCATTTTACTAGATAATTCACCTGAATTAAATGTACTAATGTAGCTAGTTGGCATATTACCCTTAAATATATGGTGTGGTGTTATCTCTTGCGAGAATAAATTGAGATTCTACGGTATCCCATGATTTGTTTTCAATTGTATCAATACTTCTAGCAGCGGGCATTACAACCGCCAATAGCTCTTCTAAAATATTTCTAGCCATCTTATCATCCAACTGTAGCGGAGTGCATAGTTTAATAGCTAGTTTGCATATCAATGCTTGTGTTGCTAGTGGGTCTAATATCGATACATCTTCTGGTATATGAGTGTACTTAATAAAAACTTCTTCGTGATTACACAAAATAGTTTTACCTTCTATAACCCATTCAGTTCCATCATCGTAAGCTTCTTTGCTATCATACAAATTAATTAAACGACAAAAATCACCAGGAAGTTGATATTTAAAATCCCATTTGAATTCTGGAGCATCAGCTAATCTTACAAGCTTTGCTCTTTTAGTAAGGCAGTTCCAATTATAAGAACGAGCAATTTCTTCTAATGCTTGGTCAAAAAGAATCTTACACAAAGCAGCTTTGCGGTTTGTTCCATCAGATTCTGTAGTACTTGTATCTAAAGAGGCAATAGTATCAGCACCTACTTTAAGTAACGCATGATTACAAATATCAATTTTACTAAGTGACATTACGCCTCCAAAAAATAAAATGGGGGACTTATACTAGTGGAGAAGGTCACTAGAAGCCCCCAAGTTAATTACTCATCACAAGCAATAACAACAACCTTATCTTCTTCCATACGAACAGCACCTGTCCGCATAGCAGCATAAGCATACCAGTTGAATCGCTTATCAGCACGTTTAGTGATTTCTGTTTCAATTCCAGGATTAGTTACCTGACGAATACCAGAATGAACCCATGCGAAACAAGCACGAGTCTTGTCATTATCAGCAGGAGGACGAGGCTTATCACCTGCAGCAGTTGAAGCAGCAGTACCATCATCGTTCCATGCTAGGTTTACAGAAGACTCATCAGCAACCATGAAAGGAATCAAGTTGCTTACGCAGAACTCAAATCCATAATAGCTGTTAAGCTCACCACGAACCAATGCTTTTACAGCAGAGTAATCGCTAGAGCTAACCTTGTCATCTTGAAGAAGATTGTGAAGGTTATTAGGTGTAATACCGATATACGCTTTGTTAAGCGGATCATCAAGATCAACACCTGCAGCTTCAAGAGTGCGGCGAGCTTCAATAATCTTTTCAAGAGTAAACTTAGCTGCAGCTTCGCCAGTAGCTAATTCATTCTTAGTAATGATGTTACCTGTTCCCAAGTTAACCGCAGTTCCACCATCTGCTCCAGTTTGAGCAGCACCAAATGCACCCTTCAAGAACTCAATGTCCTTCTTACGGTTAAGAGCGTGTGCCATCTGCTGAACATATTGAGACTCAGGATTAACCAACATTTCAACTTTGTCGAAACGATCAAGCATCAATCCAATGTCATAAGGCGTAGCAGTAACCCGGCGGCGCTTATGCTCAATGAAGTTATCAGGTGAATTAGCAAATGTGTTTGTTCCACCAGACTCAGAAGAACGAGTAGCCTCTGTAGCTACAATGCTATCCAACTGATCGAAGAACTTTTGCTCACCTTCGATTGATTCTTCCAGACACTTGCCTGTAAACTTACCACCTTTAGTCTGGGTTAGCAAGTCGATTGTATTTCCAAACTGCTTTACAAATGCAGTATCTATACTATTTGCAGCCATTATAATCTCCTTTTTTAATATTGGCTCAATTAATTAATTATCACAACTAATCGGCTCTGATTATCTCCAAAGGAGGTCTTGCCTACCAGTTAACGTCTGGGTTGACGGCAACTTAGGTGGGTCGTAAAGATTATCCACCTTCGTTGCGTGATGTCTTAACAGAACATTAAATTATGACCTAGACCGAACTTTTAAAAATTTGAATTGATGGGGATACTATGGATGAAGAGATAGAGATTAGCATATATGATATGTCATATTTTGAGTGTATGGATTGCAGGAATCATTTTTATGTTAGGGAGTTACCGCAGGGTATAAATGATCCTAATTTTTGTCCGTATTGTGGGGTTTCGTTTACGGAGGGGTTTGATGTATCTGGTTTGTTATAGGTGTTGTTGTGTGGATTCTGAGGAGAACCCTGTTGAGAAGCGTGTGACTGCTGAGGGTTATTTTATTGAGAATGTATGTTTGGAGTGTTTGAGTAGTGAGGGTGAGATTACCGACTATTTTACCCCGTGATTATCAATTGCCTTTTATGCAGGCGTTTGATAGGGGTAAGCAGTATTCATTGATTAGTTGGCCTAGACGGGCGGGTAAGGATGTTGCTACGTTTAGTGCTATGGTGAGTGCTGCGATACAGCGGCCTGGGAATTATTATTATTTATTTCCTACAAGGGCTTGGGCACAGCGTGCATTATGGGATAATATTTGTGAATGGGCGGGGGGTAAGAAGTTGGTTGACTTATGTTGCCCTGATGAGATTGTTAGTAGAAAGAATAATAGTGATTTTTTCTTGGATTTGATTAATGGTTCAAGGATTAAGATTGATGGTACGGATAATTTAAACTTTGTAGGACAGGGAGGTAGTGGATATGCTTTATCGGAATTTTCGTTACATAAAGAAGAAGTGTCAGGATTTCTCGCACCGATTCTTACTGAAGGTAGTGCCTTTGTTGTTTTCAATGGAACGCTTCGCGGCAAGGGGAACCATTTGTGGAGACTCTATGAAAGCAATAAAGACCGGAAAGATTGGTTTACTCAATGGTATACGTTGCAGGATACTAAAACTGCGTATTGGATTAATGACGAAATTAATATCAATCCTGAATTGGTTGGTAGAAAAAATCCTTATGATGGCAGAACGTATAAAAACATCCAAGATGATGTAGACTCTGGGATTATATCGTACTCGATGGCTAGGCAGGAGTACTTAAACGAGGCGGTTTCGCAGGTTGAAAACTCTTATTATGGCCATGAGTTACAGGTTATGCGGGGTGAGGGGCGTATTGCTAACTTTGATTGTGACACTAGGGATGTTTACACATTCTGGGACTTAGGAGTGTCTGATAAGACCTCCATAGTCTTTGCAAAAATTTCAAATGGCTCCGCCATTATAATTGATTATTACGAATCAGCGGGTAAAAAGATTGAGGATTATGCCAGAGCAATCCATAGCAGGGGGTATAAGTATGCAGGGCATTATGCTCCGCACGATGTTAGTAAGCGTATGTTGTTTGGCGATCTAGTTTCCAAAGCAAAAGAAGTTGGTATTAATTTTAGACGGGTTCCCAAGACTAATTCAGTGCTAGAGGATATTGAAGTATGTAGAAGGAATCTATCTAAGATTAAAATACATGAGCGTTGTCAGGAATTGATTGACCATCTTGAAAACTATAGAGAAGGTTCTAGTGGTAGACCAGTACACGATGAGCATTCTCATGGTGCAGATGCGTTTAGGACTTTGGTAATGGCTAGTCATTTAAATTTAATTACTCCATACTTAACAAGTGGTGCAGTTATTAGACTACCTGATACTGTGAGTGATACTGCAGAAAACTATACAGAAGACAATTGGTTTCAGGATTCAAAGACTGATATACCCTTATGGCAACGGTTTAGAAATAACTTATAAAGTATTGACATATTAATTAAAAATCTTTATAGAAGCTGAATAAATAATTTTTTGGAGAGATTGTGCCGGAAGTTTTAGGATATTCATACTCGATAGCACCAGACGCAACGCAGCCTAAAGATGCTTATATGCAAGCTGCTGCAGACCGAAGACGTATGCGAGAACGTAAGGGTGCATATTCTACTTTTGTTACTAGGGGACAAAGAGCTAGCGGTAAAGATGTTCTGGGTTATTATGGTAGAGAGCCTGGTTATGTTCCACCGCAAGCTACAATTAGAGAGCAGTTTGATTTGCCAAGCGTTGTTTCTCCGGGGGCTTATAGTGGTTTTGTAGGACAGCTTGCAGCTCCGACAGGACAGACTCTTACATATTTAGGAGGCAATCTTCAAACAACAAGAGGAAAAGAATTTATGTATGGTTCTGATTATGCTTCCTATTTGGAAAATGTAAGAGCTAGTCAACCAGAACAATTGCGTGGTGAAGGTTTCGAAGGGACAAAATTTAAAAGATATGAATATGGAACATATAATAAAGGTAGAAGTTCCACAACATTAGCAACATCAGAATACTCTAGGTATTTAGATAGTATTATTGATAGATTTTTTGAAACTGGATATGGAAATTTCCGAACTCAACAAACAACAAAAGATTATCAGTACAGGCAAAATTATGTTCCTACCACAACAACAGGTACTTCGGGTACTGTTACTGAAACTCCAGACCCCGAAGTTAAAGACGCTTTTACTAATTTAGGAGATAAAATTGCAGATTGGTTTGGATGGTGATTATGGAAGCTAGTGATTTAATTAAAATGTATTCAAGAGAAAAGGGAAGCTCCGAAAGAGCTAACTTTAATAATCTTTACGAAAGTTGTACTGAGTTTTGCAATCCTCGCAATGATACTATTCTTGGCAAAAAAACTAAGGGCGAAAGAAAAGATGCCGCTCGTATTATCGATATTGGCATTAAAGCTAGACGTATGTTTACAGCCGGAATGATGAGCCATTTGTTTCCGCAAGGTCAGCGTTGGTTACGTCTAGTAACTGTTGATCGTGATATAATGGAAAATGATAATGTAAAACGAGCGTTAACCAAAGCTTCTAAAAGATTTATTAATGCTATTGAGAACTCTAACTTTTATGAAGAGATGGGGCAATGCATTGACCATTGTGGTTATATCGGGACAACTTTGATTTATACTGAAGCCGATAAAAAAAGTTTAATAAATTTCCGTAGCCACTTTATTGATAAGTTTTATTTTTGTGAAAACTATCAAGGATTAGTAGATACTGTTATTCGTGAGTTTACTTTAACTGGAAGGCAAGCTTTGCAGCAGTTTGGTAAAGATTGTCCCGAAGGAATTATTAACGATGTATCAAAAAACCCTACAAGCAATAAAGAATATACATTCATTCATGTAGTAATGCCCCGTAATAACTACACAAAAGATACAGATGATAAAAAGCAAAAGTCTGTTGCTTCTTACTATGTATGTTTAACTACAAAGAAAATTATTATGGAGTCTGGCTTTGATGAGATGCCTTACTCAGTGGGTCGTTTCTACAAAACTAACTATGAAAAGTATGGGCGTTCACCTGCTTCAGAAGTAATTAACACTTTGCCTTTGATTAATCGTATGGAAGTGTCACGGATTCGTGGTGCAGAACGTGTATCTAATCCACCTTGGTTAGCTCCGAATGATGGAAGCGTTAGACGTATCAGTAATGACCAAGGTTCTATTATTTATTGGGATGCAAGCAATCCTTTGTCTAAGCCAGAGCAGTTGATTCCTAGAGACAATGTAATAATTAATGATGCTATGATTCAAAAGAAAGAGGAGGAAATACTGGATGCGTTCTATATTCCTATGTTTAATCCTTTATTGAATCGTAAAAACATGACTGCATCTGAAACGCAAGAGCGATTGAATCTTTCTTTGCAATTCCTTTCTCCGGCAGTTAATCGTCTGAATAAATACTTTGTTAAGCCTACTTTAGAAAGAGCGTTTGGTATTATGTATCGTAATGGAAACTTTCCAGAGCTTAATATTCCAGAGCTTTCGGGGCAGAGTATTGATTTTGATTTAGTTGGTAAAGCATCTATCGCTGCTCGGCAAATCGAGTTGTTTGGTACAATGACAGCAATGCAACAGATGGCCGTTGTTGGTCAGGTTAAACCAGATATTTGGGATAACATAGATGCAGACCGTACCGCTCGGTTTATTCAAGAAGTTAATTTAGTACCTGTAGAGTTGCAAGCTTCAGAGCAAGAGGTTATGCAAAGCCGTATGTTCAAAGCTGAGATGATGAGACAGCAAATGGAAATGCAGCAAATGCAAACTGAAGGCGACTTTTTATCTAAGACTACTAAAGCACCAGAAGAAGGTTCACCTGGCAAACTAATAAGTGAAGAAGAAGAGTTTTAATGGATATAATTGATAAAGTTACCTACGACTTTCAGTGGGATAACGAGAAGGATTTATCAGAAGAAACACGAAAAGCTTTTGTTTCAGTCTTTAATTCAGAAAATTCTGATGCCTTACTCGTTGCACGATACTTAGTGCAAATTTGCAAATGGAATGATTTAGGTGAGTATAGCGATCCAGTCATTGGGGCAAAGATTAGTGCCTTGAAAAATGTAATAATGTCTATTAAGAAACAGTTGAATCAAAAGGAAATAGAGAAGGTTGATTATGAGTGAAGAAGTTACAAATGAAGAAGTATCAACAGAAGAAGTAGTTGAGGAAACAACTGATACAGTAGAAGAAACAACAGGTGATATTGCTTTTGTTGAATCTATGCTCAATCAGATTAGCGATGACGATATTAAGTCAGCACCTTTCTGGGAAAATCTACAGGGTAAAGATGCTACTGAAGTAGGTCGCTACATGAAGGAAATGCAATCTTATGTAGGGAAGAAGGGTGATATACCTAAAGCCGATGCCTCTGAAGAAGAGTGGAATGAGTTTCATAAAAAGCTAGGTTGGTCTGAAAGCCTTGATGATTATAATTTTGGAATGAATGATGAGTTCATTGAAATTATTGGTGAAGATTCTGTAGAACATTTTACAGGTGTAATTGATACATTGAAACAATCTTTGCAACAGCAAGGGTTGAATCCTGATAAAGCAGAGGGCGTAGTAGATTCATTTTTAGAGTTTACCGCTAAAGAGTTACAAGAACGCAATGCTGCCATGGAAGAAATGAATAAAGAATCTGATCGTGAATTGCGTAAAGAGTGGGGCGATGGATACGATTCTATTCTCAACGGCATCAAAGTAATGCTACGAGCTAATGGTATGTCAGAAGATAGCATAGAAGCTATGGAGGAATCTGGTGTATTAACCGAACCGGACTTAGCTGTAACTCTTGGTAAAATTTCGTCTAAGTTTGAAGATGATCCTGAGATTGGTCATGTTCACACTAATACTATGGCAGGTTTGAGAGATCAACTTTTTGAAGCACAAACTGAAGTTGAAGCTCATATTAAAGCGGGTACTAAAATTCCTACTCATCTTTATGAAAAATGGCAGGGATTAAGAGAAAAGTTCGGTGAAGATTTATAAAAATATATTTGACAGAGTTTTAAAGTTCTGTTAAGACATCACGCAACGAAGGTGGATAATCTTTACGACCCACCTAAGTTGCCGTCAACCCAGACGTTAACTGGTAGGCAAGACCTCCTTTGGAGATAATCAGAGCCGATTAGTTGTGATAATTAATTAATTGAGCCAATATTAAAAAAGGAGATTATAATGGCTGCAAATAGTATAGATACTGCATTTGTAAAGCAGTTTGGAAATACAATCGACTTGCTAACCCAGACTAAAGGTGGTAAGTTTACAGGCAAGTGTCTGGAAGAATCAATCGAAGGTGAGCAAAAGTTCTTCGATCAGTTGGATAGCATTGTAGCTACAGAGGCTACTCGTTCTTCTGAGTCTGGTGGAACAAACACATTTGCTAATTCACCTGATAACTTCATTGAGCATAAGCGCCGCCGGGTTACTGCTACGCCTTATGACATTGGATTGATGCTTGATCGTTTCGACAAAGTTGAAATGTTGGTTAATCCTGAGTCTCAATATGTTCAGCAGATGGCACACGCTCTTAACCGTAAGAAGGACATTGAGTTCTTGAAGGGTGCATTTGGTGCTGCTCAAACTGGAGCAGATGGTGGAACTGCGGTTAACTTGGGAACAGGTAACATCATTACTAAGAATGAATTAGCTACTGGCGAAGCTGCAGCTAAGTTTACTCTTGAAAAGATTATTGAAGCTCGCCGCACTCTTGAAGCTGCAGGTGTTGATCTTGATGATCCGCTTAACAAAGCGTATATCGGTATTACACCTAATAACCTTCACAATCTTCTTCAAGATGACAAGGTTAGCTCTAGCGATTACTCTGCTGTAAAAGCATTGGTTCGTGGTGAGCTTAACAGCTATTATGGATTTGAGTTCTGCGTAAGCAACTTGATTCCTTTCATGGTTGCTGATGAGTCTTCTGTAAACCTAGCATGGAACGATGATGGTACTGCTGCTTCAACTGCTGCAGGTGATAAGCCTCGTCCTCCTGCTGATAATGACAAGACTCGTGCTTGTTTCGCATGGGTTCATTCTGGTATTCGTCAGGTAACTAATCCTGGAATTGAAACAGAAATCACTAAACGTGCTGATAAGCGATTCAACTGGTATGCTTATGCTGCTATGCGGACAGGTGCTGTTCGTATGGAAGAAGATAAGGTTGTTGTTATTGCTTGTGATGAGTAATTAACTTGGGGGCTTCTAGTGACCTTCTCCACTAGTATAAGTCCCCCATTTTATTTTTTGGAGGCGTAATGTCACTTAGTAAAATTGATATTTGTAATCATGCGTTACTTAAAGTAGGTGCTGATACTATTGCCTCTTTAGATACAAGTACTACAGAATCTGATGGAACAAACCGCAAAGCTGCTTTGTGTAAGATTCTTTTTGACCAAGCATTAGAAGAAATTGCTCGTTCTTATAATTGGAACTGCCTTACTAAAAGAGCAAAGCTTGTAAGATTAGCTGATGCTCCAGAATTCAAATGGGATTTTAAATATCAACTTCCTGGTGATTTTTGTCGTTTAATTAATTTGTATGATAGCAAAGAAGCTTACGATGATGGAACTGAATGGGTTATAGAAGGTAAAACTATTTTGTGTAATCACGAAGAAGTTTTTATTAAGTACACTCATATACCAGAAGATGTATCGATATTAGACCCACTAGCAACACAAGCATTGATATGCAAACTAGCTATTAAACTATGCACTCCGCTACAGTTGGATGATAAGATGGCTAGAAATATTTTAGAAGAGCTATTGGCGGTTGTAATGCCCGCTGCTAGAAGTATTGATACAATTGAAAACAAATCATGGGATACCGTAGAATCTCAATTTATTCTCGCAAGAGATAACACCACACCATATATTTAAGGGTAATATGCCAACTAGCTACATTAGTACATTTAATTCAGGTGAATTATCTAGTAAAATGGATGCCCGTACTGATTTAAAAATATATGAGGCCGGATGTAAAAAGCTTCAGAACTTTCAGGTTTTATCTCAAGGTGGTGTTGAGCGTAGAACTGGTACTAAGTTTGTAGCAGAAACAAATGAAGGTGATGCTAATTCTGGTGATGATCCAGTACAATTAATACCATTTGATTTTTCTATAGACTCATCTTATGTAATTGAAATAGGTGTAGGTTATATTAATGTATATTCAAAAGACTATACTAGTGTAGCGGTAACTGCTAAAACGGGTAATACTATTCCTAATTACACAGCAAGTGAGTTAGGTGACATTCAATTTGTAAGACGCTTCGATACAGTTATACTTACGCATCCAAATCATGCACCTCAACTTCTTCAGCGTACTGTTATTGAACCTAATTTAGCTTTTGAAATTAGTGAAATAGAATATGAATACCCACCATTACTAGAAGAAAATACTAGTAACATTACACTTACAGCCAACGCTACTACAGGGACAAGTGTTACTTTAGCTGCAAGTAGTGATTTATTTGATGATGGCCATGAAGGTTCAGTTTGGGCTATAAATGAAATTAGATCGTCAGATCAAGTATCTGTTAATTTAGATGATACTAATAATTGGACTGAAGAAACTACTAATAATTATGTTAGTACTACATTAGATTTGTCTTTTGTAAATTTTCACATTCAAACTGATAATAATTCTAATGCCGCAGGAACAGCTACAATTCAGAGAAGTATTGATGGTGGTGCTTTCGAAGATTATGCAATTTTAGGTACTGCTACAAGTGGTCAAAACTTTGGGTTTGCTAGTACAGCACCACAAGGTAAATATGTAAGAATACGTTTACACATTAATACTTCTGATATAACTAAATGGGGTGGAGAGTTTTCTACTGATAATATTTATATTAAAGGTTTAGTAGAAATAACTTCAGTAACAGATGCTACTACTGCTACTGTTAGTATTGTTTCTCCTCTTGCAAACACAAATCCAACAGTTCATTGGCATGAAGCAGGATTTTCTAAGTTTAGAGGTTTCCCTAGAGCAGCACAATTTTATGAAGATCGATTATGGTTTACAGGTTCGGAAGTAGAGCCTTCTACTATTTTTGCTAGTGCTACTAGTAATTATTATAACTTTCTTTTGGATCCAATTTTAGATGCAGGAATTAAACGTATAGTAGATTCTTCTGAAAATGCACGTTGGCTTCAGGGTAAAAGATATTTATTTATGGGTACTACAGGCACAACTGTAAGTGTCCGTTCGGCAGATAGAGATGCATTAATTAATTTAAATAATATATCAACTCAAAACGAAAACACTTATGGTTCTGCTGATATTCAAGCTGAACTATCAAATGATGTAGTTGTATATGCACAGTCTGATAAAAGAAAACTAAGAGCTTTGTATTACAATCGTGAAGAAGATATTTACAAAAGCTCTAATTTAAATTTTGCTAATGATGAAATATTAGATAGTGGCATTAAAGAAATGTTTATACAAAAACAACCTTATCAAATTATTTGGTGCATCTTAGAAAATGGCGATATGGCTTCTTTGACTTATGAGCGTGACGAAGAAGTAACAGGATGGTCTGTATTTAAAACTGATGGTGAATTTATTAGCGGATGTTCTGTTCCAGGTGATAGTGAAGATTTTGTTTGGGTTTGTGTTAAAAGAAATGGAAAGCATTTAATTGAGCAATTTCAACCTAAAAGAAATTTAGACTGGTATGTAGACTCTGGTAAAGAGTTAGATGGCGGTGCGGATGTAAGTGTTACTAGTGTATCATTAAACTCTAGTAAAGAAGTGACAATTACTACA
>CAACVD010001134.1_pt1 | contig 12846 bp, 20 predicted proteins | sample 2381771 | NCBI WGS metagenome assembly CAACVD01 (sample SAMEA5211965, study PRJEB30684) | marine metagenome | biome: Marine; feature: Epipelagic; material: Water | collected 2015-10-15 | depth 15 m | reverse complement strand
TTTAATGCATAACAGCTCGAGCAAGTAGAATTCTTTTTTAATCTTAATTTGCTTCCGGTAATGCATTTTTGCGCCGGTATGGAAAAAGAGAAGCCAGGCATTTTTGACGGCTTCGAAAGGGTGCCTAATTTGTTTTCTAAATCTTTTATTTTCATAAGATCTTTATTATTTACGGGGGCCGGATTAATTGCAAGCATAAAAAAACCCGGGGTTTTTACGCCCCGGGTTGATCTTATGAAAAAAAGAAACTGTATTAAAAGCTTAAGCCTTGCAAAATGCTTCTCAGTTTTTCCGGGTTTTCCGGGAAATACTCTTTATGCGTTTGAAACTTTGTTTCAACTTCAATGTCTTTTTCTTTTTGAGATTTGAAGCCCTGGCGTTCATTTTCAGAAACACGCATTAAAGCTTTATTTACTATATTGTTTACTTTTCTTAAATCAGAAAGAGACAGATTATTAATTACTTCTCGATCGATTGCTTTTGATATTAGGTCTTTACTCATATGTTTTTTATTTGTTAATGATTATAAATTCGAGAATACCTTTTTTAACGGCTTCCCGGAAGATTCTTTTTTTATGAAGATCTTGAAATTGTTTATTAAACTTTTTTTCTTTTTCTGTCATAATTAGAAAGTCTGGATATATCTTTTTCTATTGTCAAGTCTGGATCTTTCCCCGTAGAGATCCACCCATTTATTATAGTATTTAATCAGCTCCTGGCGTTCCTTATGGTGCCACTTGCTCTCGCCGTCAAAGCGATCCTTTCTTAAACTGGGTACATAACCCTTATTCATTTTAACAAGATCCTCAAATGAATTTTCGTTGTGATGCATTGCCGTTAAGTAATCGAGATAAACTTTAAGTTTATCGCCAGTGCGAATATAGTTTTTCTTATTTCTATATTTCACATCTAATAATTTTGAATATTCTATTTTTTCCATACTGGTACTAAAAATTATTTTTACTCCGGGTGCAAGTTTTTTATTGACGATATTTTTTAAGTTATGTAATTTTTAAATTATGGATAAAACAACATACCAACAGGCTATGCACGAAGCCGATATTCACTTCACAAATCGTGTACAAAAACTGGAGATGCAAGAGCTTCTCCACATCTGTAATACAGATCCAACAATGCATATCATAGATGCACTAATCACAGCTAAACAAGTTGTCAAAAATGAACTCGAGAGAGAGCTAAAAGCAATCACAGAAAGCGAGGTTCAAAATGGGTAGATACTACTACGGAGACATCGAGGGCAAATTTTGGTTTGCCGTACAATCATCAGAATCACCACAGAAATTTGGTGGTCGTATGGAATTATCGTATTCATTCGATGAGGACGATATCGAGGAAGTTAAAGAAGTTCTTAGTGAAATAAAGAAAGACACTAACATTCCTTTACTTGATAAATTCTTCAAAGACAATACCGGCTATAATGATGAAATGTTAGCTGAAGTTGGTCTTACAATGGAGGATGTTGAGCAATATGCTGACTATGAACTTGGTAAGCAAATATTAGATTGCCTTGAAAAAAATGGACAATGTAACTTTTGGGGAGATATGTAATTATGAAAATAAAAAAAGAACCAACAAACATATACGAGGTGGTTGTCACTGAGACCAGGGCAGTCACCTATTTAGTACACGCTAAGACATCCGGAGGAGCCAGTACCAAAGCCGTACATCATTACAGTGGTAATGGTTCCGATGTTAAAGAGATTAAATCAGATAGGTACGAATACGATGTCGAATCTGTCGAATGCTTAGAAAGGGATACATATGGCGATATCTAAGATTGTACTATTAAGCCGGGCTGAAGCTAATGTAGAAGCCCAGGATAAACTCAGTCGTGATCTTACCGATGAAGAGTGGGAAAAGATCGTCAAAGAGATCCACCAAGTGGACGATTACTTTGATGTACCCTACATTCATATGTCGGATATTATCTGCGAAATGAATAACACTTGTGAAGAGTGTGGAGGTGAGGGTTCATTCGATCGAGCTACATTTCCGGATTACGATGTGTGTGAATCTTGCGATGGAACTGGTAAAAACCAATAACATAGGTTCCTCGCCAGGTTTGCCCCTTAAATATATATTATTATGATATTTATATTAATCGTATTCCTTATCATAGTGTTCCTGTTAGATGTTTAACTGCACACTATTACAAACCTGTCGTAGCCTTCTTTTAATTACTTTCTATGTAATACATAACGGAGGTATGACCAATTATACTAATTCTAATATGGGTGTCAAGCTCCAAATGGCTTGGCATCCTTTAACCCATTAATAATCAAAGAAATAAAAATGCCCGAACCACAACCAATAACAACCGAATTTGAGGTGACTGAGACCTATAAAGTCATAGCACCTTTCAAAGCCCAGGTGGAAGAAGCCGTCAACACCGGTGACTTTTCATCTGTCGAACTAGTAATGATCGATCGCAAAATTAACATTGAACCAACTTTTTAATATGAAACAATACACACATAAATTCTATACTTACCCGGAGGGAATCGCCGATTCTATGGGTCAAGATGAATTCGTCCTGGTTAGAAATAAACTAGGATCGCTCGACACAAAGTTTGTCGGAGATTTAGTACCTGGGGATTACTACTGCCAAAGAATACCGGCTCCGATCCCACCACGCAATGCAGATGACATACTCAAATACATCGCCAAAAATGGTCTATCATTTAATTATCTACTGGATGAGGACAAACATAGCTCAGAATACTATAAGGCGTTAGAGGTCACGAAAAAGAGTTTTTTAGGCATAAAAGAAGATGTTGTTTGTATGGTCGATTACAGTGAAAATTGTATCCGTGAAGCCATTGAACCCCTAATGGATATGGAGGAACTATAGTGGCAAAAATTGAACCTACTTATAATGAAAAAAGAGACCTATCATTCATTAACCAATACTTCATTGACCCTACAGACGCTTATGCTAAGACGAAAATGGAGAACCGGAAACTTATGGCAGAAGGTAAACGGCTCACGAGCCTTTTCTACGCCAAAGGAATGCTACAGTACCCCAAAAATTACATAAAATCATATCAGTAATTTGACAAGTGCCACCACGGAGTTTATACCTGGTGGCACTTTTTTATGGCACACTTTTATTCCTCAGCGAAAGAACCCTTATTTCTGAAAGACATCCAGACTCCCGCTCAAGCCAGAAAGTCTGGCAAAGCATATCCAAGTGTGACCACTGTCCTGGGTATAATTAAAGATGACTTTTTAGATTCTATCTATCAGCCCAGGGAGATGGTTAGATTAGCCCGGGAAACAGATGCCGACTGGCAACAGATCAAAGAGATGACCTACGGCTTTCGTGAGCACCCATTTACTGGGGAGTTGATACCTAGCTCAGAGTTTGGAACTGCCGTCCATAAACGCATAGAAGAATGGCTCCTGGATGGGTATATAACTGCCAGTGCATTTGATGATTGGGCGAAACCATTTATTGACTGGGTAGAAGAAAACAATGTCGAAGTGATGGATTGCGAGTACATCATATCAGATAGTCGACTAAAGATCGCCGGATCAGTAGATTTTATAGGCAGATATCCAGACGGCAAAGTATTCCTTGCGGACTACAAATGTCGTAGTTGTGATGACAAGGGAAAGTTTTATGCAAAGGACTGCAAACAATTAGCAGTAGAGAGCTATATGTTCAGAAAAAAATTTAAATTGGATTACTACCCGGAAATCAGATCAGTATGTATCTGTACAAATAGTGCCACTCATTATCACAAGGTCTGGACTGCTTCTGAGTTCGACCACTATTTAGAATGTGCGAAACTGTCAGCAAAAGTTTACTGGCAAGAACGTATGCATAAACCAAAGAAATAATATGTCAGAATACGAACCAAATAAACTTAGATTCGATGGCCTAGATGAATGCATCATAGGTACAGATCAGAACGGCTTCTACATTTACTCCTGGGAGAAGATGATGGAGTACTTTCAAAGAGAGACTGAGATGACAGAAGAAGAAGCATTAGAATGGATAGATTATAATGTTGTCGGATGTATGGGTGGTATGGGATTCGTGATGCAATACCCGGATTATGACTTTGAAGAATTTGAGTGATATGAACAGGTACGAGATTATATACAGACATATGGATATGCACACGGACTATAGAGGATACACTATTAGATTTGCTAGAGACCAGAAGCAAGCAGTTGGATACATATGTTCTGGTAAACCCGACAAGAACGGATACGGAGTAACTAAGAAGGGTGCAAAGATACAGATTTTAGAAGTGAATCAAATACCATATGAACAAATCCCTTCGTAAGTGCAAGAAATGTAAACAGAATTTACCGCTATCACATTATTACTCCAATGGAAAAACACCGAACGGAACAAAGAAGTATAAAACTTATTGCAAGGAATGTAGTAAGATACAGAGAGTTGATATCTACAGAGAAGCAATTGAAAAACACTTTGGAGGTTTTAAGTGCCAGAGATGTGGATTCGAGGGACAACCATCGCAGTTTGACTGTCACCACATTGATCCCAGTACAAAGACGGCTAATGTATCAAAGCTCAGAAGCCAGCCCAAGAAACTTTACCAGGAGATGCAGAAATGTGAACTCCTATGTGCTAACTGTCATAGATTAACATACAATGAGAACTATTAAATTACTAAGTAAAAAAGCAAATGCAGTACGTCCCACAAAAAAACCTAAAAGGGTACAGAGAAAAAAATAAACCGCATTTTTGCCCATTGCTCAATTGCGAGACAGAGGATTGGGTCGTGGATCATTGTCACTCTGTTGGTACGATAAGGGGTGTCGTATCATCAGAGGGCAATGCATTCCTAGGTAGAATAGAAAACGCATACAAGCGTTTATCTAAAAAAGCCAGGGGTTGTTCTCTGCCTACAGTGCTTAGAAGTATGGCTATGTACCTTGAGAAGCCAAGCACCGGCTTGTTGCACCCAGAGGGCTACAGACAGTTGTATAAAAGATTTTCTCGCCTGGATAAGCGCACTCAGCTTGACATACTGATGAAGGTCGGTATAAACAGGGAGTTAATCCAAGCTTGCAGTAATAGTAAGGATCGAACAAATCTATATAAACAATACTTGAGAAAATGAGTAAAAACATCGCACAAAAACTAATGGGGATTCAAGCGAATCTCAAAGCCCCTAAGGGTCAAACCAATAAGTTCGGAGGATATAAATACAGATCAGCCGAAGATATTGTCGAATCAGTCAAACCACTACTAGAAAAATTTGGAGCTACACTTATGTTAAGTGACGAAGTTGTAGAAGTAGGTGGACGAGTATATGTAAAGGCCACCGCTAAGTTAGGTGACACAGAGACAGATGAATTCATCGAGACTACTGCTTACGCACGTGAAGCCGAAGTTAAGAAAGGAATGGACGAGGCTCAGATAACGGGCTCAGCGAGCTCGTATTCAAGAAAATACGCATTGAACGGTCTTCTGTGTATAGACGATACCAAAGATCCAGATGCAACTAACGATCACGGCAAAAGCAAACCTGTCGCTAGAAAACCAAGAATCACAGAAGAATCTTTTAATTTATAATTTGTTTGTATGAATCTCTGTATTCTGGTGCAGAGTCGTGGTACTGTCCTTTTATTAATTTTGTGGGCAGTACCACATAAATTTATTAATATATATAATTATGGAATACGATAATAGTAACAAAGGTGCTCTCTTCAAAAATGAGAAGCAAAATGATCGTCAGCCCGATTACCGCGGCCCGATCAATGTAGACGGCAGTGAGTACGAGCTCAGTGCCTGGGTTAAACAAAGTGACAAGGTGGGTTCATTCCTATCTATCTCAGTTAGCCCTAAGACTGAAAAAGGTGGTAGCCTAAAAGCAAAAGAAACAAAGGCTGAAGAGCCGTTGCCTTTTTAATGGCTTCTACTTTACCAGATTCTGGAGCGAGGACAGCATTCGATTCGGGTGCTGTCCGAGACTCTATGAAAGGAAAAGGTTTTCCAAGTATGATACCCACTTGTGCTATTATGGCTATGGCTCGCCGATTTGAAGACGGTGCAACCAAGTACGGCCCGGACAACTGGCGAAAGGGTATACCTACTTCTAGATATTGTGATGCAAGTTATAGACATCTTATGCAAGCTCGTGATGGAGACACATCAGAAGACCACTTCGGAGCAGTGCTTTGGAATATAGCTTGTTGGATGTGGACACTTAAAGCCATAGAGGACAACAAGTTACCTAAAGAACTGGATGATATTTATAGGGACTAATTTTACCTCTGTGATATATTAGAACTCTATGACTATTCAATTCCTTAACACAATAACAGATGGGGTTGATCTAGCTAATTACTTCGTAAAAGAGATTACTAGTGACACCGACTACAACACAAAGAAAAAAGAAATTAAGTACTTACACCAGACGGTAAGTGCCCTAAAAGAACAAATTAATGATTACAGGAATAAGTCCGAACGAGAACAAGATACCCCAAAATGTAAGTGCTGAAGAGAGTGTCCTCGCTACTTGCTTAAAAGACGATAGCACCGAATTTTTTGATACAATATCTCATACCCTTAGTGCAGAAGATTTTTATCTTTATAAGCATCAAGTTATATATAAATGTATAAGCGATATAGCCACTAAAGGCGATAGCTTAAATGAAATCACATTAGTCGAAGAACTTAAAAAGCGTAATGCGCTAGATGAGGTAGACGGTGCATCGGGTATCATTTACTTAATGGACAAGGTGGCATCTCCCTTGCAAGCTCCATCTTTGGTGAAGATTGTGAGGGAGAAGTCTGACCTTAGAAAACTAATAAGATCACTTCGGATCGGCCTAGAGAAAGCCGAACAAGAATCTGAAGATTTTAACGTAATCAAAGGGAAATTAGAGAATGATTTCCTTGAACTAGAAAAAGGTGGCAAAGATGACTTCAGCTTATCTAATTCCATAGAAATACTCGAGAATGAGTTCCAGGAGCAGATCGAGGGTAAGTATACACAAGAATCAATAAAGACCCATATAGAGCATCTGGATGCCGTTCTGGGGTGTTCTGGCATCGGATTGGGGGAAGTAATGGTAATATCTGCCCCAACTTCTTGTGGTAAGTCTCAGTTAGCACTTAATATTGTCAGTAGGGCTATGATGAGAGACAAGGTGCCCTGTGGTTTTTTCAGCTTAGAAATGCCCCAAAAACAAATAGCTAAGAGAATGGTCACTATAAAGTCCCAGGCTAATCTCAAGCAAATACAAGAGCGTGTTATATCTGATTCTCATATGAATCGAGTAACCGAAGCTTGTAATGATATCAAAGAGTTTCCTATGTTTACTGTTCACAACATTAAGAATATATCTGATCTGTGTTCATACGCCCGGACTATGGTTCGTAAACATAAGGTCAAACTTTTAGTCATCGACTATTTACAGCTCATACCTTGGGACAATAAGAATATGTCCAAGAATGATGCCATTGCAGATATATCGCACACAATCAAACAACTCGCCCTTGAACTTAACATCGGCGTACTGTTACTTTCCCAGGTCAACAGAGAAGGAGCAAAGAGAGATGGAGGCCTAGCAATCTATGATTTGAAAGACTCCGGGGATATAGAAAACGATGCAGATGTCATATTACTTATGTGGCCGGAAAATGGTGACATTGAAGCATCCAAAAGGCTTGACGGCAACGGCCCATACATTAATATGAAATACAACATCGCAAAGAATAGAGAAGGCGAAAGAGACGTAAAAGGTAAGTTCAAATTTTATCACTCGAAAGGGTTGTTCTATTAGGTGTTGATGTAGGTAGTCCAGCTATTAAGACGCTGGTGGGTGTTAATATGTTGCCCTTTTCGCCGCCTACATCAATTGACTTTGAAACACAAAGAAAGACAGATAGCTAAAGATATACTTAGCTTGTACCCACAGCTAGGTAATCTCCAGGAATCATTCGAGTTTGATCACCACGACTTCGAGTGCAAGCATTACCTAATGGAAGTTAAGTCCAGGTGCACCCGGTATTCATCTTGGATCATTGAGAAGATGAAAGTAGATGCAAACCTGTTGTATGCTTTTTCGCTGAATAAAATGTTTCTGTATATAACAGAATACAATGGACGTGCTTATGTTTGGAACATAACAAAGATGGCCGATAACCATTACGACTTCAATTGGGAGACACGAAAGATGCCGGCCACAACAGAGTTCGACAACAATGAGTTCGTGGACAAAGAAGTAGGATACCTATACGAAAAGGATGCTACTGTTATCTCCCTGGTCGAGGCGAGAACAAATCATAGATAGGAATGTCTTGACCACGCTCTGGAGTAAACTCCGGTGGTAATCTATCTATCTGCACATCTGTGAATGGTACTTCAAGTAAACCATCGATAGTTGATTTGCGAACATTTGCTTGAGATTCTAATCCTTCTAAGAAACCTTCAATTACTCCAGGTGCTTGATTACTCTTGTAGTACTCCATACGCTCGGCGATCTCTTTATCATCTGGCCCGAATGCACTTTCTAGTCCACGACCAGCTAAGTACTTAAATAAGTACGGACGTGCTTTTGGTAATCTGTTCTTATTGTAAACAGTTGGAGTTTCTAATAATGCTTTAAGTAATTTTGGATCAGCCATAGCATCAGATAACACCTGGTGTGCTTGGCTTTTACTTAATCTCTCAAGTGTTTCAGTTGTTTGGCGTTTAATATATGAAGCTGCGGCCAAAGATGCAGAACTAGAAAAGAAGTCAGCACCAGTACCACCAACAAATAAACCAATCAATGAATAAAATAAATTGTCACCCTTAGTAAAGTCTTCTCCGACTGCACCACGAGTAACCAAGTAGCGATTGTACTTCTGGATCTCACCAGCAAACTTTTGAATGTTCTTAATTTCTGCTGAACTAAATCCAGCTTCTTTCAAGAATGGTAGTGCAGCACCACCGGATCCGGGAACACGACCTGGGTTCTTTACTAACTCAGCTAATGAACTAAAATCTAATTTACCCGGAGCTTCACCAATGTTTACCATTGCAAGTTTTACGCTATCCTTGATGCCTTGTTGAACATCTTGTCTAGTAATACCTAACTCTGTAAAGTATTCAGCCGGGGCTTCATTTACTAATCTTTTAAGTTCTTTTAGATCTTGAATACCACCCTTTGCTAAAAGCATTTTAGTAACACCTTCAGTGATGTCACCTTGCATAAATAAATTTACAGCACCTAAACTTTCATTACCAAAGAAACCAGCATAAACTTTTTTCAGAGATGTCTTTTCATCTGCTAGTTTAGCAATGACACTCTCTGGCCCAGTAGCATTGAGAACAATACCTTTTGCTCTTTGCATTTCTGGCAAGTCTAAGATAGGTGCATATTTTTGATAAAATCTATCCGCTAATGCTTTGTCGATAACTCTGCGACCATCCACATCTTTTACTGCATTTGCAGTGAATAGATTAAGCATATAGTTCTGTAGTTGTTTTTCTACTTCAGTATTCTTTCTTCTTGATATGGCTCCAGCTTTTGTAAGTTTTGTTTTCTTAGAAGCGTTAAGAATAGCTTCTACATTAATCTTACCTTGTAGATTTAAATTTGTGCCGGCTGTTTTAAATACATTATTAAGTGCAGTTCTTGGATCCTGTTGGGCTCCATCTGATGTCATTGAAAGTATTCTACCAACAAGACCATCTTTGAAAGTACGATTGTAATCTGCTGAATAATTTACAGCTCTACGAAGTGTAGCTGACTTACCCTTGAGAGTAACCATATCGTCCAGAATAGCAGAACGTATCTTGTTAGTAATAAATGCTGGTTGATTGACCTGTCCTTGCTTCATAGCACCCATACCTTCAACACCAAGTAACTTACGGAAGTTATATAAATCGCCAATAGTATTTATCTGTTTAGTGCCATCAAGAACTTCTTTTACGCTCTTTGGCATATTTTCTAAACCGTACGTATTTACAAGCTCCTCAATAGCCTTCATAGTATTGGTCTCGTATGGCTTGTACATTTCTTTGGCCAACCTTTTTAGGCCAGGAGATCCCCTATTAGCAAACTGCAATAGTTGCTCGCTTGTAACGTTGGACATATCTAGTAGACCCGCATCTCTAGCAAGACCATCTTTTAATGTAGCTATTTTATCTGCTGTTTTAATGAAATTATCAAATTTCTTTATTACTTTTTGATTCCCTCCGGATCCTTCAATAACAGCTTGTCTAAGCTTTGTAATGTACTCACTATCTAATAATTTTTCAGTATTTAAGCGAAGTGCATAATCTGCATTTAGTGAAACAAGGTCTTGAACAGGATCCTCTGCCATTTTATTTATATTACTCAGTACATTTTCTGGAGTAATATTAATATCAAGAGAACCTTTCATAGGTATCTTGAAATCACCGGATATCTTATTTGGTAGCTCTACTGTTTGATCTACAGCATCCCAGGCATCATCTACAATCTGACCAAAGTCGGCTTTTGACTGTTCCAGTGATGATTTGTATGAACGAACTACTTCTTCCGACTCTGGTAAATTTTTAGAAATTTTGTTCAATTGTTCAAAACCTTCATCTATCATATGAGATGTGGTTTCGTTCATATTCTTATTGAACATTTGTTTTGAAAGTCTAATCCAATCCTCTGCGTTACGAACAGATCCTTCTGTAACTGGAGCAAGTATACCTTTGATAGCTTGTAGATACTCCTGGTCACGAAGTGTCATTGGTTCAATGTCACTGAATCTTTTATTCAGTACAGATTCTAAATGTGTAAATCCTCTGTCCCCTAGTAATATTTCTAGTGGAGCTTTGACATTTGCTGGAAGTGTACCCTCTTCTAAAATTTTATTTAAGTTGGCTAAACTAGTTTCTGGATCCACAACTTGCTGTAATATTTCAGCAGCTCTTTGGAAATCCTTGGGTTTCATATTCTTGACAACATCTCCAGCTAGTTGTCTGGATATGTACTTTTTAGCCCCACTACCTACAGTAGGTGTAAGTAAAGTTGTACCAAAACCTACTCCCATTTGTACACCTTCACCAGCACCACGTACCGCGGCTTCTGTTTCGGCCGCAACTCCAGTTAATTCTACACCTAAAGTAGATACTGGATTCTTGAGAATCTGACGGCGTAATGCTTTGTCAAATGGTTTAGCAATTGCTTTAACATAAGGTATTCTTTTACCAAGTTCTAAAGCTCCAAAAGTATAAGCGTAAGCAGAACCGTATTCACCAAAAATACGTTTAGCTACCTCGTATCTATCCTGGGGATCTTCTATTTCACGAGCGGCCTCAATCTCTTTTTTAAACTGATCGACTACTTGCTTTGGAATATATGTATTGTATTTTTTTACAGTTTGGCCATAGAAAGAAGTACCGTAATCAGCGAGTGGATCACCACGATCTGCACGAGCTTGGTTCTCCATATCAATAGCTAATCTATCCAGTCCTAATAATAAATTAGTACTTAGATCTGATACAGTAGCAATACCTGTAGCGGCTGGATCTATTACCATATCATATGCTAAATCACCAATACCGTATACTTGTTTACTCCCGAGCACCTCTTCGGCTACTCCAGTATCAACATCTTGAATGGCCTCCTTTGATTCAGCAATCTCTTCGTATGCGCTCTTACCCTCAAAAGGTTTAGGCATAACAGTTTCTAAGATTTTATTGTATTCCTCGTCTGTTAACTTTTTAGCCATTACTCAACTCCAAACTTTTCACCATTAAATATAAATACTTTACCATCATTTTGTTTAGCAAATGCTTCAGCTTCGTCTACTGAACCAAAATCATTGGCTAAATCACGAGTTGGATCAAAGGCTGGTTTGATATCATAAACACCCATATCAATAGGGGCATAAAAGTATTGAGTACCTGGGCCAGCTTTTGAACGTTTTAAATTATAATCTTGTGCCGCAACTCTACCTTTTTGTAGTTTTTGGTTGGCTATGTTTTGAACAATCTCGATAGCCATTTCATTAGTTGTAAACGGCCCGAATCCACCAATAGCTTCTTCGATAACTTTTCTGTCAAACTCAGTAAGAACACCTGGGCCAAGAACATCTAATCGTAATGTTCCAAGTAATTGTCTAAATTGTGCTTTACCTAATGCAGCTGCTCTTTGAGTTAGGCTTAGTTCTTCACCCGTGAATGCATTTAAGCCAGCTTGGATCTGATCTAATATTCTTTGAGCACCAGCTTTATTCATTTGTCCTCGGCTGTCTATGTAAGATTCCAACTTCGGTAATGCTTCTTGAACTTCTCTATGTATTTTTAGATCATCATCCATTCTTGCCTGTAGGTTTTTGACTCCACCTTCAGACATAGGGAACATAGTAGTAGGATCTAACTTTTTCAATCCTCCAGTTTTGGGATCTGTGTAAACTTGATCTCCTCCAGCTACAAGAGAACCGTCATCATATCTTAATCCTCCTGGATCTTTAGATACAGTAGTAACCTGTACTCGTGTTGCCGGGGTATCGTCACTTGTATTATCTGGTGTTCCAGCATCGTCAAATGGTACCAAATAAGAAAGCGGGAACTCTGGTTCAAAACCTTGAGCTGTAGAAGGCGGTGCGTTTGGATCGATTACTTTATCTGGATCGATTACTTCTCCACCGTATGTAAATACCTGTGCTCCACCTGGGCTAGTCACAGTTTGTAAACTAGGAGTAGGTGTCGGTGCAAACTCTTGTATTTGTTTGATACCGGATAAAATATCATCACCACTAGTTTTCTTCAAGTACTGAGAAAATGCATTGTACTCTGGAGTTCCAGCTTCTATTTCTAAACCAGTGCTTTCTAATAAACCAGGAAGGAATGCATCAATTTGTGCATCACG
>CAACVD010001133.1_pt1 | contig 12850 bp, 3 predicted proteins | sample 2381771 | NCBI WGS metagenome assembly CAACVD01 (sample SAMEA5211965, study PRJEB30684) | marine metagenome | biome: Marine; feature: Epipelagic; material: Water | collected 2015-10-15 | depth 15 m | reverse complement strand
GCTGTTAGTCTTTTATTATATAAATGTATCGGGCCCATTAAACCTGTCCACTGATTACTTGTTGTATATCTTGTACCTATTCTATAGTTTATACCAAAATCTTCATCAGCACTATTTTCACTCGAAGAAGATATTTCTTGACCATTTAAATATAGTTTAGAGCCTGTGCTATCGGATACTGTTACCATATAAATCCATTTATTTAAAAATTCAGTAGCGGAAGCATTATATGTTTCGTCGTAGTTATATAGTAATGTATTATGCCAATTATAATTAAAGTTTGTATAGTTAGATAGAAACCATTGACCTCCATTATTTCTACCATCAGCAAAATATTGTACACCGCTACTATTTTTATAGAACCACATACTTATAGAACTTGCTGTCGTACTACCTAAATCACCATCTATATTAATACCTCTACCTCCATCAAAATCAAACACCCCACCATTTGCAGAACTATATGCAGGAAAGTTGGATGTATTGGGAGTATGTGTTCCACTACTTGGGGTGCCGCTTGCGCCAGAACAATTGAATCCTTGCACTAGATCTGTAGCTGTTGTCTGTCCTGACTGAAAGCATCTAGGATGTGCAGCATCTATACAAAAGATTAGACTATCTGTTACTATTTTTGGTGAATATGCTGTAGCCATAATTATTGGAATCTACTTTTTGTTGCGTTATAGTTTTGTAGGACTTCTTCAGCTGTAAGACCTTTGTTATAAATACTAAAATTTGCAATATCACCATAAAACGCATCTGGGTAGTTAGTATTACTGCTACTTCTACCGAGGTATCTTATGGATAAATCATTAGGACTAGACACCGACGTAATAAGTTTACCGTTAACATAACTATAAGCTGTTCCACTATCAAAACATAAAATAAAGTTAAACCATTTACCTGGTGCTATCTCCGGAGCAGCGATTGGAGCTGTATTGGTAGAATTTATTTCATATGGGCTACTATTAACATTATTTTCAAAACCATAACCTCCGTTCCAAAACCCTATTAAAGCTAGATGATTTCTACTAGTACTTGTAACAAAAATTCTAGCTTGCTGAGTATGTGATCCGGATAAAGTGGTAAAATCGATGATTTTAAACCATCCTCCTATAGAACTTGCATCTTTATCTAAAGTATAATTACTACCTAAGTCTGTATACGAGGTATCTCCGTTATAAGAAAACACTCCATCACCCTCTGTCAAGTTACTTTTATCTAAATTACCAGGACCGGTCCTGTTTTTCCAAGTACTAGTGCCGATACCAGCAGACTTAACATCATTAGCATCAAAATGATATACTAATCCATCTGTAACTATTTTTGGTGAGTGTGCTAAAGCCATTACAACATATTAACTTCTAGAGGTTCAACATCCTTACGTGTGCCGTAGATATTATAGTTATAGCATCCATCAGAGCAAACAACTACTTGCTTATTATCTTGCGATACAACATATGGCTGGTGTGGTCCACCTACTGGAGTAAGCTGAGCTGTAACACTATCTTCATCAACCAACCAATCCCATTCATCTGGTAATTCAATAGTACCACTACATGTACTACCTCTTACAGTAACACCATGCTCATTACCCTCAACAACAGAGTATCGTAACTTACCATCAGTAGTAGGATTATCAATAACAAATGATTTTGTAGTAGCGCAAACGTGACCACTAATAAGAGCATCACCACATACACTAATACCGCTGCAAGTAGTTTGTAGCTTACTGCTGTTATCGTAGTAAAGTTGAACTGCTCCATTAGCGCTAGCAACAATCATATTTTCACCAGCACTACTTTCTATTTGAACAGAATTGCCAGACTGTATATACAGACTTCCAGTAACATTATTGGTTAAATAACTATGTGTACCATCATGATACATTGCTAAATCATAACTTGCTCCCATTCGGAGTCGCCCATTGTCAGGCATATCCAAATAACCATTTCCATACAACTGGATTCCGTCAGTTGTAGTAGCAAACTTTTGAGAATCATTATATTTTAGTTTTACAGCACCTCCTCTTGTAAACGAAGCCATATTTGTACCACCTGTAGCAGCACTAATATAGACATGGTCATCAGCTCTAACATTTAGAACTCCTGTCCCTGCATCATCTATGTAACTATTAGAACCATCGTGGTAGATTTGGAGATCCTGACTCGCCCCAAGTTTAATCTTGGCTGTGTCATTAGCTATTAAGAGATCTTTGTAGGCTTGAATATTAGTACTTCCACCATCTATTCTTAAGTAGGTCGCTGTCCCTCCAGAACCGTCATCAGATACAAGTTTTATATCTCCATCATCAGTATTATTAATGATCTCTAAATCCCCTGTATTATTAACAACATAACTATGACTACCATCATGGTAGATTCTTAAATCATGACCATCACCAAATACTAAAGTAGATGAATCAGGAAATACTGTAAACGGAGAAGTACCACCAGACACACCCTGTAACTCGAAATAAGTTTCATAACCACCAGCACCATTATCGTTTTGAAAGCAAATAGCTTTATCGTCAGCAAGTTGTCGTATAATTAGATCACCAGTATTGTTTTCCATATAGGAATTAGATCCATCATGATTTATTTTAAGATCTTGTCCTGAGCCAAATATAGCGCATCTAGTATCATTAAGTAAAACATTTCCAACAACACTTAAATTACCAGTTACACAAGCACCAGTTGATGTGGTCGAAAATCTTGGATTGTTATTATGGAATAAATTAACTGCACCATCTTCATAGGCAGTCATCATATACTCACCGTCATTAGCACTCTTTAACAAAAAGGCATTTGTATTAACTATTAAACTGCCTGTTCCACTCGTATCTGCAATATAACTATTAGAACCATCATGGTATATTCCTAGATCTCCTGCGTTACCATATTTAGAAGCAACACCGTCACAAAATCTAATTTCTCTTGTAGCGTACATTCTAGCATCGCCACCATCTAACCTAAAGTATTCTGTTACTCCACCAGTAGTGTCATCAGAACGGAATATGACATCTCCGTCATCAGTTGAGTTGGTTATATATAGATCGCCGGTATTATTATTAATGTATGAATGATTAGAAGCATGGACAATTTCTAAATCTCCAGAAGATCCAGCTTGTAAATTAACATCATCTTGTACTCTAAAGTTTTTATAAGCTCTTGTTAAGACTCCACCTCCATCTATCTGTAAGTAATTTGTTATACCACCAGAGCCATCATCTGATTTAAAGATAATATCACCATCATTAGTATTATTACTAATTTCTAAATTACCTACGTAGTTGTTAATGAAACTACTAGTAGCGTTATGGTAAATCTGCAATCCATCTTGGAATCCACTACCTGAACCGAATCCTAAAATAGATTGATCAGGGAATCTCGTAATTACATTAGATCCATCTGCTACACTTCCATCTAAACAAAAGTAAGGTGTTACACCTCCAGAGCCGTCATCATTTTGGAATATAATATCTTTGTCGTTGGCGGATTGACGTAAAGTCAAATTGCCTGTTCCATTATTAATTAAAGTATCAGTACCATCGTGGTTTATTTGAAGGTCTGCACTAGATCCAAACTCTGCTTTTATGGTATCATTAAATCTAACATTACCAGTCATCGTACCACCAGCGCATGCTAGTTTAGTATCAGCATATGTCTTGTTAGCAGCGTCTGTACCTGAACTTACTGTATCAATACCTTGAATACGACCTGTACCTCCTAATGTAATATCACCACCGCATACAGCTAAGTCACCTGCTATGTTTGTATTACCACTAGAAATATTAACTTTAAAATTATCATAATCTGTAGATGATTCACCTATAGAAAAAGTACCATCTTTACTAATTAAATGTGTATCTGTATCATCATCTTTGATTTTTATAAACGCTTTATCATCTGTACTCTCAAATATTGCTACTGTATTTGCGGAACCAGAATTAACATCAAGAAGACCGTCAATATTAGCCGCACCGTTTATGTCTAAACTAGTAGCTTTAACAGTGCCTGCAACATCAAGCTTTTGAGTCGGGTTAGTACATCCTATACCAACGTTACCACCATCCTCAATATAGAAAGCAGAAGTACCATCATCTTGGAAGTTAACTATATCATTACTACCTGTTTGGTTAACTAGTAAAGCTGGTCCAGTACCATGGTTGGTAATGTCCATTGCTGAGGTTAATGATACTGTTGTTTCAAGGCAAGTAAAGTCACCTAGAACAGATAGACTTCCTTGTACTGTAAGATTACTAGTAAAGAGACCATCACCAGCGACTGCTAGCTTCTCTGTTGGAGTTGTACAACCTATACCAACGTTATTCCCTGAGCCAAATATTAAATCAGATCCATTTTGTTTAATTTTAATATTACCGCTATTGTCTGTACCATACCCGCCATTAGTCCCAGTCCCATAATAATATTTTCCTGACGAAATTAACACGTTACCGTCAACGTGTAATTTTTGTGTTGGACTAGTTATAGCTATACCTAAACCATTGGTATCCAGAGTCATTGCTTCTCCATTATTAACGAAGAACTCAAGATGACCGTCAGATTGTTCTATTCTTTCGTGAGTGTTATCCCATTGAAGAGACTGACCGGCATCTAGTCTTATATGTCCTCCTACAACATCAAGTTTAGCAGCTGGACTATCTGTTCCTATACCAATGTCGCCATCTGATTTTACAGTAAGATGAGCAGTGCTTTCTTTACGTACCTGTAAAGAATCACCGGATCCATCATTCCTGATACGAACTGTAGGTTGGGTACTACTAGCGTGTTCGTCTGTAAAGTATGCAAGAGCTTCTGTATTAGCTTGATCTTCGTTACGGAAAACTTGTAATGCTCTAGTTGTAGCCGTTTGATTAATATCTAGCTTTGCTGTAGGCGATGAACAACCTATACCAACTTTATCAGCTGATCCATCTACAAACAATGCGTGAGGATCTGTATCACCTTCAACTCTAAAGTCGATACTTTTACCCTCTTCATTTATAACTGTACCTCCAGTAGTTAAGCATATTTGACTGCAGTCACCCGCTTCAATTTGCATTGTATCAGTACCAAAGGATATTCTCGTATCAAAATCGCCAGTATGTCTAAGTTGATCAGCAACACAAATACATGAACAAAAATTCTTTGTCCCTCCAATTGTCTGATTACCGGTAGTTCTTACGACCGAAGAATTAACACATACACAAGCACTACCTGTACCATTATTAACTGTTATACCATCACATCCAGCTACATTAGTAACTGTACCTGTACCTGCTGAAGTGCAAAATAAATTAAAGAGATCTTGACCTCCAGAAATAAACTTACTGCTTGTATTTACATCTCCACATATGTAGGCTGCTGTAGTGCTACTGTTACCAATCATGGTAGTATTACTACCACAACCACAAGCTAAATAACCTATAACTGTTTCATTTGTTGGTGTAGCTGATCCTGCTCTAGCACAAGCACCTATATATGTTGATTGATCTGGTGAGGTTACTTCTGTTGAGCCATTGCTAGCAAATCTACCAGCAGTAAATCCTGTAGCTGTATTGTTAGCACCATCTGTATTACTGAATAACGATAATACACCAAGTGTAGTATTACCAGATCCAGTAGTATTACTCCTAGCAGCTGAGTGACCAACTGCTGTGTTTTGAATTCCTGTACAAGTATTTGTTAGAGCTACCGCTCCGACAGATGTATTACAAGCACCGGTTACCAAACAACTTGCAGCTTGGCCCACTGCTGTATTACCAGTTGAAGTAGTATTACACATCAACGCATAAGGACCAATGGCTACATTATTACTAGCAGTTGTATTGCTTTGCAATGCTTGCGCTCCGATAGCAATATTACAACCACCAGTAGTATTCAAGCCTGCATAAAATCCTATACCAACATTGTGGTGAGTTGCTTCTACCTCAAATAAAGCTTGGTGACCTAATGCAATATTGTAGTTACCAGTGCAATTATTACACAGTGTATAATAACCTTGAGCTACATTAGATTTACCGTCTACATTATCCTTTAGTGAATTTTGACCTACAGCAATATTCCAGCAACCTTCTGTATTAGCCTTTAATGCACTTTCACCAATTGCGGTGTTATGATCACCGCATGTATTAGCACATAAAGCGTTTTTACCAATTGCAGCGTTATAATGTCCAGTAGTATTATCATGAAGAGAATATTCACCAGCTGCAAAATTATGAAAACCACATGTATTAGATTTTAAAGACTCGCACCCAATTGCGGTGTTATGACAACCGGTAGTATTGGAACACAATGCATACTTTCCAAAGGCGTTGTTACATCCCCCTGTTGTATTAGATTTTAAAGTACCTTGACCAATTGCAGTATTACTACAACCACCATAGTTTGCTAGTAGCGCATATTGTCCAATAGCAGTATTATAACAAGCAGATAAATTGTTCGCTAGCGAATTCGTTCCTGCTGCAAAGTTACATCCTCCAGTTGTATTCCCATATAATGCATTACAACCTAGTGCAATATTATCACCGCCTGTTGTATTTTTAAACAGAGATATTGGACCAAGGGCTACGTTATTACTACCAGTAGTATTACATCTCAAACTTTGAGCGCCAACTGCAGCGTTAGCAGTTCCAGTAGTATTACATTGCAGAGAAAGATAACCAATAGATGTATTACAATTACCTCCCCAGTTACTAAAGAGCGCGCTCTGGCCAATAGCTATGTTTTGAATACCAGATAGACTGTTCTCCATGGAATTAGAACCTGCTGCGAAGTTATGAGTACCTGTTGTATTACAACGTAAAGCGTAAGGACCAAACGCAACATTACATCCTCCAGTTGTATTGCATAATGCGGCTTCCTTACCCATAGCAATGTTACATTCACCTTCTGTGTTGGATTTGAGTGATTGGTAGCCAACAGCCACGTTACATGAACCACATGTATTATCACCCAAGGCCAGATAACCTACACCAACATTATTATTACCGGTGGTATTATTTAACAAAGCTCTATCACCTAAAGCTGCATTGTAGCCACCTTCAGTATTACAATACAATGCGAAAGGTCCTATAGCTGCGTTGGATACCCCAGTCGTGTTAAATCGTAAAGCTTCCTTACCTATGGCTGTGTTACAATCACCTTCAGTATTCACACATAAAGTATTACTACCAATGGCTACGTTATTATCACCAGTAGTATTATTCTTAAGTGTATTTGTACCAATCTTAACATTGCAAAAACTATCACTTTCTGTTATTCTATGCGCGCTTAAACTACCACCTACAGTAAGCTTATGACCTGGACTCGTTGTTCCTATACCAACATTGCCCGTATCACGAGGAATTGTTATGACGGTAGTGTCATCAGAAAGAGTAGAGTTAAACGGAGCATGAACACCTAGTTTTAGCGCATTAGCACTGCCGTCATAATGAATGAATCCACCATTGTAAGTCCCTCCTTCAGTAAGTCGCATCTTGCTCCCTTCTGCATTGTTGGAGCCAGATTGAATTGCTAATGTCGCAGTTGTTGTGCTTGATATATGTAACTTTTCAGTAGGACTAGTTGTTCCTATGCCAACGTTATTGGTAAGTCTATTTATAGTTAAAGCGTCTGCACCTAATTGTGTGTTCCTAATACGGAACATGTCATTAGTAGCCCCTCCTGTATATTGGTTTTCTAATTCCCAAGTAGTGTATGTTCCTTGTAATTTAAGGTGTGGACCAGCTGATGCAGACGCTCCAGATAAAGCTAAGTTTCCTTTAACCTGAAGTTTTTCGCTTGGAGTAGTTGTTCCTATACCAACGTTGCCGTCGGTTTTAACTCTAATTTTTTCTCCAGCCCCAGCTAATATAGCTAAATCATTACTGTTATATGTTCCAATATACCCAAGACTACCTCCAGCAGCCATGCGTAATTCGGCTCCTCCTGACTCTGAAACTTTTATAGCTGCGGAACTTCCTTCTAGGGTCAACAACTGACTCGGACTAGTTGTTCCTATACCAACGTTGCCGTCAAAAAAGCCATCTGATGCGCTCAAATTACCACCTGCTGATATACTGTCAGTGACAGTCAGCCCATTTTTTACTTTGAAATCGTTTGTTAATGCCATAATACAGGTTCACTTCCCCCGGGTTATTACACATATTTAATAAAAAAGGACGATGTTACCACCGTCCTTTCTTACTTTATATAGTTTATTCTATATTAATAGAATGCCTTGCCGTGTACTATGGCTGTTGTAGTAGCACTTGCTGAAGTAATAACAAGATCGATTGTTGATCCTGCGTTGGTAACGTTAACACTAGCTAATTGTGAAGTAGCTTGTGCATCAACAATACCGTATACTGTACCAAATGAATCTGTATCGTTATATGTTACAAGAATTTCAAATGATGTTCTATTAACTCCTTTAATAAGACTTACAATATATTTACCAGTTCTAAATCCTGACTTAGCAAATGTAGCTACTGTTGTACCTCCTGTACCAACTGAAGCTGTAAATGTCTTCTCAGAAGAGTAAATAGATCCTCCAGCTGCATACATTGAAAGAGAATGGTCAGCGTCTATCTTCGTATCAGAATCTATAGTTACTAAAGAACCTGTATCAGTAATAGAAGAGCATGTGATGGTATTACCATCAGACCATTTAGGTATTTTGTTGCTAGCTCCAGTTCCATCAACTAGAGATGATCCCCAAACTCGCGAGTCAATCTCATCTGTTCTAAGCTTACCGTCACTGTCTAATATAACGACACTGTTATCTACCCCTGTACCTAAATCTGGTGCTGTAACAGTACCATTAATGGTTACACTATCACCGCTGGTATTACCTAGCGTTGAATCACCATTTATAGTTAAACTACCACTAGCCTTAATATTACCAACAACATCTAACTTTTCTGATGGAGAGGATGTACCAATACCTAATGCACCATTATCAGCAAATACAATATCGTCACCATTTTGATCGATAAAGTGTGCAATAGGTTGTGTACCGGCTTGTGAGACGAATAACGCAGGACCGGTTCCCGTATTAGTAACTGAAAGAGCTGATGTTGTTGATACTGTAGTCTCTAAGCAAGTAAAGTCTCCTGTAACAGAAAGGTTACCGTAAACAGTAGAACTACCAGTAACAAGATGATCACCTCCAACGGTAACTTTTGAACCTGTTCTAGTTATTATTGAATTAGCTAACTGACCGCTTGTATCATCCCAATATACTATAGTATTGGCAGTTAATCCTGATGCATTCTTAAGACATATACTGTCATTACCAGATGTAACTGTTAAACCTGATCCAGTTTCACCCGCAATATCAGTTAGAAGATTTAAGTACGTGATGTGCTTATTTGCACCATCGTTAACGAATAATTTATTTCCGGATGTAAGATTGGTTAAAGCAGTTGCAGGGAAGCATGCTGTTGCTGTAACGTTGGTTAATCCAGAGCCGTCACCTGATAGTGATACTGCTGATAGACTACCATTCACAGTTAGAGCTGTACCAGACTCACATACAATAGACTCATCGAGTGTACCATCTGTATCAATATATTTTGTTAAATAGCCAGTAACTGATGTACCGTTATAGTCAACTAATTTACCAGCCCATACCTTCGAATCAATTTCATCAGTAGCTAAATTATCACCTGATTTAATAACAACTGTATTGTCAGTCCCTGCACCAACATTTGGTATTGCTATTGTAGCATCATCTAATGTTGTTGTACCACCTGCAGAATCAATTGTAAGGTTACCAGATGATGTATCAATCTCGTTTGCACCTGTAACTCCTATTCGAATATTCTGACCACAAATACCAGCAGTACCATCAACAGTAGCAAATGTTACATTATCCCCTGCACATAACCCTATATCAAGGGTAGCACTACCGCCATTAAGTCGTGTTAACCCAATATTACCTTGCGTAGAACTTGCAGCTGTATCAAACGCTGAACTTAAGACTGTTAGACAAGTACTATTAACCGCTACAGTTGGATCAGCAGCAGTACCACCGATTACGATTGAATCATTTCCAGCCGTTACGCTGCATACTGTACCAGCTCCTGTAGCATCAACATAAGCTTTAGTAGCAGCATCTTGTGCGCTAGTTGGGTCGGCGACATTAACGATCTTATCAGCCGTCATGTTTATCTCACCGTTTAACGTTAACCCTCCAAAGGTTGGAGCGCTAGTAGTGCTAAGATTGGTAATTGTTATTGTATCAGGAGAATTACCTACATCCGTTAAAGTAATCTGACCTTGACTGCCGCCGGCGGCTGCTGTATCGTATACATTATTACCATTGGTATCAACCCACGCGTAAGAAGTATCCCAATTACCTGAAGCTGTAGAATCAATCGCTACTGTTGCAGCTGATGTACCATCGTAAGAAAAATTAGTTATACAATTACCTTGCGTTAAAGCAGCGGAGTTGCACTTAAATAAATCTGCAAGATCTCTACCTGCTGAGAGAATCTTACCACCGGTATCAATCGAAACAGCTGTACCAGCAAAAAATCCACTAGTCCCTACATAGAGCGAGTCCTTTACTCTAAAGCTTTTATTGAGCGCCATACCATTATTTATGCTCTATAAGTCTAAGCTAACCGAAAATGTTAGACCTATTACTCTTAAATATAAAGTTATTCATATTCTTACCGTCAAGAGGTATAGCCGAAAGAGACACATGCGTGCCATTTACAACAGAAGCACCAAATTCTACAAATGGAAATACTGTAGTATGATTAAGAGCATATTCTGACGCAACTGCTATTGTACCATCAGATATAACATTTATCTCACCGTAAAAAATAGCATCATCAGATGTATCTTCTACTTGCATAATATACTTAGCACTTTTTGCTTCTGAAAGTGGAAATGTATCTAAAACTGAATAAGCATCCAAATTGGATTTATAAAAAATAAAGTTAGGCTTTAAATTAACTTCATACCAATGATTTACAGAAGAACCGTCACTATTACCTAATAGGTAAGAAGTATTAGTAGCTGACAGAGTTACAACATCACCTGTAGTTATTCCTGCTTTAGAATAGTTATTAACAAAATCAGTTATACTACTAGCAACCGTTACTGTATTACTATCGAAGTTTTGAATAAGGTAAGAATATAAACTATCAACTCTATTTGTAATATTATTAACATTTGTAGAGTATACATTACCATCAGCACTAATGTTACCTGTAACTGTTAACTGCCCATTAGCACTAATATTACCTGATACAGTAAGTTTCTCTGCAGGGTCAAAAGTGCCTATACCAACATAGCCGTTATCTGCAAAAACTATATCATCGCCTGTTTTATCTATAAAATGAGCGATAGGTTCATTTCCATCCTGCTGAACATATAAGGCTGGTCCTGTACCATTATTAACAACAGAAAGAGAAGAGGTAGTTGATACAATTGTTTGTAAAAAGTCAGCAGTAAGAGCTGATACTGAAGAGAAAACAGCGCTCCCTCCTGTTATGTCTCCATCAAAAGTAATGACATTGCCACTCTGTGTAATTTTACTATCCCATAAAGCAACCGTACCAGCAGTACCAGTTCCGGTTAGAGTACCGCTACCTCCTCCGCCTCCGCCGGTAAATATATCTACAAGATCTATACCACCGGAAAGTATGTTTCCGGTTACATTTAGATCACCGTTCATCGTACCCCCATTAGCATATTGTACAGCAACAGATCCTCCGCCGGCTGACATTTCTATTAATCTTTTAATAGACTGCATCTCGTTAGTGAATCTTTCACTAACAGCTTTTTCAATATCTTTCTTTATTGTATTAACATTACTTCTAGCCTCTGCTATCGCTGGTATATCTGTCTTTACATTTATTATCTCTTCAAGTATAGACTCTCTACTCTCACGTACAATTTTTAAAATTTCGTCTTTCGAGCCTTCAAATAATCCTTCCTCTATAGATTTTATACGGTCACCATAAAAATCCTTTACTCTCGTCTCTGCTTGTATTAGACTATCCTCTAATTCCTTCTTAACATTACCAATACGACTTAACGCTTTACTATTAGCTTTATTAATATTATCGTTTAACTCAACATTAGCCTTTTCTAAAGCCAGTAACTCATTACGTTGTCGCTGAACTTGACCGTATAGTTTTGTATCAAGTATCTTAGATTTTTTATCAATAGCATGATCAACTACCTTAACAACCTTTTCAAATTCTTCTCTTACTAAACTAACAACAGCATTGCTTAGATTTTCTTGATTGGAGTTTAATGTTAGTTTTAAGCTCTCCGCTAACTGTTCGACATCTTTTGTTAAATTAGCCTTAGTTAGATCACTACTAGTATTAATTTTATCTTGTAAAGCTTTTAACTTATCCTTTACAATAACCTTAACAAAATTAGCTAACTCTACTTCTTTCTTTTCGTTGTATGCGGATAACTCTTCTTTCGCGTTAACAGTTTCAGAGTAAAACTCATTTACAAGATCTTTCTTTATTGTGTCAACTTCACTTTTAATGAAATCATTCTTTATCTTGATCTCATCTACAGCCTCTTTAAGGAGCCTTTCCTTTTCACTTTGAGCTTCCTCTATAGCCTTTCTTTTAGCTATATTAATATCTTCTAAAACTTTATCCTTCTTCTCCGCTATTACCACAGGCTCCTCTTGTATAGTCTCTACAATAATTGGAAGCTCCAATTCATGAGAAGTTACCTCTTCAATAGTTTCTAAAAACTTGCTGTTTTTAGGATTATAGAATACCTCAAACTTACCCTTTTTAAGGATAAATGGAGCCTCTAATTTATTCGAATCCTCTACTATAGGCACATTTACAACAGGGCTACCGTGATAATCACCGATTTTC
>CAACVD010001132.1_pt1 | contig 12851 bp, 23 predicted proteins | sample 2381771 | NCBI WGS metagenome assembly CAACVD01 (sample SAMEA5211965, study PRJEB30684) | marine metagenome | biome: Marine; feature: Epipelagic; material: Water | collected 2015-10-15 | depth 15 m | reverse complement strand
TTACTTCTACGCTTCTCATCTTTCTCAAAGTGTAACAACATACACTCTTCACTGAGTCTTTCTTCTGTCCATTCATACTGTGCCTTGGCTACAGAAGTACCGTCATCTCTGCCTATTTCGTAGGCTACCTTCCATAAATCATGTACTTCTTCTCTGCCTTGGTATAATAATAAATAACTAACACTACATCCTAATATAAATATAAGAATATTACTCATTAAATCCTCCACATTGGAAAAATCTTATTTATAGCTGCTGAACACTTCTGTGCTACTTCTCTATGCTCTTTCTGTGTACCATTACCAGTTCTAAGTTCTATGTAGTGTATCCATGACCTAAGAGTACCATTCATATACAGCCTAGACTCCATCAGTCCTTCAGGTAACATAGCTCTGGCAGTCTCCTTTGCTAGTCCTTTATCTATAGCCCATTGGTAGTATTCCTTAGCATAGTATGTTAGATTCTTTTGTAAGTTCTCAAATTGGTATTGAATAAATGTATGCTCTCTATTACTAGAGTCCATATTAATACTATTTTGTCTGTTCTTGCTATCTTGAAACCTAGCCTCTCTTATCACAAAATCTAAAGACTTAGTAGGGTCTGCATATCTCTGACTAAACTCTTGAAACGAGAAAGACCTATGCCTAAGTATCTGTCTTGCTATATCTCTGGTTGTTACAATTTCTAAACAAGCACTAACCATCTCTAGCGGTGACCAGTGTTTATTATCTATAAGATAACTTATTAGCTTATTAGAGGTTCCTGTGTTGTGTTGATTATCAGGATTTGATACCCTAGCACAGTATGCTACCAAGTCTTGTAAGGTTTCTATATGTTCATCGTATACTTCTTCAGATGGTTGTGTATACGATATAAGTCTAACTTTTGGTTCAATCATTTCTACCCCACAAGAAAGCAAAGTAGATTGGAGTGAATATAGCAGCTACTACTAGAAACTCTTGTAATCCTCTCTTATCTTCTACCACAAACTCTCCAACCGCACCTATTAAAAGTAAACTAGTAAAAAAACTTACATACAGTATAAGTACACCATGTTTGATAATATTTAATATACCCATAATCATACTTCATTCCCCCATACGTCCCATCCTTCTGTTTTCTGTCTAGCAAACAACTCTATCCTAGGTAAGTCTCCACATAACTGAACTATCCTATCCTTAACAACATCTGGTTTCTTACTATGTCTTTCAATAGGTGTGTCTACTACACTATGAACACCAGCACTAACTCTTTTAGGTTTACCTTTTGTAGCTAGTAAACATAGTTCTGGGTTAGCCCTTGTCCAATTACCCATACCCCAAAACCAACTAGGTTGTAGTTTATTTCTTTTTACCCATGTAAATGCACAAGTCTTGTATGAAAAACCCCAAGAACTAATTACTTCCATTATGTCATTTAGTTTAGGCATAGTAATCCATATAAATAAAATACAATTATCTTCACTTATATCTTTAACTGGTAGGTTACAAACCCACCTATGATCTTGTACTTTGTATTTAAAACTAGCTCCTCTATTACCTGAAGCAGCTTTATCTCTGTATGACCAAGGCGGGTCTGCATAAATAATGTTATACTTTTTACTCACTAGCATCATAATGAAAAGTAAACCTCACAAGAAAAAAGTCTATAACTAAATACTTATAATCATTAGCATCATGTTGATACTCTACTCCTACCATTACTCCTGATATTGGTGTAATCTCCCACATATTAAACCTCACAGCTTCCTGAAGAACAAGCTAACTCTTGTACTCCTTTAACATTATCATCTACTTCTACTAACTCATTCCATTTTATCTTTGGAGGAGTGTTACCTAATAGCTTAACATACTCTTCTTTTGTACACTCTTCATATGGAGCTTGTCTATAAGAGCCACCATCATAAGGTAGGAATGATATACCTGATATGTCATCAAAGTTCTTCCATACCCATGCCCCTACTTCCATCCATTCCTCTTCCTTAACGCTTATAGTCACAGATGGCTTATGCTCACACCACTCCTTCTGATACATCATCCACAACTCAAGATGGTCTATAGCTGTTAAATCATCTCTAACTGTAGCACCTTCAGGAGATTCTATTGGGAATGAGAATACAACAGTAGAATCAGGCTTCATTACACAGTCTTCAGTATGAACTCCTTGGTCTTTTAAGAACTGGGAAAGAGGATCCTTTTTATCACCACGCACCCTGCGAATATAATAACTAGAGTGTCTAGGATGAATACCACTGGCAGAATCAACAAGCTGAGACACAGTACCACTAGGCTTGACGCAAGTGATAGCAGTCGATTGAGGGATTCCCAGAAGAGTAGATAAGTTAGCGTTTGTTTCAACAGCCACTTGTTTGAGTTCTCGTAAGATTTTTCTTGACCCTTCATTTACCTCTCCCATTACTTTGTTATCCAGAATGCCTGTCAAAGACACTCCTAGCAGTCTCTCTTCTTCTGTATTCTTCTGCCATACCTTACGCAAGTATGGAAACTTAGTAAGTGTAGATTGCCATGTACCTAGTATTGTAGCTATCTCTACTTTGTCTGCTATATCAGCTGATGTGTCTTCTGCTCTTACTACTACCTCAGTTAAGTTACAGAACTGGTATGGTCTAAGTATAATCTCACTACAAGGATTAGTTCCAAAGTCATAGTTGATATCTCTTCTACCATTCTTAGCAGCTTGTCTCTTTGATGCTGCCCTACTGAAGATACCACGCTCACCTGACTTACTCTCATACAAGCTAGACCATTCCTTCATAAACTGGCTCATATCAGGCTTCTCATCATACATAGCAGAGTTGTTAGCCAATGCTCTCTGTGGATTGTATTCCCACCAGGCACCAGACTTACAGGCTCTCATCTTATCATCTTCTAAGTCTGATAGTGATATCATAGCTGACCTTCTAACACCACCTACAACTACTACTTCACCAATCTTACACAGTATATCGTGACAATCAATAGATGATAACTTCCTACCAACAGCCTGTTTAAACTTGTAGATAGTAAACTGAAACAATTGATTCAATGGTTCTGATCCTGATGCTCTACCACCAAAGGTTTTTAACCTAGCTCCTGATGGTCTAACTTTAGATAAGTCATACTTAGGTACTTCACCACTATACAATAGGGCTATAAGCTGTCTAAGAGCCTTTGCCCAACCTTCTTTGCTATCAGCTACTACTATGTTAGTCTCAGACTCAAATAGCTTCTCAGGGACTTCTGGTAGCTTCTCAACGTACTTATGCTCTACAGAGAACCCTACACCTGTTCCACAGAGAAGAATATACATAGCTTCATCAAATGCCTTAACATCATCAATAGGAAGATAAGAACAATTATATCCAGCAGTATTGTCTCTATCTAGTGCCTTACCAGCAGTCATAATAGCCCTCATACTAGGCATAACTTCTAGCTTCTCTATTGCTTCTTGTACTTTTAGTTTTGTTGGTGTTTCTACTATATGACCATGCTCTGCTTCTAGATGATTAACCATAAAGTCTATATATCTTTGAACAGACTCACTCCAATCTTCTCTTCTTTGTTGGTCTTCTAGGTATCTTGCGTAACGACTCTTTGCTATAAACTGACTGTATGTATTCAATCTTTTAACTCCTCTTCTAATAAATCCGCTTTATCTTCTATTCTATCGTTAAATCTATCTACTATGTCCTCAGATGCTATATCTAATACTTCAAGCAACGAAACTTCATCAAGGTTTTTAAGTCTATCACAAATATCATTTAATGTCAATGCCATATTACCCCCAATTCTTCCCTTTTGTTTCTTTTAATAAATCTATCATAGACTTTAAATACCATTCAGCTTTCTCAGCATCTTCTAGTGGTTTACCTTTATGCCACATTCTGCTAATGTATTTGATGATGTTACCTTGACAATAACTAATAGCTTCAAACTTACCTAGTGTATCTACTATGTAATCATACGTTTCTATAGTACCTTTGTTGTAGTGTGGCGGATGATTAACTTTGTCGTTAGTTGTATTCTCATAGAGATTTAGATTAGAAAGAGGATCAGTTCTTTGTATATAATCTCCTACTGTCTTATCATCTTCTCTATTGTTCTTTTGCATAAAATTATCCATATTTCTTCCTCAAGTATTTTAAACTAACAAACATCTCATCAAACTGACCGTCATGCACGTCATGTAACACCACGATACCTCTCCAGTGAGTATTACCCTGTATACTCATATAATCCTCATTGTGTAAGTAACAAGAGCCAGCTATAATACAAGTGATGATAGAACCATCTGCTCTTTTGCCATAGGCTACTTGTCTGCCTTGCTGATGCCCTACTACACAACTCTGGTGAGTCTTGTTAACCATCGCGGAAGCAGTACCAATAGGTCTACCCATAACACCACTTACAAGGTAATGACTATATACAATCCCGTCAATGCTAACAGTATCAAGGAAACTAAACACCTCCCAACCAGCCTCTGAGTATCTGAGATCATCTGTACCAATAGTGCCGTCGAGTTTAGAGTCTCCTTCGACTGCTCTGTCAATTCTTTGTTCGTGGTTGCCAAGTGTGAGAACCATTCTGGGTCTATATTGCTTGAGTTTTTGTTTCTTTCGTTTTTCATTGTATTCCCTCAAAGGGTTAAGTAAAATGTTCATACCTTCTTTGGCAGCTTCTATATCATCTTTGTATCTTCTACCTTCAAACGACTTCTTACCTATATCAAAAGAAGATAGTGATGGCATATCAGCAAAGTCACCAATTTGTACAATAACATCAGGTTTCTTATCAACTATATATTTTCCAATCCATTCAAGATAACCTAGTTCAACTCCAGGTTTAACTTGTGTATCAGGTATAATTAAATGTTTCAAGAGTTAGCCTTTCTTAATAGTTCAAAATAATGTTCAGCAGCAACCACACATAAAGGACTACATCTATTTTGCTTAACCACAACAACTGGTTCTGCACCACTAGGACAGTTAACTGTAGCTTGTTCATAGAAGCCATATACAGCAACCCTAGCCCTACTTTTGCATTCAATAGAAACATTTAACTTCTTCCTAGCAACTGGTGATAGCTGTATATCTTCACCGCCACAACCCATAGATGTTGAACGTACATCATCACTGGTTAACTTGAACTTCTCTATTATCAAGTCTCTTACCCATTGTTGTAGGTTTCGACCTTTTCCTTTTCTGCTGCTTGTTTTCAAGTTTAATATCCTTCCGCTTTAGTATCCACTTTTTAGGTATGTTTATCCTACAATTACTTTGGTCTTGTGATACAGTATTTGCTAGAGTCAAAGCGTCTTTAGTTTCATCAATAATAAATCCTATACTAGTACAATCATGTAACTCTGACTTAATATTATCATCCCATCCAACATCTGCTACTGCGTCTTTCCAATGTACTAGAGTTACTCTGGTAGCATCCAGAGTTCTTCCTTTTTTCTCCGTATCCATAATAGTCTTCCTTGTTCCAATAAGTAGTCACGATTATATTTATACTCTTCTAATACTACTCTGTATAAGTCTTCTTCATCTTCTAATCCATCAAGTATCTTATCAGCCTTCTTATCGCCAATACCTTTGATACCTGGTATATTGTCTGTTCTGTCACCTGTTAACAATTGTTTATAAAAGTTCTTAATAGCTTCTTCTTCCTTAACATAATACATTTCATTTCTGTGAAAGTTGTAATGCCAACCTCTCAAGTTATCTAAGTCTTTATCAATTGAACAAATAACATAATCTCTAGGTTCTAGTCTATATGCTTCTATGCCTATGGCATCATCAGCTTCTTGGCCTTCTTGCATTTCAAAGCCCCATGCTTTTTCCATGTATTCACGCATAAGGTTGAAATGCTTTGGCTTTGCTATCCCTATCCTGTGTCCTTTGTATGTTTTTGTTACTGCTATATCATCTCTATAGTTGCCTCTGCCAGTTAGATAACCTTGTGCCTTTTCACAGTTTGCATGAATAAACACAAGGTCTTCTAAGTACTCCGCTAGTTTAGCAATAGCGATACGCTCACTAGAATCCTCACAACCAAATCCAACTCTGTAAGTAAGAATATCGCCATCAACTAGAGCAATCACTACAACACATCCCCATCACCATCATCAGCTACACCACCCTCATATACCTGAAGATCATTAATTACCATCTTCTGTAGTGTTGGTGATGTACCCTTGCCCATCTTACTCTTCCAATCATAGGAAGATACAATGGCTACTCCGCTAGAACCATTACCAATTGCAACATCTTGTAATGACTTACCTTCGAGATCAACAATCTTCAAAGGCATAACACTCCTACAGGTGATAAAGTTTCCTTTCTCGTCATCTTTGTTTCTAGCTTCTACTCCTAAGTCATTCTGCAACGCCTCTACAGCAGCATCAGAGAGTTCACAGAGATCAATCTGGTACTTCTCTGATAGGTTGTTTGGCTTGTTATGAAATGCCCACATAACCTTTGCATTTAACTTAATCGACTGTTTATAATCCATAGATTCTCCTTAGTGTGTTTCTTTCCAGTTATTACCTACTTTATACTCACCATCCAAAGGACAGTTTAACTTCAATGCTCTACCTGCGTTAACTATTGATCTGACACCTAACTGACCAACAAGTTCCGCATCTTCTTCTTTTACTTCTAACTGCCATTCATCGTGCACGTTTGCTACAAAGTGTGCATCTAGTTCATATAACTTAATATACTTATTAAATATCACAAGAGCCTTCTTCATCACAATAGCACCAGCACCTTGCAATAAAGTATTTAATGCTGCGTGTTCTGAACGAATAAATAACCGTCTACCGTCTAAGCCTGGTAGTGTTCCCTTCTTTTCTAAGTTCACAGTTATCTTCTCTTTCAGTTCTGCAAGGGCTGGTACGTTCTTCATAAACTTCTTTATAATAGATGCACCATTAGTACCTGTGATACTACCTATCTTCTTAGCACCTGCACCATATAAGAAAGCATAGATAAAAGTCTTTGCTTTGGCTCTTGTGTCAAGTCCTGCCGCTAATTGGTTCTTAGTGTGTATGTCTCCATCAACTACCTCCCTTGTGTATTCTTCATCATTCATATAGTGAGCTAACATCCGTAGCTCTAAGCCACTAGCATCAATACCTACCAGCTTGTAGCTGGGGTCAACAACCCATTGCTCGCGACATTCTGAGCCATATTCTGCGTTTACTGATGGTATTTGTGCTAGATTAGGACTGTGGTGTGTCATTCTTCCTGTTACTGCTCCATTGGTAATGACCTTACCATGAACCCTGTGTTTGTCTGATACAGCTTCAATCCAAGAGGCAACCTGAGAGAGCCTTTTCTGTAAGAGTAAATATTCACAGATGAGTTTTGCTTCTGGAATATCAACTCCTCGTAAAACCGATTCATCGACAATGACTGAACCTTTCTCTGTAAACTTCTTTGGCTTCCATCCAACTGCTTGCAACCTCTTAGATATCTGCTGTCTTGATGCTGGATTAAATTCTTCAATATAATCCTTTAACGGCTTTCCTGTTTTTTCTGAGACTCGCTTGTGAACAATTGGCTGAAAGGACTTTTGTAATCCTTCACATATTTCTTCCATTCGTCCTGATAGAACTCCACATAGTCTTTCGCAGCCTTCGACATTGAGCTTAAAGCCTCTGCTGACTTGCTTGCTGACAATTGCACAAACTTCATGTTCGAGTCGTATACTTGTTTCATCAAATCCATGTTTCTTTTTCTCCTTCATAAGTTGGTTATACACTTTTTCTAATACCTTCACATCATTAATACAATATTGTCTCATTTCTTCTGAGTATTGATCGAACTGGTTGAACTCTGTTTTAGGGAAGCCTAGATCCTCTCCCCAAGACGCAAGAGAGTGCTTTGTCCTCATTGGGTTCAGCAATCTGCTTAACACCAGAGTGTCTAAAACCTGATGCAACTTGATCTTTAATTTGTATACCCTGTTTAGCACTGGGAAGTCGAACCCTATCCCGTTGTGAGCTACTAATACTTTTCCCTGTATCTCTCTTTTTAGACTTTGTGGATCTCTGTGGCACTTAATTATTCCGTTTGCGTTTGTTACCACTAGATGTATCTTTTGGTGATCCATCGTTGTCTCTATGTCCAGAAATACAAGGTTGCTCTGTTGTCCAATCATTATGCCCCTCCAGGCGTGATTTTATTGTGCCATCGTCGAATAATACATGAAAAGTCTTAACACCATTATTATTTTCAGTGACACTTAGACTTATCGGTTTGCTCATCTTCGTCCTTTTCTGTGTTAGTATTGGTACTAGCATACCACAAGTCGAGGTTTTTGGCAAGAGTTTTAAGGAGTTTTTCAAGCGATTGTTGTAATTTTTCCATTGATTGTTGTAAAATAGCAACATTAAATTTTACTCCGTTTTGTTTGTTTTCCAACTCCTGAATTTTATTTTCTAGTTTTGATAATTCTAGTTTAATATTAAAATCATCCATTGTTATGATCTCCTTCTGGTAAATTTTCATACTTGTTTGCAGCTACTTTTTTAATCAAGTCATTCAAAACATAGGTGTAACCAAGTTTCATTAACTCGTCTGCAAAAGCGTCTACACTCATCTCAAGTGTCTCATTATAAACTTTCTCGATTAACTGCTCGTTGACTTCATGGCTCATCGTTTAAACGCTCCTTTCTATTTCTCTTAGACTTTCTTCATGTTGTTCATAATCATCTAAATCAACTTCTTCATAATCATCCATTACTTAGGCTCCTCTAAATCTTCTTCAAATACTTCATTCATACGACCAGTGCTACGATCATAATACAATGCACAAGCCTTACCTGTCAAGCCTGAATATCTATTTTTTATTACTCTTACTCTGGTAGTGTGTCTTTCTGTTACATCATCAGCCTGACTGTGCCTTTCCAAACCAAACACCATATCACTAAGCTGCCCGATTGCACCAGAGCCTCTAAGCTGGGATAGGCTTGTTACTGCTCCTTCTTCATGCCCTGTGCCTGGAGGTCTACGCAAATGTGAAACTGCAAATAAAGTGATATCACACTCCTGGCAAAGCATCCTTAACTTTGTAGTTATTTCATCTAATGCCCTACGTTCATCCCCTTGTTGCTGATCTGAGACCACTATTGAAATATGATCAAGAAAGATAAATTTACAATCTAGTGCCTTTGCCATATAACGTACACGATTAATAATGTTATCAACGCTTGTAGAACCAAAAGAGTCAAACAAAAACAATCTGCCAGTTCCCAAGGTAGCATCAAAAGCAACTTGTTTTTCTTCTTGTGTTGCTTCCGTTTCGTTGAGATGTAATGGTTTCATAGCGTCCAAACTCATAATTGATAATGCTGTACGCTTTACAGACTCTTCTAAAAACATCAAACCAATGTTCTCTTCTGTGGCTTTTAATAACTTGTATACAATCTCTCGTAAAAACTGACTCTTACCTAATCCAGAACCAGCCGTTATACAAACTAATTCACTCGACCTAATACCACCAGTTAAGTCATTTAGACCACCATAAGGATAGATAGCAATAGACTTTTGAAGTGGCTCTAACACCAATGATTTTAAATCTTTACCCTTTACAATGCCATCAGGCATATAAACTTGTGAAGCCCACCAATCTTCTGTAAAGTGTTTAAACGCTGAGTCTGTAGAATAGTCACAAGCGTCTTTGTAACCCTTTCTCATCTTCATCATTTTAGCTTTATTGGGGAATAGTTCTGCACACTCTAGCTGGGCTTTTTGTCCTACATCATCATTATCAAAACAAAACACAATTTGGCTAAAGGATGATAAATATTCATAAGCATCCTTGCAAGACTTAACTGCACTAGCACAACCATCACGCACCGAAACAACTGGAAAACGTAGATCAGCACTTAGCATTTGACTTGCTGCTAATGAATCTAATTCCCCTTCAACAACTGTAATAATTTTAGCGCAACCAGAGGGATAAACATCCATGCCAAACAAAGGCTTTTTATCGCCACCACCAGACCATCTAAAACTCTTATTTTTACCTCGTATTTTGAAAACATCTTTTCCATACGGATAGTAATGCTCCCCATTTTGGGTAATTTTAACACCATACTTCTCCAGAGTGCTTTGTTTGATGTTTCTATCGGATATGCCCTGTGGCTTGAATACAGGCTCACTAGCGTCTTTCTGTGCTTTTGGGTGTATAGATAACACTTCCGCGGTAGAAATGCTCTGGTGAGCTTCTACGGGCTTCTTATCATGTTTTAATGGTTTATTACACTTATAACAGAAGTAATAGCTGCTTCCATCCTCTTTCTCATACTCTCCAACATTGGAACTACCAGAATCTGAGCAATCCACTATTTGAGAGCATGGTAAGTTTCTTATAAATTTACTTTTAGTTTTCATAATTCCTCACTAATTGAGACTACATAGTCATTATAATACATAGTAATAATAATCATAATAATAATTATAATAATACATAATAATATATTACATAGTAATATCATATTTTGGAGTAAATGTAAATTATACTTAAGTATCACTCAAGTGTATATTGTCGTTTATATCCAACACCTCTGCTCCGCTTGAGTACCCAAAATCATCATCTAATTCAGGCAACGGTAAACAGTTAACGCATAGCTGGACTCTTTCATTGGTGTTACTACCAATGATACTATCTTCCTGGTGGTCCAAGATACAATCACAAGATAAGCATTTCATTTTAATCCTCCTTTAGTTTTTAATTTTACGAACTCAATAATATGCTGAATAATTAACCAGACGTTTAAACACCCTATTCCGAATATTATAGCACAAGCGATGATTACGTCTTTTAACGTAAAGTCAGCAATTCCCATGAACATAGAACCAGCGGTAAACATCACAACCGCGAACGCTACAAACAAGCTGGTAACATCTAAAACTATTTTTATTTTATTTCTCATTGTTTATACTCCTTTTAATTAAAATTATTATAGCCTTTACTATTCAAATATTCTTTAGCTCTACGAATACAGAATTTTGCTTCTTTTAAATTTATATTAAATATTTTCTTTAAGTTTTCAGGCTTTACGGATGAGATGTTGCCATATAATCTGCCATTGTCTGTATGGTCAACGTGTCGATATATCATTGAATCCATCACCCAGCAAAAAATATAACCCCTTGAATCCTCTCTGAATTCAACATCTTTCATTGTTTATACTCCTTTCAATTAAAATACAACGCCAGTAAATAAAATACAAAACAGCATGAATAAATATAACATAAAATTTAATAGTGTATTCATTATTATTTATCCTTTATAGAACTGGTAAATCCAGTATTGAGTCAATATAATCCTGATCGACCTTACGACCAATATCTTTACCGCCTAAATACTTATTAATGTGCTTTGTAGTGGTGGATGAGTAGTGCTCACTAGTTCTGAATGCTCCGCTATTATCCCAGCCAGCTACAGGAGTAGAATAGCTAAATAATACAGATATTCCATTAATGTTTAATTCTGTCATATTACTACCAATAGGTTTTAGTTTCATTTTTATTTCCTTTCAAAGTTTAATTAATTAACATAATAGAAGACTCTACAGAAGAGCCTTCGATATGTCAAGTATTATTTCATATCATTATCACAAATAGGACAAATACTAACAAAGTCTCTGTCATATACTTGATAATTTTTATCAATTGACAAGTCTATATATTTTTGAGTCTGTCTATAACTGTTATCGCAACCAACACAAGAAACTTTAATCAATCTAGCCTTTTGTTTTTTGGTTCCACTCTCTAGCTTCATTTTATCATGCGGATATTGACCTAGTTTTGAATCTATTACAGGCTTATATTTATTAATAAACTCTTCACTAGCTTCCGTTGCGGTAGGTTTACCAGTCAATCCCATCGCATAGGCTAAACGTTTAAACGCTGTACCATGTCCGCTAATTAAACCATCTACCGCGTGGCATAACTCATGCGTGAGAATATCAAGTACTCGCATTGGGTTGTTTTCCTTTGCAGTAATAAATATCTCATAATGTCCTCCATCACTAGCCTTGTCGCTCCAACAAGTACCTATCGCTTTTCCTCTAGTGGGTTGTGTTACTGATACCTTAACCGATGGGAAAGGTTTATTGAAATGCGGATATTTACCAGCAAGTAATTTTTTTTGCTTTACTAATTCTGGCTCTAACTCTTTGACTGCTCCGTTGAGCCATTCTTCCCTGGTGTTATATTTAATCATTAGTTTAGTTCCTTCCCCATTAATTTATCAGATATTATCTTTGCGTGCTCTAAATTTTTAGTATAAGGATTACCATTATTAGAAAGTATATCTCCGCCACTATCAACATCAATAATTCTTAATAATCCAGTCTTCTTAGATCTAAATGAAGAAATATTATCAGGATAATTACAAACTAACTCCCAATTTTTTTCTAATTCACCATCCTCTAAAATTGTTGCTTGATTAATAAACATATAACCTCCTAAGTGTTTAAATGTTAGTACCTTAAGTATCGTTATTAGTTCTAATTAATCATACAGTATAATCATGAATAATACCTAATTAATTTACTTAATTTATTGTAATTATTTTCCTTAGTTTATCCTAATGATTTTACGTAGTAATTCCTAATAAAAACAATGATATATACTAAAGTATGATGCTGCACTGATAGTGTGCAATATTGTTGCTGAATGCTACGTTGTGGTGCAACATAGAATCACACGCGACCGCATGCAAGAATCATGCCAACTTACTAGGTAAACTACTATTTACTATAGGGTTATTGTGTAGCTGCAAGCAATTATCATGCCATAATACCTCTGCTGCTTGAATTAGAAAAAAATTGGG
>CAACVD010001131.1_pt1 | contig 12852 bp, 17 predicted proteins | sample 2381771 | NCBI WGS metagenome assembly CAACVD01 (sample SAMEA5211965, study PRJEB30684) | marine metagenome | biome: Marine; feature: Epipelagic; material: Water | collected 2015-10-15 | depth 15 m | reverse complement strand
TTGCGATCTGCTTTGTTCTTATACGGCATTAGTTCTTCCCGTTGTGTGGACACTCCAACACTGGACACCATGCTTTACATAGGCCACTCGGGTTGGGGTTCCACGTATCATTCTCAAAAGCTGTTTCCATGTCGTTGTAATTATCCAACCACTTGGCCCACAACCTCTCTTCATCTTCAGTCGTATAGCGATCCCGTATCAAATCGTTACTTACTACAAACAGCAAGCCAGCCCGAATAGTCTCTACTTCGGGGTAGTGCTTAAAGGTAGCCAATGCCATTAGCTCTAGCTGCCCTTTGTCTGCATATCTTGCCGACTTACCTGTCTTGTAGTCAATGACCCAAGCCAGTTTATCTTCTCTATTTAGTATCAGTAAGTCCGCGATACCGCGAAACCACACGTTACGCGCAAAGAAACTACATGCCTCTAGGTCTTCAGTCAGGCCCATCTTTATCTCGCACAGCTTCTCGCCCTTTTTGGCGTTCAGTGCGTCTAACGTCTTCTGTGCATAGCTGAACCGTGGGTCTAGTTCACCACCATCACGAATGTAAGTCTCGGCAGCTTCGTGAAAAGCCGTTCCGTACAGTGTTGCCTCAGTCTCTTTGAACGGATACTGCTTGAGTATCTTCTCGTGATAGAACTGCTTAGGACATTGCTCAAATGCCTTAATCTTGCTAAACGACCACGGTGCTATGCTCATCAACTATACGGTCTTTCATTTAATTCACGTAACTCAGTTATAAGTAGTGCCATGAGAGCGTGGTCGAATGTTATATCGCTATTGTTTATGACTTCTTGTAAATATGTCGCATCGTTTATAACGACATCAGCGCTTTCGCATCGCACTATCTTTCGCTGCTCTTCCCGTTCATCGTAACTCATTATTCACAGTCTCCGTATGCTCTAGCTACACCACTCTCACAATCAAGTGGCAGTCCTTTTGCCCACTTGGGCACGTACTTCATACACTTCTCAATGTACTGCTTGGCTTCTTCAGCCTCATCTATAGGCACACACCCAATAACTGAGTCATGCACAGTCAACACCGCACGATACCGTTTAGCAATCAACAACATCTGTTCAGCGATGATGCAGCGTGCAAGAGCTTGGCAGGTGTTCTCTATCACCTTGCCACCGTATATCCGCGTCCGACCTCGGCGTGTGTTGTAGGTGTACTCCATACCCCGCTCACCTTGCTCACCCTGTAGATCGTCATAACGCATTAACAGGTTAGAAGGTAGACGTATGGCGGAACGATCCCCCAATACTTCAACCACACCTTCTTTACCAAACTCAAGTGTGTCACCACGCTCCATATGGGCAACCATATTCTGAGCCTCACGCCACAGGTGGCTTATCTTCCAGTTGGCGTCACGGTATATATTGATGATCCGTCGCGCTTCGTCAAGAGGTATGTAAGTTCCAAGAGATTCCAATTGTGTTTGAAACTTAACTGCACCCATGCCGTAGCCAGCCCCAAGTATTGTGGTCTTACCAACAAACCGTTGTTGCTTGTCCACTTGGTCTTCTGGTACGTCATAAATTCTTGCGGCCATCTTGACGTAGACATCCTCTTTCTTGCGAAACGCCTTAGTCAAATCATCCTGCCCCGCGAACCACGCCAGCACACGCGCTTCAATCTGCGATGAGTCACAGTCAATGAGCGTGTAGCCATCGGGTGCGGTGATACTTCGCTTCAACATCTTACCATCAGGCCCACGGCTCGGTAGGTTCTGTAGGTTGATCTTGTCATCTCCACCCCACCGACCAGTGTGCGCTGCGTAGTACCTCACAGGAACCGGCAGGGTTCCGCGTTCCGCGATGTCTATAAACCGCTGGGTGCGTGTCTCTTCCAATGTGCTTTTGTTGCCCAATCGTGCAGCTACCAACGCTTGCACTTCTGGATTCTCGTGCGCTCCAAGGCTCTTGAACGCTTCATCGGTCTTAGCGAATGCGTAGGCTTCTTTGCCAGTGGTCATACTGATCTTGGTAGGAGGTGTTACACCCTTGGAACGTAATAGCTCTGCAAACTTCTCGTTGCTCATCAGGTCTTTCTTATCGGTCACCCCTGCTTCTGATAACAAGTTATCCTTACGGTTCTTAATATCTTTCAGGTGGCGGGACAACAAACACGAGTCCAGAACTAGTAACGGATGTATGAACATACGCAGCGTGCAGTCTATGACCTTGAGTTCTTGTTTAGGAAAACCCCGCACCATAATGCCAAACAGCTTATAGGTAAGCTCAACATCGTTGATGCAGTAGTCACCGTAACGGTCTAACTCGTCATCAGTAAAATCTTCACGGCGTTTGTCTTTAGCGTTTAGTATCTCAGTGCCTTTTTCCCCTACACCGTACCGTTCAGCTAAGGCTTTGAGGCTACCGCCGACTTCAACTCCGTGTATGGCTCTCCCCATACATAGAGTATCAGCCCATACTTTAGGTTTAATGCCGAACAGCCAAGAAAGGATAGCACCATCAAACATAGTATTGTGTGCCAGAACCATACTGGAAGCCCAATCAAACTCAGCAAGATACTCCGCAAGCTCTGCATGAGTGCCGCTAGCCCATTCTGTCGGCCCATTATTGACCTTTACACCTACACCTACTATTTCAAACTTAGAATCTCGTATGTATTCTTCAGTTGTCATTTTTGTGAGCGAAAAGTCTTTGTCGTAAAAAGTCTCAAAGTCCAGTGTTATGAGATCCACTACCCCTGCTCCTCTACCTCAAGCACCTGCTGTATTTCACACCGCACAACCCTCGGCAGTTCTAGGTAACTACCGTTACCATCTTCGGCAGCGAACCTAGCCTCTTCCTCGTTCTTGGCCTCGACCTGCACGCGCCTGTATATAGTCTCTTCCAGCGTGATATTAAACTTCTTTTTCATTCAACCTCCCAGCCGCTTGATCTCAGCGTCGATATAGAATTTTATCTTCTTGGCATCGCGTAGCTGGTCGCTGTGAGATGCTCGTCCATACCTATAACACGATCTGAAAATCTCTCCAATCTGGGCGTTCATATCCTTGTGTGATATGAGATCTTGAAGTTCTTTTGCACCTTTGGGTAACTCGTAATAGCTAGCTGTACTACCGTCACTAACCGCTGCCAATCCCTGCATTATTGATTCCTGTTGTGCATTGTCCGCCAGCTTTTTTACCGATAGCGGTGTTTTGTGTTCCTGTGGTTTTGGAATGTAGTTCTTGGATCTAACCACAGAAGATGTTTTATCGTCCCTATGCAGCCACTTATCAAAGTCCTTGCGGCTAGGTAAACCAATCGCCTCATCCGCAATGGCTTGTATGCCTTTACGAACAGCCCATGCTGTGTGGTATGACACGCCTGTTGCAGTAGCGGCCTCCCTTACTGTGGCGGTAGGATTCTTATTAAAGAACTTTGTTACCTTAGATTTATTCGTTACTTTAGTCATTTCGGTCTCCTTAAAAATCAAGTTCAAGCTGCACTGGCGTTGCGCCAAGTAGCTCTGCTATGTCGTGCATGTTTTCTTCGTTCACAACGAACGCCATGCCCTCACTCGCTGTAATGTCTTTTAAGTTCTTCTCTTGTAGTGCGGTAGGTTTATTGCCCCCTGCCTTGCACTCAATACCAAAAAACTTACCCCGATAGCACCCGATTATGTCGGGCACCCCACTCTTACCGTACCCGCCCGTTACAGGGTAGAAGTAATATGCTTTAAGACTTCGTAGCTGTTGTGCTACGACCTTTTTTACTTTCGCTTCCGGTGTCATCACCACTCTTGATCTCCTTCAACAAATTTTCGATACGCAATAACGCATCAAACATCTCATGCTGTAGGTCAAGCAACTTGTCTATGTCACTAGATTCAAGTTCGATTGTTATACGCGCCACTATGCTTCTCCTTGGGAACTGGTTTCGGAGTCAAAGACCCAGAAACTATCCTCGCCAGAACGCGCACCAACCCCATCTATGTGATGAGTAGCGTTTGGCTCCAACAAAGCCAAGACCGCCAACTTATCTGTCAGCGCCTTGGGCAATGTCTGCGAGCCATAGTAGGTGCCAGCTAAATGTGAGTCAACACATTCCATACCAATACACGTTACATGCCACGTATCACTGTTTAGGTCTGCCTTAACGTGGTAGACAATACCGTTTTGTGGTAACTGTTTCCTACCCGCGTTTAACTTAACTATGTCAGGCATCATCCGCAGATAATCGTGGTGTCTCAAGTGACTCATGCTACGCCGTCGTCGTCATCCGACACTACTAAGAACATGTTATCTGAATACTTCATGCCCGCGCCGCTGACGTACTCACCTGCGTTCATCACGTTCAATACCGACATCTTAGGAAGTAGCTGCTGAAACAAGGCATCCCAATCATGCAGTCGCCTCGCCATCGTAGTCCGAACGCTACCGCTGTATGTGGCATCCACATCAACATTCATAACGTCCATGCAGTCATAGTTATTTGTGTCTTTGGATACGTAAACAAACAGCGGAAACTGCCCAGAGTTTTGTAGTTCTTCGTAAGCAGCTTTTTGCTGTATGTACTTATCTACGTCCGCACGTAATTCTTCGCCAACGTAGCGATTGCCGTTGATCTCAGTGAGCAGATATTTGAGGACGGGAGCCTTCTCATTCACAACACCTATTCTTGTTAGCGCGTCCATAGCCTCGCTAGACACCGCTTGTATCCGCTTTCTTCTTTCCAAAGCGTATTTATACGCTGGACGCCCTGCTAATTCGGCAACGTCCCATAGCTGTAAGTGCTTGGCTGCATTGCGTAGTGCAGTCTTGAAGTTCACACTCTCCGAAGCGTTGGGTTTCTTGTTGTTATTGATGCGTCGAGACCACACACCGAACTTATCTCCCTCGCGGTATATGTTGCCCAAGAAAAACGGCTGACCCTTAGTATGAATATACAGTTTTGTGGTCTGGTGTGGCGGCCAAAGATCCGACACGTAAAACTCTATGTTCCAGAGTTTATTGGCTACCTCCCGTGCGAATGATTGCACACTTGATCCAACATCCTTTACGTCAACTTTGATGAAGCCATCATCTGGGCCTTCGTAGAACGCATCACCCCGCTCGTACTCTGTTCTAAAAGTATTCATGTCATTCTCCTTTCGTTTTTGTTACCAACCCACACGCATTGTTGATCCATGCGTTGTACGTTGCACGTAGCTTCTTGATGTCATCCTGCTGGATCGCTTGGCGTACACCCCACCTGCCCATGAACACGGTCAGTAGTTGTACACGTAACTCATTCTGTGGTTCCTTGAGTATCTTCTGCACGTTGGATGAATTGAACGATACGTTGCTAGACCAACGGCTAGATGTCACAACACGGTGCTGCCGTAGTATCCCAATGCACTCATGTATGTGTTGTCCGTCAGATGTATGTAACGTGCCCCCCACAGCCAACGCCCAATTCCAAAACTCATTGATGTATGGCTTCAGTTCTTTCTTGCGTTCCTTGTCTATGTTGAACTTGGGGTTGACCGGCTTGAACTCAGGGCTGATTAACTTCCAATCGCTAAAGGTAAGGTCAGTTATGGAGTTGATAGGGTCTGGCACGTATGCCTTCCTAGCAAACACCAGATACTTGTGGTCATCCTCACGTTGAAAGCCATGAGTTGTTTTCTGGTAATTGGTATAGTTATCCCACCGTCGTTCATCGACTGACTTACTCTTAGGTAGGTAATACTTAGCATCCTCTACCCCCGCAATTTTGATGTACTGCCTACCATCACTACCGCCGACATACAGCAGACCTTTGGGTAAGAACTCATATAGAAACTGATACCGGCTGGTATGTGCATGGTCTCCTGATCCGTTGCGTACCTTGACTGTCTCTAGGTACGAACCATCGGGCTGCTCCATGATCTCCCACACAATAGGTGACAGGTTGTACGTATCTTCAATCGACATGGGTGGTAAAGGAATGTCACCTGTGCGCCAGTTGAAAGAAAATATAGGATCACCGTTCTGACCATCACAGATGACATAACACGTTTCAGATAACTTCCTGATGTGCTCCCACTTGCGGCTACGATTACGACCAGCCGGTCTCAGGTTATCCTGCTTGATGTGGTTCTTAGACACCATAGGCTTGGTGTCGTTGTACTTGCGCTCGACGTGCCAGAACGAGTCCAGTCCCATCCTATATCTATATCCGTATCCCATTACTTGTTCTCCTCTATATCCGTATCCCATTACTTGTTCTCCTCACATATCACTTGATTTGATGTGCAGTACCTTGCCGTTGTCGGGTGCTGCGCGTTTGTTGTCGAGAATGCACCACAGTACAGGGCAGTCCCACTCACCCCAGCTACCAGCCAAGTAGCCATCAGTAAAGTTGATGACCGCTTGTGGTTTGATGTCGTTCTCTTTCATGTAGTCAACTACACACTCAATCTTCGTACCGCCGCCGATCTGAGGCTCGGTCATGTCGGCCAGCTTCGCCATCGTGCTGCTGTCGTACACCTCGTCACGTACAACCTCGTCACCCCAATACAGCACACGTACACGCTTTGGCTTGACCGTCAGACATATAGACTGTATCTCGGACAAGAACTTGGTGACATCTCTGTAGATAGAGTACGAAGTGTCGCAGTTGACCAGTAGCTCCTCGACGGTCTCGCTGTACGTGCTGGGCATGTAGACATCTGCTGCCATGTATCTGCGGTTAGGCCGCGCCCATGTAGAACAGTCGTGCCCAGAACACGTAGCCTGTACGAACTCACTGAGTGCTTCACGCCAATCAATCTGCGGTTGCAGTAGCTCCTCAAGCATCATGTTCTCGCCAGCACCCATCTTCCTGCTAGCCATGAGACCTTGACGCAGTGCGGTGTCTACCTCTTGCTGTAGCTCTTTAGATTCGGCATCGGTCAGTGCGTTGGCTGATTCCCAATCATGGTCATCAAAGCCATTGCCCTGTGGCATGTCACCATCTTGGTCACCATCCTCTTGGTCTTGTCGGAGTATCCGAAAGATACTGGCGGGGTCAAGCCAAGTGCCATCGCCCTTACGGAACCGCTCGTCATACAGACCGGCATAGTCGCCTGTCGGCATCTGAGCAAAGCCATCGTCTTTGTTCTCATCACATAGGTTACCGTTGATCCAGTAGTCACAGGACATGTTTGCCAGTATCGGATCAATGTCATACATCCACTTGTATGTAATCAGGTGCTTGAACAGTATGTGGCCCCAACGCTCGTGCAACAGTACAAACCGTATGTGCGGCAGCTTGAGTGCATCGACCATAGTGCGTCCAAACATTACGTCGCGTCCGTTGGTACATGCCGTAGGCACATCGTCAACGACAGCCGTAGTGCCAATGGCCATCACACCAGACAATGCTCTGTACCTTTTGTGCCCAATGATTGATGCGTGTGCATTCGCAACACGTTGCTCGGCGGTGACAGCTTTCTGAAATATACTCATAAGATATTCTCCTGCTTGTGTAGGATTCCTACACAACGTCCGCTGTGTTGAACAGATACTGGTGGTCGTGCGCGTACTTGGTGAACTTGGCGTTGGTCATAACCTGTGACTGTCGATCCTTGTTGAACCGTGGGTCAGACACGTTCTGAACAAACAAAGCACCCCAGCTTTCATCAAGCCGCTCCATGTATGTCATCCATGCATCTACCCAACTGCGGTCAATGTTAGACAGTGCGCGGTACACAACCAGACCTACGGCAGCGACATTGTTAGGCACCTTGGCGTTAGACGGATCGTTCTTGATTGACTCCAGTGACGGTAGCTCGTCGGCAATCTGCATGAACGTCATAAGCTGTTCTGCCGCGTAGTATCCAATAGTGCCAGCCAACATAGCTCTAAGCAGGTGGTCACTGACACCCTCGCGGTTGTCGAGTATGTAGCCACACTTTGCCAACCCTCTAGGTGTAACACCTTTTCTGCGTCCGACAGCCTGTGGGTGGTCAATGTACTGGTTGTCATCTGGATTCGGCACATCACGCCAATCTTGAAAAAGCTCTGGGGTCTGTAACGCCCAGCCAGAGATCATGGGATTTATATTGTTAGGTACAGCGAAGTTACCGATCCATTCCTCGTTGGTCGGAGTGCGTAGCTCCATGATGGTGAAGCGGTCAAGTTGGTGTGCTTGGTATCCATCACCCAGATTCTCGACGGTTAGGTTGCCGTTAGATATGACAACAGAGTCAGGGTGCAGCCGGTAGCCAAACATCTCGCGCTCTAGGCCAAGACGCAAGAAGGGCAACATCACCTCACGCGAGGCTTTAGATAGTTCGTCGAGCATGATGATAAGTGGTACACCTAGATGTAAGCCAAGAACCTCGTTGGCTACGTAGCGCACAAAGTCTTGCTCATCTGCTTCTTTGAACTTGGGTATACCTGAGTCACCGGCAGTCAATGAGGTGGTGTCTATGTAACGTAGTGTGTGCTTGGGTAGTAGTCGAGCGATCTCTTTTGCCAAGGTGCTCTTGCCAATACCCTTGAGTCCTTCAAAGTTGAACCATATGTGCTGGCCGTTGCGTTCCATCCCATTAGCCACCACAGCCTGTGCTGCTTCGTCGTGACTTACTGCATATTGTCTTGTTGATAAGCTCATGGCTTGTTCTCCGTTTCGTTTAGTGTTTGGTGTAGGAATCCTACACATTCGGTCGGTTGGTTGTAGATAGTAGTATCCCATACCATGTAGACATTATACAGGATACTACGTGTTGTGTCAAAGTATCTAAGTAGCTTACACATCAAGTGATGGTAGGCCAGCCAAGATTCCTTGAAGTTCGGTGTGCTTTTGAACCCGTAGGTTCTCGCTGTTCTTGATGATCTCAGTGTTCATGCCATAGAGCGCACTCTCTAGCTGGTCAGCCACAGCCACCATCTGCGTGTCGTTGGTCAGGTTGAAGTCGCGCATGAGACCAATCAGATTCTTGGCCGTGTCGAACACGCTGCTGTGCATCCTGCCGTACTTCTGGTTGCCCTGTGCATCAACCTCATCCTTGGGTGCAAGCTGCCGCACCAGTACAGTCAGGTTGTCACGTAACCTGTTCCACACATCATTGACCGCCGCTTGTATTGTGTGGTCGAAGTGCTGCTGGAACTGTTGCTTGAGCGCATCCTGTGCCTCGCTCTCAAGATCCAGCGCATAGTGGCTAGCCTGTGGAATCGGCGCAGTGGTCACTTCCCAACGATACTTGGAACGTACCACTTCCTTGGACGGGTACAGCGTGCGGTCATACATACCGCCCAGCGTGGACAGATGCTCAGATACCGCGAAGTCATACGACTCTAGGAATATGCGAAGCAGGTTGTTGTACTCGTTCTCATAGTCACCCAGCATGGGTAGCAGGTTGTTCAGAAGACGTAATGTGGTAACGAGCCGCCAGCCGCCATCCTCCCAAGGCATTGTGGCCGCTGCAAAGTCCTTGCGTGGCACCGCTGCGATCCAGTTCTTTAGGTTGTGATACTCAATGCAGTCGGCAAGTATGTCCTTCTTAGCGGTGAGCGCTGATACCTTGGCACCGTTAGCGCGTGCAGCTTGAGCCGCTACTTGCTTGTCCTTCTTGTTGGTGCGGAACTCACCGATACTTAGCTTGATCTTGACCGCACTGGAAGCGATGCTCTGCGGGTCGATGGTTGGCGCTACCGCCAGTTGTTGAATGTTGTTTACTTGTTCCATAGGAACCTCCGTTTTGCTTAGTGTTTTGTGTAGGATTCCTACACGGTTTTGGTTTACTGAACTGATACAAGCACCGCGCTCTTGCGTAGTGCCGACAGGTTAATGGTGCTATGGCGCGAGGAATCTAAATACTGAACGCCACCCTTGATATACACACGGTCTGGCATATCTAACAGACTGAACAACGCATTGAGCCGTGACTGTGTGGTGCGTGACGACCAACCAGCATTGCTTACCCATAACTTCTTAACACCATCTCGATTCGACATAGTGGCAATGCGGTTGCCGTGCAGCATTAGGTTTAGGTTGTGGGTGTGGGGGTCTAGCGTGGACATGGTGTTGCCCAGCATTTTGGTCTCGCCCTTAACGAACGCACCGATAACTTCTTTTTCTATCTTACGCATTGTTGCCTCCGTAGTACCCCAATGCACTCTCTCGGATTGAGATTGTGTGCGGTATGCCATGTTCTTCGTAAGCTCGCGCATAGGTGTTGATGGCTTTGCATATTTCGTTGTAAGACTTGCTGGTGATCGCAAGCCTCCCGTTCTCCCGTATCGCCCAGAACCCTGATGGCTCCTTGGCTACGACTAACTCTCTTTCATCTGACATTGCTGTCTCCTGTTTTGTTTAGTGTTGTGTGTAGGATTCCTACACAAAGTTGGTGCCGGTGTGGGTCTCCCAACCGACAGATATAGTATCTCACACATAACGTGTTATGTCAAGCGTGTAGTGGTAGCTGGTGGTATTTGGTGGTGGGGTGTGTAATGTACGGTAATGTACGTTAATGTTCGTTCGCGTAGGTTTGTAAGTCCTTGAAAAGTAAGTAATGTTCTAATGTTCGCTTTTTTACAGAATTGAATGGGTGTTTAACTTTGCAAAAGAGAAGCGAACAATGCCTTTCTCTTTCTGTTTTTATTCTTAAAATTCTGGGGGTATATATATATTTATAGAAAAAACGAACATTATATATATATAGGTCTTATCCTATGCTGGGGAAACCTCAGATACTCTCAGATACTCTCAGATACCACGCTTCAATTGTACGTTTTTGCCCTTAAAAAAACGAACATTACACGAACATTACCGAACATTACGGAACATTAGAACCGAACATTACCCGCACCTCTAATCTAGGAACTGGTTTCGGATTTTGTGTAGGAATCCTACACACAACGTGTGCTGTGCACCGCTGCACTATGTTCCGGGCGCACATCTAATCTAGGAACTGGTTTCGTAGAAACAAAAAAAAGCCCCGCCGAAGCGGGGCCATGTGGTTGGTGGGTTGGTTACTTGTTGAAAGCCTTCATTGCTTGGATCATTACTTCAGTGAACCGCGCTTGTTCTTCCAGACTGTATTGCGAGACAGTGTTAAGCATTGTGAGTAATCGCGGATCGCGGATTGATGGGGGCAATATGCTCTTAGCTTTCGTCGCTGTGCCCGATTCGACCTCAACGTCAACGACGTTACGCGTGGTGCTATCAGTGCCCGATGCGGTATCTGGTTGCGGGAGCGTAGGCGTTTTTGACTTCGCCGATTCCGATTTACGCGATGGCTTTGCAAGTATCACGTTCGCGGTATCGCGCAGATCGGCCATGCCGGTGCTGATCTTGTTACGTGCGCTGGCTTGGGCGTCAGTGAATTTTTTAACTTTCGCCTTCTGCGCTTTGGTCTGTGGCTTTTTGTTGCCATCAGCTAATTGCAGTTTGTGCTCGGCCACGTCATCACGAGTCATAGCTATAATATGTTTCAGCGTGAATCCCGCGAATGCGGCACCGAATCGTTCATCATTTGCGTGAATATAGGCGGCGCGAAGTGCCTCATACTTCTGCGGATTTGCTGTCTTAGCAGTTAGATCCTCGACTCGGATTAGCGGCGCGTGCTCCGCCTTCACGTAGCGTTGCGAAGTTACCGACCACTCTTTACCGAGCAAATGCGCTAAGGCATCGCGGCGCGAACCTTCCGCCTCAAAGAATTCCACGGTGCGGCCAAAGATGGCGGCGCGTGTTGTTGGCTTAAGATCAATTACTACTTTCTTTTCGTTTGACATTTCTGTTTCCTTTTTTGTTTAAGTTATGTCGGATAACCGACCTGATAAATACTACGCTATAACGTGTTATAGGCAAGCTTTTCCTAGGCCAGCAAATTTGTGTCGGATTCCTACACAAAAAAGGGCACCGCCCCCCTATGACCCCGTGCACGACTTGTGACTCCGCACTGCCTATGTATTACTAATTTACTCAAATAATCACAATTTCCCCCAGTTTGCGTATCACTTGACGTTTTTTGGTGGTACATAATGGTTTTCTGTACACAGGAGACCCCCCACCCCAAAAATTTAAGTCCCTGTACCTATAAAAATTTTTTGTGTATATTCCCGCCAACGACTTTTGAGTCTGCATACAATCTATGACGTTACTGATAGAACCCGAAATCGGCGTTCCCTATTCTGATGACATATCTCTTGTCGATCTCAAAGAAAGAGCGGCAGCGGCGTGCAGTACGGCGCAAAAACTCGCAGAGCACGGACTAGATATTGAACCTTCCAAAGAAGATGAAGATGTGGCAGCAAAACTTGCTGTTGCTTACGCGGACAATCCTGAGAAAACTTCTAAAATCGCTAGCACGCGGAAGACAGCGGCGCTTACACCTGCCTCGCTCGTACTTACAAGCAACATACTCCAAGAGTTTGGTCACGCTGTTGCAGAAAGTGCCGTTGAGATCCGACACCTAGTCACAAACAAACTTTTGCTGGAGTCGGAGAACGCTGACCCACGTATACGCATTCGTGCGTTGGAGCTTCTAGGTAAGATCTCAGACGTAGGGCTGTTTGCAGAGAAGTCAGAGGTCACTGTTACACATCAGTCTACGGAAGATCTACGTAACAAGTTACGTAGTAAGTTAGAGAAGTTAGTGAACCCTGATGAGGACGTGGTAGAGGACGCAGAGTACAAAGATGTCTGAGGCCGTTCCCGATTTTACTGAGGAAGAAGTTCAGCACATGCTGGATAACCTAGACTCTTTCTCAGATAAAGAGGTTGTGGAGATAAATCGCATCGTCGATGAGTTAGCTGTACGCAAAGCAAACCAAGAAGCCTTTGATGACCTCATAGAATTTTGCAAAAGGATGCAGCCAGACTACATTGTTGGCAAACACCACCGCATTTTGGCCGATTTGCTTATGTCAATTGAGCAGGGAGACA
>CAACVD010000507.1_pt1 | contig 12854 bp, 23 predicted proteins | sample 2381771 | NCBI WGS metagenome assembly CAACVD01 (sample SAMEA5211965, study PRJEB30684) | marine metagenome | biome: Marine; feature: Epipelagic; material: Water | collected 2015-10-15 | depth 15 m | reverse complement strand
ATAAATATGACTAAATTAATTAACCCTTTTATAGGCTTATCATTACTAGCATTCCTAGTCTGGAATCCGCTACCCTTACAAATCCTAGAACTCAAAACATTTGATTGGCTCATGTCAACTAAAGAGCCTGTGCAAGATACAATGATACTACTTGTAGACTTGGACGAAGAAATAGTAAAGGCCTACGGTGGTTATCCTTTACCAAGAAGTTTATATTCTCAAATAATTTCACGAACACAGGGAACTGCTGGAATCACAGTTTTGATGCCAGACCCTGATATTCGAGGTGCAGTAGAAGATGAATACTTATCAGAAATACTAAGTATTTATCCTGCTGTTTTGGCATATACTGCTTCTAACCAAGCAACGCAAGTAGGACCTCATGTAGGTACTGCACAACTAGGAGGTGATCCATCTAAATGGCTATTAACATACCCAGGAATTTTACGACAACAACACAACGGCGCAGGCGTAGGCTTAATAAACTCAAGTCCCGAAATAGACGGAATCGTAAGGCGCGTGCCTCTAGTCGTAGGAAGTGAAGGTAAACTGTTTCCCTCTTTTGCACTTGAGATGCTTAGAGTAGGAGTTGGCGACCCAAGCTATCAAATAAAGACAGAGGAGACAGGTGTTGAATGGCTAAGAATACCTAATTTTCCAGTAATAAATACAGACTCTAATGCAAGAGTCTGGATAACATCAAACATAAAATTCTATAGGCAGTCTGCAGCGGAGTATCTCCGACAGCCTGTAGAAGGCGCCGCTTTCGTAATCGCAGGGGTTACCGCAGAAGGAGTTGTTAACCCAGTTCCTACTGCGAGCGGGGCTATCTACCCTCATGAAATTCAGGCAAATGTTCTACACCATCTAATAAACGGAACTAGTCCTGTTAAACCTGCATGGGCAGACGCAGCAGAACTAGGAGCCGCAGTACTACTACTAATTATATTACTAGTTGCGGCTTCTAATGTGTATTTTTCACTTCCAATATTTTTATCAAGCATTGGAGGACTAATCTATGGTAGCTGGTATGCGTATCAATCTTCTTATTTAGTTGACGTTACTGGCACGCTCGTTATCTCGTTTCTTTTCTGGGCAATCATAACTTTTAGGAGTTTTATCCAACAGTATTTCATGAGAATGGAAATCAAAAAACAATTTGGCACCTACGTAAGCCCAGACTTGGTTAAAAAATTACAAAAAGACCCATCATTGCTGAGATTGGGTGGGGAGACAAAACGACTAACATTTTTATTTTCTGATATCCGAGGATTCACACCGATTTCTGAAAAATACCAAAAGAATCCGCAAGGACTTACATATCTTATAAACCGATTTTTAGACAACCAGACTGAGATAATTTTAAAACATGGTGGTACAATTGATAAGTACATGGGTGACTGCATTATGGCTTTTTGGAACGCCCCGCTAGACATAGAAGACCAAGAAAGAAAAGCCACAGAATGTGTACTCGAAATGAGAACAGCATTAGGAGAGTTAAATGAAAGACTCAGAGAAGAAGGCTTGGAACAGATTAATACAGGCGCAGGAATCAACACAGGGCCGTGTGTCGTTGGAAATTTCGGTAGCAGCAGCCGCTTTGATTACAGTGTGCTTGGTGACGCTGTTAATCTCGCTGCTAGATTAGAAAGCTCTTGCAAGACCTATGACACCGACTTAATTATATCAGAGCATAGTTTGGTAGATGGTTTTGACTATGAGTTTTTAGATGAGGTAACTGTAAAAGGCAAATCCGAACCAGTTAAGATATACACCATACAAAAATAATTCTTGACATATTGCTAAGATTTTGCTATAATTGTACTTAATAGAATTTTAATTCAAAGAACTGAGATAACTTACATGAGCACAGAAAACATAAAAAATTCTGAAGATATTACCGAACTGGATAAGAGAATGTCAACACATGAAGTAATGTGTGACGAACGCTGGAAGACTTGCTTTTCCAGGCTTGACGATTTAGATTCAGGTATTAGTCGTTTAGAATCCATAGCTATTGCAGCTTGTGGAACTATTATTGTGGGTGGTGCAGGTGTAGTTATTAGCATCTTTATGATGCACAGTTAAAAAGGAAAGACATATGAAAAATAAATTATTAGCATTATTACTTACCGTAGCTACTTTACCAGCTTTTGCAAGTGTAGATGGTTACTTAGGATATACTTCCGATTATATGTGGAGAGGTGTAAGCCAAACTTCAGGTAATGCGGCTATCCAAGGTGAGTTATCAGTTAGTAAAGGTGGCCTGTATGGTGGTGTTTGGGCTTCAGAAGTTGATTTTGGAGACGAAGCTACATATGAAATGGACTTGTTCTTAGGATACGAACTTATGGTATCTGACAAGTTTTCAATTGATGTAGGTGTTATCCAATATAACTGGGATAAAGGCTACGATGATGTCGAAGAGCTGTTCGTAAAAGGTAATCTTAAAAATGTTTCAGTCGCATACTATGTAGACATGGAAGATTCAGATAAAGATTACATGGAAATGGGATTAAAATTACCTTTTGTTAAGTTTATGGACGTGTCCTTAAACTATGGCATGTTTGATTCAGAGAATGATTTCTGGGCAATGAACATGGTAAAAGACTGGGGTAAATGGGAAGTATCTTTATTAATTATGGAAGATGCAAAACAAGACCAATTCATGGACAACGCTTCACTAGGATTATTTTACAAATTCTAATGGCATATTCGCGCAAGGTTGTTGAAAGATTCGAAAGCGTCTTAAACAACCCTGCCGCACATTCAGTAGGTAGATTTGATCCCAAAGACCCAATGGTTGCTACAGGAATGGTAGGAGCACCAGCCTGCGGTGACGTAATGAAACTAGACTTAAAGTTAGACGATAACGATAGAATACTAGATGTTAAGTTTAAAACTTATGGTTGTGGTTCAGCAATCGCTTCTTCTACAATGTTTGTGGAGATGTTAAAAGGGAAAACAATAAACGAAGCAAAACAAATTAAAGACAAGGACATAGCAACTGCCCTTGAATTACCTCCCATCAAATTGCATTGCTCAGTATTAGCTGAATCAGGCATAAAATCAGCAATCGAAAATTGGGAAACAAAAAAAGAAAAAAGGCAACACAATGGAGGCCCAATATGATAGATGACTATTCAAAAAAAGATATGAAACCAACAGAAATGCAAGCACCAAAACCAAGTACTATGGCAAAACCAGAAAATATGGAAGATGGTATGATATTTGAGAAAGACGGAATGTGGTTTTTCAAATGGAAAGGTGGCGAGTGTGGATATATGACTAAGGAGCTAGCTGAAACAGGTCTAGAAAAAGTCAGTGGCAACTCTTAAAAAAATAATAGAAAAACTTACAAAATTTTGGTACTGGTTAACCACTTGGTTTATTACTTACTACACTTTAAAAGTAAGTTATAATGCAACTTGGGGTGATTCAGACGACCAAGAGTTTATAGTTAAAAAGTTTTATAAAAAACAACCTAATTTTTTAAGATTTAAGACCCAAGAAGGCGATATAGTTGAAATAAGAGGTGCAGAAGGCCTCAACTACAGGATACAAGAACTATGAATCAATTACTTATAGGTATAATACTAGTTTTAGGACTAGGAAGTTACTACCTTTACACAGAAAATCAAACATTAGCACAAAATAACTTAGCGTTAGAAGGTGCAGTGGCTACACAAGAAGAAGCAATCGCATCTTTACAAAATGACTTTGCTTTACAGACACAATCATTACAATCAATGACAGTAAAAAGTCAAGCCGCACAAAGAGAATTGAACAGATACACTCAATTTATACAAAACTACGAACTGGCAGCAAAAATACTTGCAGACCCAGTCGAAATGGAAAGGAAAATAAATAATGGAACAAAGCACATTATGGAAGAAATCGAGAAACTTAGCGACACCGTTGATAATCTTGATGATGGTTTGCAGTTGCAGCCTGATTCCAACTAAAAAGATAGAAGTTACCGCAAAACCACTAGATAGAACAATAGTTCAACCAGTGATGCCGCGAGAAATCGATTTAAAAGACCCAACTTGGATTGTGGTCAACCCTGATAACTGGGAAGAACAGTTAGCGAGAATAGAAAAGCAAGAAGGAGAACTGGTTTTTCTTGCAATGACTATACCAGATTATGAAGTGATGGCATATAATATGCAAGAACTTAAAAGGTATATCACAGAACTTAAGGACGTCGTAGTATACTATAGAGAAGTTACTATGCCACCTAAAGATGAGCCGAGCGACAAGTAGGCTTATTATTTGTAGTACTTGTGAGTACTACACTTCTTTAAAGATTTGTAAAGCATGCAAATGTTTTATACCTTTAAAGGCAAAGTTGAGAAGGACTAAATGTCCTCTCGGAAAATGGGAGAGTATAGATGGATATGATGAAAAAAGGAATGGCTTGGTTAAAAAGTAGAGTCTCTGAAAGAACTTCATGGGACGGAGCTATTATAATAGCAGGTTGTTTAGTAGTCATTTTAACAGGTGGATTAGCTAAAGCATTAGCATGGGCAGGTATCGTATATGGTTTATGGACTTGTTACATGGAGGAAAAATAATGCCTTATCACAGTGGAAAGAAGAAGAAAAAGAAAAAAGGTGGAAAAAAGAAAAAAGGCATGAGACATCATGGCTGTTAAGCGTAAAAGAAGAAAAGCGCCTAAAGGGTATCATTATATGCCTAATGGCAAGCTAATGAAAGGTAATGCACATGGCCGTAAGAAGAAGAAGAAGAAGAAGTAAAACTTCTACTAAAAAACGAAATATTCCTACGAATAAAAAGCTATATGCAAGGGTAAAAACGGCGGCCAGACGCAAGTTCGCCGTTTACCCAAGTGCGTACGCCAATGCTTGGTTAGTAAGAACTTATAAGAAACGCGGGGGTAAATACCGTCGTGGCTAGAGGTGGACTAGGAAAGTGGTTTAATCAAAACTGGGTGGATATTAGTAGACCTAAAAAAGGAGGCGGCTACGCTTCTTGTGGCAGAAAGAAAGCCAAGAAAGGTCGTAAAGGATATCCCAAGTGTGTACCAGCTGCAAAAGCAGCAAGAATGAGCAAGTCTCAAATAAGGTCCGCAGTAAGACGAAAAAGAAAAGTAAGACAGGGAGTAGGCGGAAAGCCAACTAATGTAAAAACTTTTGCAAGACGCAGACGCACAGGGAGAAAACGTGGCTAGAAAAAGAACAACAAGAAAAAGAGATTCTAGATTAAAAAGAGCAGGCGTACGAGGATTCAACAAACCAAAGCGTACGCCTGGACACAAAACTAAGTCACATATTGTTGTGGCAAAAGTTGGAAGTAGAATCAAAACAATTCGTTTTGGACAAAAAGGAGCCAAAACGGCGGGTAAACCCAAGGCTGGCGAATCCCGTAGAATGAAAATGAAGCGTAAGTCTTTCAAAGCAAGGCACGCAAGAAATATAGCAAAAGGTAAGATGTCAGCCGCTTACTGGGCAAACAAGGTAAAATGGTAAAGAAAATTAAAGAAACAGCTTTAAAAGTTTGGAATATAATAAATGGCAAAGATGCAGATATGGACGGAGACGTTGATATTCATGACGCAATGTTAAAAGCTAAACGAAAAGCAAAGAAAAAACAGGAGAAGTAAATGAGATTACTTGGTTCAGAAGCCGCATGTGGTACAACCGCAGGTGCGTCTAGCAACTTCGGTGAAGCCGATGATGTGAGATTAGTTAATACTGGAAGTACTAATAGATTAGTTAGTATAACAGATTCATCTAATAACGTAGTAGCTACTTTTACTCTTATAGCGGGAGAAGTAACATTCGTTCGTAAAAAGAGAGAAGAAAAAATATTTGCAGCACATGCCGAAGTATTAGCTGTAGGTGTGGTAACGCCATAATGAAAGATAGTGTCTGGCTAGATGATGTGGCAGAAACTTGCACAATCACTCTTAATGTTTTGCAAAAGAAAGCAGAACAAAGAGGTAAGTTATCGCACGCAGATCAAACCATGACTGACTTATGTCTAGGTTACTTATACTTATTAAGTATATGTGATAAAAACTTACTATTTGAAGATGATAGTATACTAGGCTTAACGGAAATTATTAAACAAAAAACAACAATTCACTAATATGCTAGACGTAAGTAGAACAGATATTATAAGTTCTGAACTAATGGAATTTACACCGTCAGACAGATTTATCAAACTACCTATATCTGAATATATGAATTTGTTAGGCATAGAGCCTAACTCATCACAGACTGCACTTATAAACGCAGTCAATAACCCAAAGTATAGATTCGTGTGTGCCGCCATTTCTAGGCGACAGGGCAAAACTTATATCACAAATGTAATTGGACAGCTTGTGTCTCTCGTGCCGGGCTCTAACATATTAATTATGTCACCGAACTACTCTTTATCGCAAATCTCTTTTGATTTACAAAGACAGCTTATTAAGCACTTTGATTTGGAGGTGGTAAGAGATAATGCAAAAGATAAAGTTATAGAACTATCTAATGGTTCTACTATAAGAATGGGTTCGGTTAATCAAGTAGACTCTGCCGTAGGTAGGTCTTATGATTTAATCATCTTTGACGAGGCAGCATTAGCAGATGGAAAAGATGCTTTTAATGTAGCACTACGTCCTACTCTAGATAAAGAAAACAGTAAAGCTGTATTTATTTCAACGCCAAGGGGAAGAAATAATTGGTTTGCTGAGTTTTGGCATAGAGGATTCAGTGAAGAATTTCAGGACTGGGCATCAATAAAAGCAACTTATCACGAAAACCCAAGGTTTAGTGAACAAGACATAGTTGAAGCTAAAAAAGCAATGTCTCAAGCAGAGTTTGCTCAAGAGTATCTTGCTGACTTTAACACATACGAAGGACAAGTCTGGAACTTTAACTTTGAAGAATGTGTTGCAGACCTAAGTCAGTTAGATACTAGCAAAATGGATGTGTTTGCGGGGCTAGACGTAGGATACAAAGACCCAACAGCTTTATGTGTTATAGCATATGATTGGGACGAACAAAAATATTATCTAGTAGATGAATACATGGACGCTGAAAAAACTACTGAACAGCACGCAGTAGAAATACGCAGAATGATAGATAAATATAATATTGACTGGATTTATATTGATTCAGCAGCGCAGCAAACTAGATTTGACCTAGCGCAAAATTATGATATATCTACTATTAATGCGAAAAAATCAGTTCTAGATGGAATAGGACACGCAGCAGGAATTATCGACAATGACCTTCTCATAATAGACCAAAGATGTCAACAATCATTATCAGCAGTTGACCAATACCAGTGGGACCCCAACCCTAACTTAATCAAAGAAAAACCTAAACACAATATGGCATCTCACATGTCAGATGCTTTACGTTATGCACTTTACACATTTGAGACATCAGCACATACTTTTTAACTATGACCTACCAAAAAATAAATGTTGACAAGAAGGTGAATTTTTGGTATAATTTTAACTAATAGGAATTTATGGATTTAAAAAGAGATTTAGTCAAGTACGTCAGAGACAAAGCCAAATCAGGATATAAGAAAGACACCCAGTGCTTTATTTGTGGAGAAACAGAAAACTTAGAGTTTCACCACTTCTTCGGAATGACTGAGCTATTACACAAATGGTTGAAGAGTAACAAAATTACGATTACCTCAGCCGATGAAATAATGAATCTACGGGAACAATTTATTGAGGAACACCTCACCGAAGTTTATGACGAAGCTGCAACACTATGTAAAACCCATCACATAAGACTGCATAGCATTTATGGAAAAAGACCAAAACTAGAATCAGCAATGAAACAAAAACGATGGGTAAAGATACAGAGAGACAAATATGGCATGGTATGATAGATTTTTAGGTATAGAAAGAGAAGAGAAGTTAAATCCTGCTCAATCTTTTATTGGCTTAGAAGAAGGACTATCAATAGATACTCGTGAGAAGAAAGATAATTATCGCTCAGCTTACGAAGAACTAGAAGTAGTAAACAGAGCTGTCAACATGATTGTTGATGATAGTGCTGATATACCTTTTGAGGTTGGAGAAAAAATTAATGGGTTAACGCCTATGGTTCAAAATGTTCGTAGAAGTCGTGTAGATTTATTACTAAATAAAGAACCAAACCCTTTTCAGGACATCAATACTTTTAAGAGAAATCTTATTATTGATTTACTGATTGATGGAAACATCTTTATATATTATGATGGTGCCCATCTCTATCATTTACCTGCGAATAACGTTACTATAGAATCTGATACAAAGACCTATATTAACAAGTATGTATATGATGGTCATATAGACTACACCCCTTATGAAATAATACATATTAAGGAAAACTCATTCAAATCAATATACAGGGGTGTACCTAGATTGAAACCAGCTTATAGAACTATGTATCTAATGGATAGTATGAGAAAGTTTCAAGATAACTTCTTCAAAAATGGAGCAGTTCCAGGATTAGTACTAAAAAGTCCTAATACTCTTTCTGACAGAATTAAAGAAAGAATGTTACAGGCTTGGAGTACAAGATACAATCCTAAAAACGGAGGAAAAAGACCTCTTATATTAGATGGTGGTTTAGAAGTAGATAGTCTAACTAAAGTAAACTTTAAAGAACTAGACTTTCAACCTTCAATCGCTGCTAATGAAAAAATAATTTTAGAGGCAATGGGTGTACCACCAATTTTATTAGACGGTGGAAACAATGCAAATATTAGACCTAACCATAGATTGTATTACTTAGAAACTATACTACCTATTGTTAGAAAATTTGGTTATGCTTGTGAAAGGTTTTTTGGATTTAAACTTGTTGAAGATGTACATGGAGTTCCAGCACTACAACCAGAACTTAGAGACCAAGCAGCATACTATGCTACTTTAGTAAACACAGGTATTATGACACCTAACGAGGTCAGAGACGCAATGAACATGGAACCAATTGAGGGACATGATGAATTGAGAGTACCAGCAAATATAGCAGGTAGCGCAACTAACCCAGAGGAAGGTGGTAGACCACCTGAAGAAACAGAGGAAGAAAACAATGAATAGACCACAAGTACTAAAAGTATTAATGGAATACTTCGATAAGAAAGGAAAAATTCTTTCTATTGATGAGTATAAAGCAGCTGATGACGCTCCAATGCGTTTTATGGTTGCAAAAAGAGCTTTTGGCTCATGGGCAAGAATGGAACAAATGGCAAAAACTGCAGGTTGGGAAGATACCCCAGTAGCGCCTAAACCAGCACCCAAACCAAAGGCCAAGCCAGCTCCTAAAAAAGCTGTAAAGAAAGGTAAGTAGTTATGTCAGATAAAATTTTTCATTGGTCATCAACATTTAAAACACTAGGCGAAGATGATGATGGAAGTGTGAATATCAAAGGATATGCTAGCACTAACGCATCAGATAGAGCGGGTGATTGTATTGACCATGACGCATGGACTAAAAATGGTGGATTGGAAAACTTTAAAGGTAATCCAATAATTCTTTTTAACCATGACTATAACAGACCAATAGGTCGTGCTACTTCATTAGAAGTAAACGACAAAGGCCTCGAACTTGGAGCTAGAATTTCTAAGTCCGCAGGTGAAGTAAAAGATCTTATAAAAGATGGCGTACTTGGAGCATTTTCCGTGGGTTTCCGAGTCAAGGACGCAGATTATCTAAAGGAAACCGACGGGTATCAAATAAAGGATGCTGAGCTATTCGAAGTGTCAGTTGTAAGTGTACCTTGCAACCAGACAGCAATGTTTTCGATTGCGAAATCATTCGATTCTCAATCAGAATACGATGAATGGAAAGCTGAATTTACTAATGACGTAAAACAGGCTCATGAGATGGAAGCAGTAAAAACTGACGAAATTGATGCGCCACAAGCCGTGGGTAAAACCACTCAACAGGAGAGACATATGTCTACAGAAAAAACTACTCCAGATGCTGAGTTAGACTTAAAAGCGTTCGCGGAAGAGGTGGCAAAATCAACTGCTGCTAAAATCGCAATGCAACAAGCAGAACAAAAAGCAAAAGAGTTAAGCGAAGCCGAAGAAAAGCAAGCTGTACAAGATGCAGAAGTTGCTGAAAAAGAAGCTGAGCAAGAAAAAGTTAAAACAATAGTGACTGCTGGTCTATCAGGAGCTGAACAGCTCGTAAATGACGTTGAAAAACGCGTTTCTGAAAGACAAGGAGACTTAGAATCTGTTGTTAATGAACTTAAAACTGAACTATCCGACAAGAAAGATGAGATTAACGCTATGCGTGAGTCTAAAAGACATTTTGGCGATAGACAAAACAGCGACTGGCAGAAAGCCTTCCAAAGCGACATTGATGACGCTTGGGTTATGGGTCTTGCTACTGGTAAAGGCTGGAATACTAAACTTGGTCAAGAGACTATGGAAAAAGTTAATGCCCATTCAGGTGTTGGCGTTTCATCAGCTGATTTTGAACAAACAGTATCAACAAATATCGAAAGAGATATTCAACTAGAATTAGTATTGGCTCCTCTATTTAGAGAAATCCCAATGCAATCAGCAACTCAAATCATTCCTATCTTACCAGATGCTGGATATGCAGAATTTACTACTAACCAAGTAGCTACTGGATCTTCACCACATGGTAACTTAGAGGAAAGAGGCGACACATATGGTTCTCCATATGCTGGTGTTGATTTAACAGAAAGAACTCTTTCAACGAAAAAACTTATTTCACAATCTTACTTAGGTAATGAAACTGAAGAAGACGCAATTCTACCGATACTTCCTTTAATTAGAGAGTCTATCGTTAGATCACACGCAAGAGGTATTGAGAATGCTATCTTAGTAGGTGACCATGCTGATGGTGTATATGGTACATCACAAGCAGCTTTTGACGGCTTAATCGCTATCGCTGCAGCAGCTGACTCATCTGGTTCGCATTTAACTCAATCAGCAACTGCATTCGCATCTGAATCTTTAACAGCAGCTACATTGTTAAATGCTAGAAAGAAAATGGGTAAATATGGTATTAACCCATCAGACGTGATTTACATTGTTAACTCAACAGAGTACTTCAACTTGCTATCCGATGCTGAATTCCAAGATGTCAACCTAGTTGGCAACATGGCAACTAAGCTTAACGGTGAAATTGGTGAAGTCTTCGGTTCTAAAGTAATCGTTTGTGACGAGTTCGCTACACCAGCGGTCTCTAAGTTCTATGGCTGTGCAGTGTACGCTAAGAACTATGTAATGCCAAGATTAAGAGGCGTTACTATTGAGTCTGACTACGAAGTAGCAAACCAAAGAAGAGTTCTAGTTGCATCGCAAAGACTCGGGTTTACCGATATGATTGCAAACGCGACTTCAGTTCACGCTTTACAATACAAAGCTAGTTAATAGCTTACTTATCTTGTGGGAGCTAGTCTCCCACAAGACTTTTTTATAATATTATGGCAGATTTAGTTACATTACAACAATACAAAGACTTCGCAGGACTGCAAGGCGTTCAAAATGACGCCCGTCTTAATACAGTTATTGATAATGTTAGCCAACTCGTAAAAACATATTGTGGTACTACTATAATAGATTACGCGTCAACTGATAAAACAGAATACTTTAATATAAGTGATAACCATGTTGATAGAATCATATTAGCAGAATCACCGCTTATATCAGTATCACAAGTACAAGAAAGACAAGACCAAGCAGGTGCATATGTTACACTAATTACAGAAAACTCTGACAGTAGTGGTAAATATGAATACATCATAGACATGGATTCTGATAGTATTGTACGAACAACATCTACAGGAACAAAATCATTTCCTAGAGGAATGAAAGCTGTAAAGGTTGTATATAGAGCAGGATACACAAGTACTCCTGAAGATTTAAAACTTGCAGTATTTGATTTGATTAAGTACTATATGAAAGATGAAAGAAAAGAAAGAATGTCGATAGCAGGAGCTTCAATAGAAAACCAACTATCAACAAGTCTAAGAAATAATATAGGATTTCCAGACCATATCAAGCGTGTACTTGATATGTATAAAATATATAGCTAATGGCTATAAGTATAATTGAAAAAGACCTTAAAGAGGCAATAGCAAATTATAGTGATAAAAAATTAAGAGCTTTATTAAATAAAACTGAAATACATGAAATAACTATTACTGATTCTGATTCTGCTGAAGCATTTGTTCAAGGAACAATAAATGTAATGAAAGGAGCTAGATATACTTCGGCTGAAATAAATGCTATAAATACTACTTATAATACAATTAATAATTGGAAAACAACAGTTCATAGTATTTATAATCAATTAAATTCTTTGCCATTAGTAACAACTAATCATAGTTTAAGAAGCATTAATCAACTTTATAGTTCAGATATGCAAGGAGTATTTTTACTATCAAACTCCAGCCCTAGTGCAATGGTAATAAGGCTTTATAATGACGTTGGGCAAACTCCAGAAACAGGAGATACAAATTTAGATACTTTTTTAGCGGCTTATAGAAGACTAGCTTGGAATAATTGGAGAGATACTTTTTTACCAAATACTTCAAGATTAAGAGGAATATCAGTAGAAAAAGGCTCAGGCCGAGGAACTCGATTTAGAAGATTAAGTGACCCTACAGTAGGTCCAGTACAAGGACCACTACAACTAGCAGGAGATTATGCTTCAGGAGCATTTGGAAGAGGAAACCCTTTTGCACATGATCAAGAGTCCACTGTAGGTTCTATAGGATTACAAAGACTTTTACAACAGTTAGGTGGAGACACAGGAAGTCAGGCATTACAAGAAGCCCTCCAATATAGAGGACTAGAAAGAATTAGCAGAGACATAGTACAAGACGTAAAAGAAACTTTAGAAATAGAA
>CAACVD010001130.1_pt1 | contig 12855 bp, 19 predicted proteins | sample 2381771 | NCBI WGS metagenome assembly CAACVD01 (sample SAMEA5211965, study PRJEB30684) | marine metagenome | biome: Marine; feature: Epipelagic; material: Water | collected 2015-10-15 | depth 15 m | reverse complement strand
GCGGGTCCACCCCGGCAACCGGCGGTCAGCGTGGGCCTCGCGCGCGCGCGCCCGAAACGAAGGTGTCCCGTGCGTGTCGGGACCACAATCCAATGTTTTCAGTCACTTGGTAAACAGTTGGATGACCGTGTCGTCTTGCAGGGCGTCCGCAATCGCTTGCTGGAGGTCATTTTCGGCCTGTTTGCTGGTGACCGTCGTCTGCTGCTCGACCTTGTCGGCTGCGAAGGCGTCCACACCTTGAAGCTTGCCTATCAACTCCCACGCCCGGACCCGTGCAGCCGGACTTTCAGCGGTCATGGCCTCGGCCAGCAGCCCGTCCTGCACACGCTGGCGCAGCGAGACCCCCTGCAAGCGGTGCTGTTGCACGATATCAGCGTTTAACTCGTCAATCCTGTGGGCAATCTTTGGGTTATCAAGCGTCACACAGGCTTCCCGGTGGATACTGGCGGCTTTCATTCCGTCAGCGCGGTATGCTGCCTTGTATGCCGCTGTGGCGCTGCCCTTGGTGTCCCCGGCGACATACGCTTGACAGAACGCTTCCTGCTTGGCGGTCAGCCCCTGCGCTGCCGTGTTCTTTTTACTTGCCATTGCTTGCTCAATCTCTGTTGGTGGCTGGTGTCTCTGTTTCTTTCCGCTCCCCCTGTAATTTAGCATCCCTGCATTGGTCAGTGCCGCGATTTCCACGCCCGTGCCGGGCTTTGCCGACGCCTGTCTAATTTTTTTTGGACAGTAAGCTGCTGATAAATAACAGTCTTTCTGCTGTCTAAAATTTATTTGACGTTCAAGGGTTGTTTTCAGAGATGGTCTAACATATTTTCGACACATGCCCTCTTCGGAGGGTAGGGGGCCACGCGCCCCGCGCTGTTTCACATTGTTCATACCGGCACCCGCAAGGGTGACCCCACGCAACGCTAGGGCGACGGCAGTCGGACCCGGCGCGGCTTCAGGCTATGCACTGGCATGGCCACTCCGCGCCCCCGATACTCCCCGCCCCGGCAGCGCGCTGGCTCCGGTTCGCTTTTTCTCATCGTTCATATCACCACATGCTTTTTTGCCAGCATGTTGTCACCAGACCCCTCGGACATGGTCACTGTCGTCACGGCACGTTAGACCCGGTCGGAACCGGTCACTGGTCAGGTGTACGCTAGAACCCCCGGACACGGTCAATCGTCCGGCTTCGCTCGGCTGTAGGATTCACATGCCGTACCGAGCGCGGCCCTTCGCAGACCCCCGGACAGGTCAGGGTAACCATTCCCCACACAGGGCGTTCGCAATACTGACTAGACCCCGACACAGGGCAGGGCTTCGACCCCGCTATTGGACGTTAAGGACTCACACCACCGAATAGGGCTGACAACATGGCAGCGGGGCGGACCCCCGTTGTTTGAATTAAAATTGAACCCTTGAAGGTTCCACTGGCTGCCTTGCCCACATTACGGGCTGACCCTTCGGGGTCGGGCGCAGCCGCGCGCCCTATTGCACCAAGCGCCCCCGGTTCTCCGGCTGGCGCAGCGGCCCCTGTCTCGCACCCGTCACGGCCAGTGACTGGACGGTCTGCGGGGCAGGGTTGAAAACGTCAGGCGGCAGGGCTTCGGCCCTGCTTCCGGGTCATGTTCGGAACGCCCGGCCATGACCCGGCAGTATCCCGCCGAGCAAGCCAAAGGAGATTTTAAAATAGGCAAGCCAATCAAATCAGAAATCTTTATCCGCAGCATCGAACGCCTCAACCTTTCGCGTTGGGGAAACCCGGCCTTCCGCATTATCGCGGGGCTGGCCGATGAAGACGGTGTTGTAACCGATACCGAATTCAGAACGTGGCCGGATGCACATTGTGCATACGAGGTATGCCCCGGCCATGAAAGGTGGCAACCCGGCTGTCGCCACCCCATCACTTGGGAAAAATCAGCCAAGGGTAACCTTATCGTTTGCTTTCATCACAACCTGTAAAGGAGGGCATCGCCCATGACTAAATCGAAAGAAAACATTGTCCGCAACATGCGATATGACGACGACGCTGGCGGTCGCCTCTGGGCTGTCTTCCCCCGCCGGTATTCGGATGAGCGCATCCGACAGTTCTTTCGGATGCACGGCGTCTGGACTGACGGCCATTATCAGCGCACCGGCAAGTTCGCTCTAAGCATGGGCGGCGACGGTGTAAGGTCAGGTGGCCCCGGCTCGTATTACGAGGACGGCTTGGTATTTAGACGCAAAGGTTCTCGCGTCCTAGTCACCCAGAGTTGGGGCTATGACATTTGAAAAAAGGAGATTCGCTATGACCCGTGAATGGATTATGCCGGAACCAACCCGGCAACGCAGCCTCACCGCTGCATTTCGAGGCCGTGTTGCAATGGCAGTAATAGCGCAAGTGCGCAAGGGTGCCGACACTTTCGGCAAGATACGCAAGGCACTGCCTCAGTATGACGACCGTGAATTGAAGTCAGGCATTCGATATGCCGAGAAGTGGATGCCCATGCTCGACAGGCGTGGGTCCAAGCGCAAGCCTATCATGCACCAGTACCAAGCACGGCTCGAACGTGATGGTCGCCGCTATAGGGTTGTAACGTACTAGCCTCGACGCTTTGCGTCTTGACTATCTCTAAAATCATCATTAACCAGTCAATATCTGTCAGTAGAAGGACACTTATCACCATGGCTACAAACATCCAGAAATCTGCCGTCATCGTTCGCCTCAACATTAAACAATGGGGCGGCGAGAAGATTGACCGCTCAGTCTCTGACGAGGTCGCATCCGACAAGAAAGCCGCTAGCAATGCTGGCAAGTATGTCAAATCTTTGTTCGCTGGTAATCAGCTTCTCAAGGATATTGCCAAGGTTGCTGGCAAGGCGCGCAACATCAACAAAGCGCAGACCCTGCCATATCTGTCGGGCCAAGACCTGCTGCCTGTCACCAACTTCGACAGTCACGCCGAGATTGTCGGCAACTACAAGGACATCTTCAATTCACTGGTCACCGAGTTCCTCGATACCTACGAGAAGGCCCGTGATGCCCAGAAGCTGCGCCTTGGCGATATGTTCAACGCCGACGATTACCCGCCGGTCTTCGATGTGCGTGAGCGGTTCCAGTTCAGCATCTCATACCAGCCCCTGCCGGACGGCAACACCTTTGACAAGATGTTCGGCTCGGAGGAAATGGAGAAGATGCTCATCGACAACGCCGAGGCTGAGATGCAATCCAAGATTGACGAGGCAATGCACGACTTATGGTCGCGCCTTATCGACCGGGTTGACAACTTCGCCGACGCGATGCGCCGGTATCAGCCAAAAACCAAAGACGCCAAGGCCGTTGGCACCTTCAAGGACAGCATCGTCCAGAACATCCGCGACCTTTGTGATGTCCTGCCCCGCCTCAACCTGACGGGTGATGCTGACCTGAACAACTATTGCGAGATGGTCCGCAGCAAGCTGGCTCACCTCGACGCCGGTGACCTTCGCGAGGATGACCTTCTCCGCAAGAATGCCGCTGACGATGCCCAGTCCATCCTCGACGCGATGGCAGGGTACGGGGTGGCTGCCGAATGACCCTGAAACAATTCAATCCTGAGGAGGCAATCCGCATGGTTCAAAAACTGTCGGACGACTTTTTCCTGCGCCGCATGGCGGCGTGGAAGGAACACAACAAAGTTTGTGAGCGCCGGGGTCTCCCGGCGGTCGCGTGGGAGGACTTCAAGAAAGTCATCCTGCAAGCCCATGTCGAGCAAACAACCAGTGACTCGTCACTGACGTTCGACAAGATGGTCGAGGCCGGTGTGGCCCGTGCCATCAAGATGAAGGAAAAGCGTGACAGACATATCCAGCGCACCTTCGTCCCATTCAAGTCTGCCCAGTCATAGTCTAAAATATGTTGACCAAACATATTTTCGACAATATAATCCAATCTGTCAGTAGAAAGTGAGATTGCTATGAACAACACCGAGATGAATATCGCGACCGTCGGCACCAACGATTGGTTCAAGATTGCAGCCGCATGTCTGGCTGCTGACCAGCCCATGATGACATGGGGACCAGCCGGTGCGGGTAAGTCGGACAATGCCCGGCAGCTTGCAGAGATGCACGGGTTCGACGGTCTGATTGACCTGCGGCTGTCCATCACCGACCCGTCCGACCTGAAGGGCGTACCTGTACCGGTCAAGAGTGACGGCGGCACGGTCATGGTTAACTGGGCGCGTGACGCCCGGCTGCCGACTGACCCTGATGCCAAGTACATCATTCTGTTCGACGAGATTACATCCCCGTCGCCTATCATTCAGGCGATGGCGTACCAGTTCGTCCTCGACCGTGCGCTTGGCGACTATGTACTGCCCAAGGGCTGCCGCATCCTCGCCGCTGGTAACCGCAAGTCTGACCGTGGCGTGACCAACACCATGCCGGGGCCGCTTCGTAACCGCTTCTATCATATTGAACTCAAGCCTGAGGTCGATGCATGGGCTGCGTGGGCAACCAAGAATGACATCATGCCTGAACTGGTGGCGTTCATTCGCTTCAAGCCTGACCAGCTTCATCACTTCGATGCGGACATGACAGCCTTCCCGACGCCTCGTTCGTTGGCGATGCTGTCTGGCTTGCTCAAGCAGAACCCCGGTTCTGACATTGAGACGGCTGTCATCGAAGGCTGCTGCGGTCGTGGGTTTGCGATTGAGTTCTCAGGGTTCCTTCGTATGTGGCGCAGTCTGCCGGACCTGAAGAAGGTCGAGACATCACCAATGGATGTCGATGTTCCGACTGACCCGTCAGTCCTCTACGCCATCACGACCAGCCTCGCGCGCATGGCCAAGGCCGACACGCTGGACAACATTGCCAAGTACATGTTGCGCCTCGGTCGTGAGTTCCAAGTCATCTTCACCAACGATGTCCAGACCCGTGCCAAGGATGACAAGAAGCTGGTCGCCAGTGCGCAGTCCTACTGGAAGATGAACACCGACAACCAGAACCTCATCCTCGGCAACTAATGGAGGGACATATGCAAGACGTTCAAGACATCGTCGAGCGTTGCAAGATGTCAACGCTCTTTCACCAGCCGTTCTTCGGCGTGGGTGCATCCAAGCTGCGGTGGGAGATTGACGAGTCAATCAGCACCGCATGCACCGACGGCACGTTCATCAAGTTCAACCCCGACTTTGTGCGCAGCCTGACCAAGGCAGAGATGATTGGTCTGGCAGTGCATGAGGTGATGCATGTCTACAGCAAGCATCACCTGCGCCGGGGTGACCGTGACCCCATGCTTTGGAACGTGGCCGCTGACTACTTCATCAATCTGTTGATTGACGACGCAATACGAGAAGAGAAGGCCCGTCGGGGAGAGACATGCATGGCTTTGCCTGAGGGTGCGCTGCTCGACACCAAGTATCGCGGACTGTCCACCGAGGACATCTACAACATGCTCAAGCAAGAGCAAGACAACCCCGACACTCCGGGCGACGAAGAAGGAGAAGAAGGCAATGGCGAAAACAGCACCGACGGTGAGGGCGCTGCCCCACCAACTTCGGGAAGCGAGCTTCACGACACACCTCAACAAGGGTCTGAAGCAGAGGATGCAGCACAGCAAGAAGCGGGTCAGTCTGCGTCAGAGGGCGAGGATGGCCAAGGCGGCGGCAAAGGAAGACAGCAGCCAGTAGGTACATGGGGTGATGTTATCGACGCGCCCATGTCCAGTGCTAAGGATATGGCCGACGCCGAGCGTGACGTTGAGGTCATGGTCGAGCAAGCATCCAACCTTGCCAAGTCACGGGGCAAAACTCCGGGCTGCGCTGACGAGTTGCTCGACGCATACAAGAAGCCGGTCGTCGATTGGCGTGATGTGCTGCGCCACATGATGCAGTCACTGACTGTCGTTGACTACACCTACCAGCGGTCGATGCCCAAGATGCATCACCTGCTGGAACAGTACGGTGCGTTCATCCCCGACTATCATCGGGAGAACATGGGCGAACTCGTCGTAGCCATTGACACCTCAGGGTCTGTTTCAGGCGCGGAGGTTGCCCAGTTCATGGGCGAGATACAGTCCATCTGTGACGAGGTGCAGCCTGACAAGGTGCATGTCGTGCAGTGCGACAGCAGAGTGCAGCACGTTGACACGTTCGATGCCGGTCAGCCTTTCGAGGTCAGCCGCATCCACGGGCGTGGCGGCACTGCATTCCATCCAGTCTTTGACTGGGTGGACGAGGAGGGCATTGACCCGGTGGCTTTGGTCTACCTGACCGACGGCTATGCACCGGCACCTGATGTCCCCGACTACCCGGTGGTCTGGGGTGTTACCACAGACTACCAGCAGCACCTCTTTGGTGAGGTGCTGTCTGTTCAGTTCGATGGTCAGTAGAAGAGAGGGGGTGAGAACAATCGGATACGTCATCGAAAAGGCACCGAAAGAAGAGCCTCGCTATACAAAGAAGTATAAGCGCCGCTCAGAATTTGATGTCCTCAAGAAGATGGAACCCGGCGACAGCATCGTCGTGACTTCCGAGCGCAAAGGCAATCTGGCGCGCGCATATGCGCTTCGTCACAATATGAAGGTCTCTGTTAAGCGCATCGACCTTCGCAAGCGTCGTGTGACTATGATTGCTAACGACAACTAAAACGCTGCAAGGGCCGTGCCAAATGGGGCGGCCCTTGCCAACCCTTAGTCAAAAATCTGTGTATACTAGTCAGTAGGAGATACACCCATGTCGAAAATGACATACGAAAATTGGATGGCCTATGCAGAAGCCCGTCGCCAACGTGTGCGTGAGCGCATGCGTAACAGCGACAACGAGATGGCACTGCCTTACGTTGAGGCTCAAGAGACTGTTCGTATTCTTGGCCCCGCTCTAATTCGCGCTGGCTTTGACATCAGCATCGAAGAGAAACGCAGCGTGTGGAATCCTGACGGACCCTTGAACCTTGCCTATCGCGCTTGGCATCGGGCCACATGTCAACTTCAACGGCACCGTGAGGCCATGAACGAAGAGCCAAGCCCTTACAAGCAGATGGGAAAGCGTGGCATCGTGGAACGGGCAAAAGAAAGGGCTTGGAAGCACTTGCGGAAGATTACAACCCGGCCCCACCTTGCCTTCTCGGTTAAGGACTGGCACCAGCTGACCGGCAAAAGCACTGGCATTTGTCTTTACGCAGAGATGAGGCTTGACCCAGAGACAAACAAGATTGTCCCGTTCGAGTCTTCCCAATGGTGTTATGGCAACAAGGAGACTATCCACCTGCCCATTCCCTTGACATGGGCTGAACAGATTGCCCACCTCGGCACACCATCCATCGACAATCGCATCATCAGGTCAGCCAAGTACATCGGCGACTTTGGTGGTGTCCCCGGATACAAAGCCGAGTGGTACGCCAAGGGCAAGTACGCCAACCAGTGGACACTCAAGAGAGGATACATCGGCAAGCCATCGCCAGATGTATACAAGCTGGTCAGCAGCAGCGTGCATCTCGCGCGATGCTCATACCGTGCTGCGTCAGACAAGTTCGGAGAAGAACTACTGGGGGCGTTGTGACATGACCTGCAAGCACCTCCATGAGGTCACCAAGATTATCAAGGCCGAGGGTCTTGAAGTCTTAGACATCAAGCAGCAAAAGCACCTGAAGATAACTGTCAGTGATGGCACTGCCGTCTTCAAGGTGATGGCTGCATCTTCCCCGTCTGACCGCAATGCGCTGAAGGCATTTCGCAAGCGTCTGCTGCGGCTGATTGAGTCTCATGTTGACCAGTAAATACAGAAACCCAAACGCCCGGTCACTCGCCAGTCCTGTCTTCAGGAAGCGGGTGGTCGCGCCTAAGAAAGGGAGGGGTGCCTATGACAGGCGTCGAGGAAAGAGAGAGGCTGCAAAAAAACATCGCTTGGCACAACACGATGATGATTGAGGCAGCTTGGAAAGACCAGACGTATCTCGAAAATATACATCGGGCTGAGATTGAAAGGCTAGAACAAGATATTTTTAGGCTAGACAATCTCTGTTGGGTGTCTATAAACTTTCAAACAGAAGTAGAGGGAGTACCTGTATGAACATCACATTTTATACTGGCGCTGGCGTCAGCGCAGAAAGCGGTGTCCCTATGTTCAGGGGGTCGAACGGCTTGTATACCGAGAGCGGACGCTTCGTTGAAATTGCACCGTCATGGTTTGACATTAACTCAAAAGGTTTCTCTGACACAGTAGGTCGCCTGTCGGAACTGTTTGAGGAGGCCAAAACATTCATCAATCAAAAGTGTCAGCCAAATAAGGCTCATGACTTTATTGCTAAGTGGCAGGATGAGGTAACTCTTGATGGTGGTGAGTTCCATATTATTACTACCAATGTTGACAACCTGCATGAGCGCGCAGGGTCAGAGACTATCAAGGTCCACGGTGACCTCTACACAGACCGCTTAATAAATCTGGGCTGCTGCGATTGGTCCTTGCCTGATGTTGTTCTGTTCGGGGAGAGCAAAAAACATCAAAGCAAAATGTGGGACGCTATCAAAAGCGCAGACATTTTTGTTGTCGTTGGCTCATCCCTGTCACTCTATGGTGACAGTGCCATGATTTATTTCGCGAAGGAAAAGGGTGCCAAGACGATAGAAATAAACCCAACCCCGACAGGCCATCCGGCCTTTGATGTTGTGATTCCAAAGTCCGCGACCAAGGGAGTGCAAGAACTTTACACTCTGATTTCCGCTTAAAAACTGTAGAGTTACTCTAAAATATGTTATACCTAGACATGTTTTTGATGAGGTAACTCTATCCATGAAAAGGAAAAACCAGATGAAGGAGACGTACCTGAAGGAACGCGCTAAGTGGCGCGCTAAATACGGTCGCATGAACGTCAAACAAATGCTGTCGGAGAAGCCTAGTGACGAACTCATTGATGACACTGCAAGACTATTCATCGCGTTGGGCCAGTGGAGAGCGCATCACAAGCGCAACCTCAAAGCCCGTGCGTACCAGACAACCTACCGGATACGCAACCGAGAGAAGATGCGAACCTACCACCGCAACTACAAGCGAAAGGTACGGGGGAGTAAGGCCGACGTGTGGGATATGTCAGTGTCCGGGTGACGCCATCATAGGTATCCATGTGTACTGCGCAAAGCATGCACTAGAAATTCAAAGAGGGCGGAGCAGATAGCCGCCCTTTTCTTTTGTCTTCACTAGTCAGTAGGAGAAAACATGAAGGCTAAGATATGCAAGGTCTGTCTCAAGCGTCGAGACGGTGTCAACTGGCGCACCTTTCCAAACATCATGCCGCACCTAGCGTGGTCTGATGAGAGGGGCGTCATCCACTTCCACATGCAATATGGAGAGTTTTCGAGGGTGACTTACTGCAACAGACTCGTTGAGAGGGCAGCATGAGAAAAGAAAAGGGACTGCCTTGCGGCGGTCCCCTTTCCGTCAGTAGAAGTGAGGCGCGAACACCTCACGGATTTATTTATAGATTTACACCCGGAAGCGCAAGCCAATAACCCATACGTTAAACGAAGCGAGAGTACTTACCCATGATGCTATCCACTGCATCAAGTGCATCTCTAAGCATGGTCATTCCCTCCGAGCGAACCTTGCCACCATACTTGCGGTGCTGTTCTCTCATTGACTCGTCATATATAACAACATTGCGCATGACGGATAGGCGCTGCTGGTTGGTGCGCTTCTTCACATGCTCATCGACCTTGCCCAATATCAGCCGGGCCTCGGCTTGCTTGTTGGAAATGAACGGCTTGCTTGTGCCTACGCGCAGCTTGCCGACCTGCGATGTCAGGTGAGGGGTGGCCATAGCTGTAGCGGCTAGGTTCAGATACCAGTTTGCCGCTTGATGTTGGGAAGTATTGATTGTTCCCTTCAACATATACTGGTCAATCTGCCTTTGGTCGATGCGTCTCATGCGTGGCGTATTCTTGTTTGCCCACTCGACCCGCATCACTGCGTCCTTGGTGACGACGAGTTCCTTATCCTGTTTCTTCGTACTCATGGAAGTGACTTGTCTCCTCATCGTATGTGTAAAGAACCTGACCACGCTTGCCGATAACGTCCTCGTACCGGGACTTGGCAACGCGCGCAGCCGTGACTGAATTGGAACGGTGGATGATGACGCCGAGGTCAGCCTTGTTATACCACATGGCACTCTGTTCGATGTCGTACAGCGTGGGTATTTCCACGTTGCCATCCTTATCCTTGTTGATTTTGCGGGGGTGTGCGACGACGACGACATGCACGTTGTGCTTGGCGGCAAACCGCTTCAGTGTCTTGATGAACCAGCCAATGTAGAGCGTCATGCTTTCCCCTGAGGTGTCGTGTGACATCTCGTTGAACGGGTCGATGACGATGACATCACAGTCTTGCTGCACCACGGACGCGGTCATCCTTTCTATGAGCCAGTCAAGGTCAACCTCATCATCCCAGCTTGGATATATGACCCGGAATTTTTCATCCAGCCATGCCGCAAACTCATCCTTGTCTGACTGCTCCATGTACTTCGGGTGTGTTGGTGCAATTCGCTTCCTGTATTCCCAGAACCACCACTTGCGCAGCGCACGGAGGTGGTCAGTCTGTGGTGCTTGCTCAAATGAGGCGAAGCACACACGCATGCTGTGGTTCTTTACTAGGTTGCACATCATGTGGTTCAGGAAGGTGGACTTGCCTGACGAGGGGACACCAGTCACAACAGTGAAGTCACCCCGACGCAGTTTGTAGTGATGGTCGAGTCTACCCATGCCAAGATTGTATACTGGCCGCTCGTTAATCTCAGGCAGTTCGCTGAACGTGAACACACCCTCTACCGGATACCAGCGCGCACGTTTGATTGTTTCCTGCACACCCTTCTCGCCATAGCAAAGGAGGGCATCGTTCAGGTCTTTGCATCCCTTAGGATAGCTAACGAATTTGCATCGGGCCTTACCGAGACGGATAGCCAAGTCATCCCGCAGCACCTGACCGTTTGTGTCATCATCGGTACATAGGATTATCTCTCGGCAATCTTCGATGAGGGGCAGCAAGTCTCTGACAAATGCATACTTGTTACTCACCTCGTCCCGGTCGGGACTGATGCTTTGCGATGGCGCTCCGGCAGGAACCGACACGGCCCTATCGAAGCCAACCTGTATAGCAGCACAGCAATCCCACTCACCCTCGGTGATAACCAGTGGCTCGTCAGTGGATGACTCGGTCAGTTTGATGCGGTTCCAAACTACCTGCTCACCGCCCTTGTCCTGCTGCCAAGGAGGAACGCCCTCGACATCCTTGAAGTTCCGGTACTTGTGGTTAACGACCTTGCCATCCTTGAAGTATGGGAAGGCGATGACCTCAGTACCACGGAGTTCTGAGGTGTAGACCCCTTGATTTACCAGAACCTCTGGGTCCAGCCCTCGACCTGTTAGATACTCCGAAGCCGCTGGACTTATCAGCGTCGATTCCGCTGCGCCAGCCACAGTTATGGCAGATGACATATATATCTCCTTCATCAGGATGTCTGACAGCCAGACACCTGTCCGCTTTATCTCTTCTACTGTCTGAACACTTCGGGCATCGGCACCGCCGCCACCCACCGAATGTTCCCCGGTGCAGCATGGCGTCGAGGTCTGTCCCGAACGCGCCGTGCTTGTCTAGAAACCTATCGACCACCGACATCACTGATAGTCCCAGTTCTGTTTGAACACCGCCGCATCGGAGGTGTCCTTGCCCTCAACCCAGTCACGCCAGTCCCCATCCTTGATGAACCTCTTAGGGTTCATTACATACCGACCGTCTGACTTCTCGACAGCGTAGTTCTTGGCTGCACTCACCAGTTCAGATACCGTGGCCCCGGCTTGAACGGTCTCCTTGAAAACATTCATGGCAGAGTTCCTGCCCGACTTTGGCCAGCGCCGTGGATTGCCATTCTCCAACAGTCCACATGGATAGTAGTGGTGGAAGGCGTCCCAGCTTTGCTGCCACCCCGGCGCGTCACCCTCTATATTTTTTTCTTTATTATTTATTTCTTCTTTATGTGGCACTTTGTGTGCCTTGGGTGTGGCATCTGTGTGGCCAGGTGGATTGTATTTGTCGTAATTACAGACAGTTATCTGTGTCAGTCCTGTGTCGTTTGTTGTGGCAATCATGTGGCAGTCTTCCAGCCGACGCAGGAAGCGGCTGACCTTCTTAGCATCCCAGAAAACGTACTCGCACAGAGTCCTCAGGCTGGTGAAGAAGCTACCCCTCTTCACCTCGACAACCTGACCGTTAAAATATGTAGTGGTGTCGGCCCAAGCCGCTCGTTCGATGATGGACAGCCAGACTATCCGCTCTTCGCAGTCGCGGAGGACGGGATTGTCCATCCATCCGCGATGCATTTTGTAATATCCAACGGGCCTCATGCTGTCCCCCTCCCTCTTCTTAGTAACGAGTAGGGCAGAGAGGTGTCAACAAGTTTTACTCAAGCGATGGCAGTTTTAGAGAAAAACTAGACGCCGCAAGACCCACCGTGCTGTGTGATGTCACAGATGTCATGTGTCTCGACCGCTTCCTCGAACTCTGTACCGAGCCGCTCGACCGCCTCGGAATACGCGACAGATGTCAGTGGTTGACCGCCCCGTGCGCCGTCAGGGTAGCATGTAAATCCGCGAAGACCGTGAGCGTACTTAGCCAAGGTCTGTGCAAACTCTGGTACTGTGTCAGAATTGTTCAGCTTGGAACCCCATGACGGCAGGTTGATGGTAGACGAGATGGACATGTCTACATACTTCTGTACGTCGAACTGGAACTTCATGCGCCGCTCGTAGTCCTCGGCGAGGTCGATGGCAGACTCGATGTTGTTGGGGTCAGCCCCGTATACATCAATCATCTCCTGCGCAGCAGCATCCACCACATATTGATAGTGCCACCGGTTGTTCTTCAGGTA
>CAACVD010001129.1_pt1 | contig 12862 bp, 5 predicted proteins | sample 2381771 | NCBI WGS metagenome assembly CAACVD01 (sample SAMEA5211965, study PRJEB30684) | marine metagenome | biome: Marine; feature: Epipelagic; material: Water | collected 2015-10-15 | depth 15 m | reverse complement strand
CGGTAGTTACAGCCGCACTAGCATTAGTATCTGCAGTTGTCGCAGTAGAAGATGCGGTGTTAGCTGTAGTAATTGCAGTGTTGGCTTTTGTAATAGCACTTGTAAAACCACCTTGACCATCACTTTCACGTGAGTTGTTAAGAGCTGTAGTAGCGTTAGCGTCGGCTGTATTAGCCGTAGTCAATGCTGTTGATGCATTAGACGACGCTGTGTTAGCTGTATTAACAGCAGCGGTAGCATTAGTAGAAGCAGTGTTAGCTGTAGTAACGGCTGCACTTGCATTAGTTGATGCAGTGTTAGCTGTCGTAACAGCCGAAGCAGCATCAGAAGCAGCAGTGTTAGCCGTAGTTGTGGCACTGTTAGCTGTAGAGATTGCTGTATCAGCAGTTGTTTTAGCTGTATTAGCAGTGGTAGTAGCTGTAGATGCTTCTAAATCGGTTTCTGCAGAAGCATGTAGAATTTGAGTAAAGTTATTATTAAGATCATCTGCTTTGATAGCAGATCCAGAAAAGAAAGAAGCTGCCAGCGTGTCAGTATTAGTCTCACGGAAGATACGAATAGCAACCCCAGACCCAGGAGCAGTTGTAAAGGTAACCTGCTGACTATCAGAAACTGTGAATGCCGTAGTTGTCGTACCATCAAGTGAAGCCTTAACGTCACTTGTATTAAGATACGGAAACGTAAAGTTAAAAACTGTCTGACTGTTATCGCCGGTATAAAGATTTTGTGGTGAAGACATAGGTTAGTTTTTATTTTGGCGTTTTTTAAAGTCTCTCTTCAACTTAGGAAGATAAGCTTGTTCAATTTTATCAGCCTGTTGGGTCAATTCGTTAGCACGATTAACATCAGCACGTTTAGATGCAGCAGCAGCAGCTTTACGTAAAGTACCAATAGCTTCAAATTCTTCATAAGTAGCACGTAATTCATTGAATGCCATGTCAAACGCTTCCTTATGAATCATGTCTAGCTGTTTATGCAAAAAGATATTTTTGATCGGGTATTTTTTTTGAGTCTGTTGGCCGCGTGTAGCACGATACTGTTCAAGTGATTGCAAGCCAAGCTTGCCTTCTTCAGTATTAGGATCAAATAATGCTTCGACCCTTTCTCTAAGAGGGTAGTTTTGTGCAACCCAGTTATTAATAAAATACCTTTCTTCAGGATGAATCTGAGAACCAGTAAAGGGATTGACTTGGTAAGAGGGCATACCTTTCCAACCAGATTCAATTAGATTAAATCTAAAGTCTTCCTCTCCAGTATTAGTAACATAGAAAGGCAACACTTCTGCAAGCAGTGCATTGATGGGATCTAAGTGATTGATTGGTTTGCCGGTGTAGACATCAAGCAAATCCACTAAATGATCATTACCAGTAAACAACACTTTAAAACGGTTCTTCATATAAGACTGGGTATCATCTTGTACATCTTTGAGTTGTGGAGTAACGATTCTATTAAAAGTACTCAAAGCAGGAACAGGAACAAAAGAGGAAGCAGTATTAGCTACTAAGCGATTCCAAGCACCTTCATCACCGTTCAAAAGTGACGATATATCTTGGATACCTTGTAGAAAAGTGCTAGAAGTAGGTCCAGCAATTAAAGCATGAACAGTTTTTTGAAAACGCTGCTCTGTAATAGCTGAATCAACCCTAGTACTATAATAAACGATGTCACCAATAGTTGCAAGTAAAGTAGTTAGTGGTTCTTTGTTTTCATAGGACACCCATTTACCAGTAAACGGGTTTTTAATAGTACGTGGTCTCCAACCAATATCTTGCATGGCTTTTCTGTCACGTCCACTTTGCGGACCGTTGCCACGAAGGTTACCTTCAAATGCCCACAAAGCACCCATAGTCACAACCGCACCACCCATCATTTGACGGCCAATATATTCACTTTTAATAGCTTTGAAAGCGTTTACATCTAGCTCATCAATACCGTGTAGCTTCAGAGCATCTAGTATTTGATCGTCCGTCTTAGCATTAAAAACAGCACCCATCTTACCTTTATCAGCCCACTGATGAACAAGCCCAGAACCTGGCGTAAAAGTCCAAATATATTTAAGTGCATTAATACCAGTACGTGGAAATGAAAAAATGGCCTTTAGAATCGGTACTCTGTTTGTGGCATCAGCAATATATGAAGCAAGATCATCATCAAGGTTAAATTCAAGTTCACCAGCCTGGTATTTAACACCGCCAGGTAGTTCTTGTTTTAAGGCTCCATTAGCGTCAAAGAATTGAGAGTAAACCTCATCAGACTTACCACGGAATGCATCACGAAAGGCTTCACCACTTGCATAATTAGCTCTGTTACTAATAAGTTCATCGTAAGCTTTTGCTCTAGCATTAGCTGACATAACCATAGAATTGGTAAAGCCATCTAGTGCATACATTGCATTCATGCCATAACGAACGAAAGGATTTTTATTAAAACCGTAAAGAGCTTTACTCATGTTCCACATAAGATGCTTACCTGTTAAACCTTCCTTCTGCCAAATTTTATCCATGTCTTCCATGAACTCAAAATTATCCAATTGTTGTTGGATAAGGTCTTGACGACCTTTCATCATGGCTTTCTCAGGGTTACTAACGGCAAACTTCCACTCTTCGACCATGTGCTTAAAAGCACGCTTAAAGTTTTCAGAAATACCGCCGTATGTAGCTAAAGCTTTAGAAAGCTGACCACCGTCAAGTTGAGCAGCCGCACCAAATGTAGCCGTCATTGGTTTAAGTGCTAAACCAAGAAGGTTGCCTTCCATAGCATTAAAAGCAGCTTTTCCAGACAGCATCACGTTATACCGAGTATCATTTAAACCTTTAATAAACCAACTTGGTGCGTCAGGATCTTGCAAAAATGCGGCTTTAAAAAACGCAATATTTTTATCAGCATAGGCTTTGAGTTTATCAAGCGTATCGACCCTGCCATTTGTAAGATCAACAGCTTCAGCAAAGGCTTTTAGATATTCAGGATTTTCTGAGGCAATCTCTTTATATGTTTTGACAGTTTGCAAACCCTTTGCTTTAGCAGCTTGGAAACCTTTTGCAAATTCGTTAGCTTCATTTTGAATAAACTCTATCGCTTTTTTCCTTTTTCCACCTTTAACAAGTTTCTTATATTCCAACGACTTACCAGCAATATACTGGTTAGCACGGATTTCAGATGCCATCAGCTCCAGCTTTTCAAACATCTTGACTTGCAAGTTAGCTGTATTCTTATTAGGAATAAGATCAATACCACGTGCAATATCAGAAGCAGATTCAGCCAGGTCTTTTGTCAAAAGCGTAGAAGCTCTTACACTGTTAGGGTTAAACATTTCCATAAAAGCCTTTTTAAAAGCTTGTGAGGTAATGAGAAACTCTTCTTCACCAAGATACTTTTGACTTTGATAGACATTATTCGTCATATCAGTAATAATATCTTGAAACTCAACAAAGCTGACGTCAGGACTAAAGATACGGTCAACCATGACATCAACAGCTGTGTTAATTTGATCAGCTGTATATTTTGTCTGACCATCTTTAATTGCTTCTACAGAGGGTGCAATCGTATTAAATAGTTCATCTAACGCTTCTTTGCGATCACCGGGTTCTGTAATACCCATAAATTTGCGTTCAAAACTAGCCGTAGCTAGCGGTACTGAACGACCATTAACAGGGTAGTTAGGATCTAGAACCTCATCAGCGATGCCTAGCTTCGTCTCTAAGGCGTTTGCACCAGTGTTAGGTACATATGTTTCATGAGGCTCGGCATACTTATGAATAAACGGATCGTGCTCCTGTACAGCAGTACGTGCTACTGAAGGATCGCGCATGTCACCAAACGGACCAACGGCACCAGGACCAGCCTCCAGCCGTCTAGCCATCTCCTCAGTAAATGCTTCTTGACGTTCTGCCTTAGCAGCTTCGTAGGAGCTTTCTAGAGGGTTCTCAAGATCAATTCGATTGTTTGATTGGACAATGGCTTCCGATACTTCATCAGTACCTTTTAAAAACGTACGTTTGAAGAAATTAATACCAAGACCAAGTGTTTCCCCTAGTGCAAAGAAACCCGCTACTTCTAGCGCATGTTTCTTACGCCGTGTGGTGGGTGAATCATCATCAGAAGTAGCATTAGGTAAAGACAAACCAAACATCTCATTAAGAGTTTGAGCCATATTCTCATCTTCAGCAGATGACTGAGCAGTATAAGCAACAGCTGATTCAATACCAAGACGAGCTGCAACCTCACCGCCAACCTTAGTCCGAGATGAAAGCATAACTGCCTTATTAACCTTATCAGATGCAGCCAAAACACCAGCGTTACCTAACATGACTGGTACTACAAGACCACTAATATCACGTGCAAACTGTTCAGCAGGATCATCCTCTTTAGGTAATGCTTTATCTAGTGCATTGTCAATTGGTTTCAACCAAGGGACCATACCAATAGCGTTACCAATAGTATCTATCAAACCCTTGGCAGGAAGTGAAAGACGTTTAAAGGTATCAACTGGATTGGTAATAAGCCCGCCAGACGTACCTTCAGTGCCAGGAGCTTGATATTGATTAAACTGTTCAGTGGGACCAGGAGTCAAGGTAGGGCCAGATTTCTGACCCTCCTCCACTTGAGCAACATAATCAGCTTCTTCCTTAATCCGTTGTTCTTGTTCTTTAAGCTGCTGCTCTTCCTGTGCATCAAGGTTGTTCTGACGAGCTTCTTCAACTCGCCTTTCAAAATCACTAAGTCCAGAATATGTCATCGTGCCCAGAATCCTCCGTTGTTTTCAAGCCATTGTTGTGCTGCATCGTTCATGTTTTCAGTGCGCTCATAAACAGGTAAATTAGATTGACGTTTATGCTTTTCCCAAGCACTTTGTGCCTGTGGCAAAAACTGTTTATATCTACCATCTCTATAAGCGCCCCAGCGATCTAAAGCAATCTGCTTTGCTTCATCAAGTGATTTACCTTGACCCACTTGGACATTAATCCACTCATCCCAAACCATCATTGCAACCTTCAAGTTTTTGACAGGGTTACGTAGGTCTTCCATGGTGTAACCAAGTTTGTTTAGTTTATCCATGTGAGCCTTTGTATTAATTTGCATAAGACCAATTGAATACTCTCTGAGTTTATTTGGGTCTAGACCGGACTGTGCAGTATCAATGCCAGGTCGGCCTGAAGATTCACCCATCATAATTGCAGTAAAAACAGGAATAAATTTATCTTCAACCCCAGCTTTCTCTAGCATTTGACCAAAAGAAACATAGGGGTTAGACCTGTCGTAGATAGGAGGGATGTCAGATTCGACTAATGCACGGTCAACAGTTTTGGATGAAGGATATTGTTGAATGATAGAAAGGATACGGGGATCAATTTCCTTTTCAACATCTGTGAAGATCTTTTTAACTTGTGGGTTCAATTCAGGGATAGAAGGATCTTGTTGTCTAGCTAGTTCAACCTGACTCATAAGAATGTCAGACATCGGCACCTTGCCTTTAAGAGTCTTGCTAATGTTAAAAAACTCAGAAGGCAAAGGACGATTAACACCTTGGTTTAGTTCACTAACAAATTTTTTAACCCTACCTGAATCTACAAAAAGTTCACTACGAAAAGCATCGCGGTTATTGTTGTGAGCATCTACAATTGCAGGTAGGGAGTTTACTTTTTTAGGGCTAGCGGTAGCACGAAACTCATCAAAGCCAGGCTCAAAAACGATACCACTCGTAGCCGAGCCTGTAATTTTGCTCGTTCTAAAAACACCCTCTGGTTTGTCATATTCTTTTTGTAGTTGGTCTAAGGCATAACTTGTCGCTTCATTAGCGTCACCTTTGTAGGCAGTACGGAAATGTCTATCAAACATCTGCCTAGCTCTTAGCTCAGCCGAAGCAAAGGTAGGAGGTAAACTTCTAACTGTACTGCCGTAAGCTTCACCTAAAAGCCTACGAAGTGAAGAATTAATTTCTTTATTTCTCAATTCTTGTACATCTTTAGTCAGACCAGTATCTTCAAAATCTTTACGAGCTTGAAGTTCTGCAGTCATTTTATTGGGAGTCAATCCCGCGTACAGAATTTCATTAGTAGTAGGGTAAACTCCAAGAGCCTTTTGTTTTGACCAAACTTGATCGTACTCCTTATCGTTCCTCTTCTCAGTACTAAAACTTCTTAGACCAGCTAATTTATTAGCACCTTCAATGTAGCCAGTTTTAAGAACAGCACGTTGTGCTTCATCAATGGCTACATCATTAATAGATTCAGGGTTATTAGCAAATTCAAGAGTTAGTTGTTCAGTAAGATTTTTGCCTTGCTGAAGTGAAGCATTACGTGCAATGTTAGCTACACGAATACGTTCTTCATCCTGACTAGTAATTGCATTGTTTATTTCAGCAGCTTTGACAGGAAAAGCTTCTTCATAAGGAACAACACGATTCAGATGTTTAGCAAAGATTGGTTGCTTGAGAACTTTCTCAGCGGCGCGAGAATTGATAACACCATCTTCAACATGCTCAACAAAGATTTCATGCTGACGATTGTGAACAATGCCTAGGGTGGAGCTATTAAGGCCACCTGCTTTTTTGTATAACTGCTCTTGGTAACCAGTTGCAGGGTTTACTTTGAGTGCTGTGACTAGGTCACGGCCTTCAGTAATCCTATTTGCCTCACGTGCTTGATCCTCCATTTTGGTTGCAAGCCCGCGCTTACGCCGACTTTCTGCCTGGAGGAAACCCTCCCGAGCATGTTTAGCAATAAATGCTGCGTCATACCCAGGGAGATATTCATTGATAAAATTTTGTCTATGTTTGGTAAAAATACCAGACAAAGAAGCAGGATCTCCAGCCGCTTCAGCTGAAGAAATAGACATGTCAACACCATTGATATTGACATCTTCATTACGCTTACTGGTCAGGTAAAGATCGTAATCTGACTCAGCATTTTTAACAGCACCAAGTGCAGCACCATAGGCACTGTAACCTGATGAGTTCATCAATGTGTTGATGTCTGATTCAGACGCACCATTATTACGCAACTTAGCAATCAAAGGTGAAGTGCGAGAATCAAGAGATTCCAGACCTTGCTCCATTGATTGAAGTTGAGCAACTTCCTGACCTGTAAGGCCGTATTGAATAACAAGATTTTCACTAAATTCTAACTTAGCCTTATCTTGTTTTTGTTTTTCAGCTACAAGATACTCTGCTGCAGTCTTAGAAACTCCCGCAAGAGTTTTGAATAGCTCTTGCTTTTGAGCTTCCTTTTGTTGGTGAAGTTGTAACTGAGCATCAAACAGTTGTTGCTTTTGATCACGTTCAAATTCTGCAGCATTAATCTCAACCTGACGAAATGCTTGACGAATCTGTTGAGATTGATTGAAAGACTGTTGAAGAAATTGATGATGAAGTTGTGCGTTACTGCGGCGCATTTGAGCAGCCTGGGCTTGTGCATTGCGTACATATGCACTGCCAGATGTAATTGCTCTTGCTCTACTATACGGTGAAAACGATTGGAGGCTTCCACCTCGGGCGTACCCGGAGAACAGCTTAGCCATAATTAATTAATTAAGAATCAATATCAAATGTGGGCGTATCACTAAAATCAAATGAAGAATCCGAAATAGTATTAAATATGTTATCAGGTGAATCGACTGCAGGCATTTCGATCCCTAAATCAAAATCTACTGGTACATTATAATCAACATTCACAGGCGGAGCATTGAAATCAACTCCACTTGAATTAAAAGACGTATTAGTGATTGGACTCTGCTGTGATTTATATGCGTTGTAAACTTGACCTGCAGATTCTAATGCAGTCAAAGCAAGGTTACCGAGCTTTGCAAAGTTAGTATCCATTTGTTGAAGATTAACACTCATCCGTGCTTTTTTATTCTTTTCTGCAATTTTCCTAAGTTTTTTGTAATCAATTTCAGGAACAGGTACTTTAATAAACTCAGGCGGCGGCGAAGGTGGCGGCAGCAAATCAGGAATTACAGGTTCATCCAACACCGAAGCTTGCGCAGCTAAATTAGATTTATATCGGTCAAACCGTATTTGCTCTTGATCAAGCTTACGCTGTTCTTTAGCACTTTCACGTGCATAGTCAATAGATTCAAGTGAAAGAGCAGTCTGTGCAGTTGCTTGTGCCAACGAAAGTTCGTTGCTTTGATACTTAGCGTTAAGTGACTTTTGAGTTGACAAAAGATCCGTAGAAATCTTATCAATATCAACATTAGCCATGTTAACCATACCAGCAATACGCTGTTTATTTATGTCTAAAGATGCAGCTTTAGATTGCATTTCTAAACTAGCAATACCAAACTGAGCAGCGGTTTGATCCGCTTTAATAGCTTCAGCTTCAAGAGCATTAGTAGCTTGATTTCTAGCAGATTCAAGTTGGGCAGCGATGCCTTGCTTGTCAATCAAGAATTTAGAATCGGCTCTTGTAATCGCACTAGCAATAAGCTTTTGTGCTTGACCAGATTTAAAGGCTAATCCTTGGACTGACTTTAAAGCAGATCGACCAGCTTGACCTTTAGCAATTTGAGCACTCTGCTCAATTAGACCTTGACGAATAGCATCAACAGTCTGTATAGCACCTTCAGCACGCTTTTCATTTTGCTGCAGTTGAATGGTTTGTTGAGCAAAATCACTTTGCTTGATTTGAGTATCAAGAGAATCAAATATCTCCTTTTCACGCAAAGCAATGTTATCGATAGCAGCAGTAGCTTCAGCTGATAAGCGATCAGCCTGTGCTTGAGCGTCTAGTTCAATTACATCAAGTTCTTCGTCTGCCATTTGAAGATTAGCAACTGTCTGCTCTTTAATTCCTTTAGCATTTAAGGCAGAAGATTGAATAGAACTTGCAAATTGATCCTGAATCAAACTTTGCTCTAAATCTGTTGAAAGCCTATTTGCTTCTTGGTTCAAAACAATCGACATTTGATTGTTACCAAGCTCAAAAATACGATCGTTGTAAACACGCTTTGTATCGTTAATGGCAATGGTTGCAGCAATATCAGTCAGTTCAACGCTTTGCCTAGCGGCATCTATACTATCTGTATAAAGATCGTGTTGTTCATTGTAATTTAGAACACGTTGATTGTTGATTCTTTCAGTTTCTAGTAAAGACTCTCCATAAGCTCTGTCAGCTTCATCGTTATAAAGAATTTCAGCTTGAGCAAGCATCTGCCGTGCTTCGGCTTCAGCATTCTTAAGATTTTCAATTTGCAGCTCATTATTAGCTTTAATAGCTGCTTTCACTTTTTTACCCATGCCGGTCGGACCACCGCCACCGGATCCACCACCAAAGCCGCCTAACAGGCCGCCAATGACTGCACCAATACCGGCAGCATGTGGCATTCCTGTGCCGGCACCCATGGAGAAGCCGCCCATGGCGCCCTTGCCGAAACCTGTAATGCTAAAACTCATTATGCCCTCCTAATAAATCTTGGTGAATATTGACCTTCCCAAGTCATAGATGATATTGACATAGGAAAAGGATCATTATTAAACACTCTAATTTCTACATTTTTGTTTCTTTGATTCACTGGAAATGTATAAATAAATTCATCTTCAATAGCAACATCGTCCGCCAAGTAGGTGCCATATCGAGCAATACTTTCCGTTGTGTAAGTCACATCTTCGTAAACTAAGATAGATGAGTTGTTGGCAGGTGCAGATGTAAACGTAATTTGCCCTTCATGTGTAATTGTGTTCAAGGTATTAACGACATTGTCAACCTTAACAACGATGTCGTCTCTATCATTTGGTGTGAAAGGCAGCGTAAATACTGTCTTAGATCCATCACCCGTAAAGGTGAAAGACTGGCCTCTAATGCCACGTACTTTTAACTTGAGACCAAAGTTAGCAACTTCTGTTGTTGCAAAGTTCAATCTATTTAAAGTAAGATAAGCATTATAGTCAGTTCTAGCTCCATCAGGCGTTTGTTGATAATAGATGGTAGGTAGCTTTACGTCATAATTAAACTTATAACCAACTACAACATTACTAGCTTGAGATGAAAGATCTTTACCCTTTAAGAAAAAGAAAGTAGAGCCACCGATAGTTTCCTTTGTAATGGGTGCAGTGAAACCTGAATCAGTGATATTTGCAAAGTTAATGCCTGATCCTTTTACAAGAATTACAGGGTCTAAATCAGAAATATCATCATATGGAAGATTGATCCTTGAACCACCATTGTACGAAACAACACTTGAAGCAGTAGAGTAGTAATCAATATACGGGTTTACAGTTTTACCATCAGAGCTAGTAACAATTACCTCATCAGTACTACTACTAATATTTAATGTGCACAGGAAGTACTTACTGCCAGATTGAATAACAGCATACAGTACATCTTGTTCAATATTAATGGAAAGGGGTAGACCAGGCAATCTCCATTTAAACCAAGCTTGCATACCTTGACGACTTCCTGTTTCGTAGAAACGATACAAGTAAACATCTTTATCAGACTCACCATACAAAACTACAACTGAGTTTTGTGCGTTGCTAATTACTTGAGTGATAGAAGAAGGTATGTATTGGTCAACAGCCTTACCGATGTCTAAGACTTGAGGCGGGTTAGAAAGCCCTTGCAAGGTATAAGAAAAGACCTTTGTAAATGAAGGTGTCTTACTTACAAAATAAACACCAGTACCTACTTCAACAGGTGAGATGTCTTTGTCCATCTCGTAGTTAGACAAACCATTGATGATTGAGTCTTGTGGTGTAAGGTTTCCTGACTCAGAGTACATCACAAACTGTTGACTTTGACTAAACAGCAACATGCCAGCAGGGGAAGGTAACGCTGCATGTAGTTGCAAAGGACGGATACTTGAGCAGGTAAGATCGACAGGATCTGATGCAGTAGAAGCAGTAGCAGTGGTGAAGTAGAAGTTAAAAAATTCACCTGACTGACTCATGATTACATTTTCACCAGACAAAAAACCAAGGCGATTACGATTGAAGAAAACACCATTGATTTTATTGTTGACAAAAGTAGGATCACTGTTGGTTACAGCATCACCACAAAGCCTGTCTGTGTAAGTAATACGCCTAAATTCAAATGTGTTAAGAGCAGTGTTTACAAGCTCATGAGGCATTGTCTCTTTATTAAATCCAGAGGCAACACCCGGTCCACGTGTTTCTTCCCAATAGCCATCGCTGATACCACTTCCTGTATTACTTACGAATTTCGCATAGTAAGAATCAAAACCAGAATTGGTATTTACAATCTTAACAACACGATCATGTAATGCTACTGACGGTAAGCTAACAAACGAATCAATTTCATTTTGATATGAACGTAGAGCACTGCCTGCAGTTCCACCTTCTGCATCAAGAGTGAATGCTGAAGTTGAACTAAACTCAAGGCAATTCTTACCTTTAGTAACTGTCAAGCCAGTTATACTAGCAGCATCAATAGCTGTCTTAAGTCCAGTTAAGATAGTATCAGCATTTAGTTTGGTATCTGTATTTGCAGCGTCCGGGAAAACATCAGCGTTATAAGTTGAGTAGCTATATGCAGTACCGTTAATCCTAATGGTGTAAGTAGCACTATATTCAATTGCTTCAATAAGAACAGTACCAATTCTTCCGTCAGGAACAGCAGCGGTTGTAGTCGGAGTAATTGTAAATGTTTTATTTAAAAGTATTGATGTATCTTGTACAGTAAGAATTTGATAGTCCTTACTGGTAGTAGCGTTAAGATAACTCCTTGTATCAGTACTATCGTAGGATTCAAATGTTACTGTCGCTTTTACATAATTACCGTTTGAATCAGGGGTAGCATTCCAAATATGAATGTTAGCAAGAGATGGGGTGGCATTACCAAGAACACAACCTATGTAAACCTCATCATCGTCCCGATTTATGTAAAACCATTTAGCATTATTCAAAGCAGGCGTTGTGTAATCTGTACCGTTACCGTCGTGCAGATTAGTTAAAAACTTAAATCCAGGTCTTTTAGTTAGACCTGTAGCAGGATCTGGAAATACATTAATAGCATCCTTTACTTGCCCAGGAAGTTTTTTTGTATCAGGTTGCGTTGATACACCACCAATAAAATTGTTAATTCGTTGTGTAATAGCTGCCATTACCTATACAAAGCTCGATATGGTTTATAGCTGATGTAGAAGTTCTCACCATCTGGATGTCCAAAATATGTGTAATCAGCTTGATTACAGTCATATTCGAGAGCATTAGCACGCTTTAGTGCTTCACGTTGTGACAACATCTGAAACTGAGTGGAGTCACCAACAATTCGTGATGAAGCTAAAGTAGCTGTACGAGCTACAATATAATCTTGAATAGGTGTAGGCAGATCATCCCAATCGAAATACCAAATAATATCTGCGTAGATTGGTTCTTCAAATAAATAAGCGTCAGACCTAGGTTCTTTCCACTTATCATATAGTTTACCATTTCTACGGACAACATCCTTTTCGCCATGATAACGGGTGCTTACATCTAACTGAAGCATGTTATCTGGAATCGGTATTGTCTTGTCTGATTGTGGATTAATTTGGTAATTATATTCTTTATTAAAATGCCACCCTTCTGATTGAACCTCCCGAGACACATTATTAAGAGTCTGTTGGATAATCGAAACGTCCGGGTTTGTTTGATCCAGTGTAGTGACAGGTGCTTGACCAACAGCTGCCAAGACTTCATTTATAGCGTTAAGCTCGGTAGGTCTAGAGATAGACATATAATAAATGATAAAAAAAAGGGACCCAAAAGGATCCCTTGTGTGTAAATAAAATCAGAATGCAGAAGGAGCAGAAGCACCCACATACAGCTCAACAGAAGCTGCAGGGTTCAGATAGTCTGCGCCACAGGCCAGACGGCCGAGCATCACGTCGCCTTGGTAGACAACGGACACGTCACCGCTGGTGACTT
>CAACVD010001128.1_pt1 | contig 12863 bp, 23 predicted proteins | sample 2381771 | NCBI WGS metagenome assembly CAACVD01 (sample SAMEA5211965, study PRJEB30684) | marine metagenome | biome: Marine; feature: Epipelagic; material: Water | collected 2015-10-15 | depth 15 m | reverse complement strand
CATTAGCATTGTCAATCGGAAATGTGCCAGTGCCTTCAAACTTTGCGCGAAGCGCCGACGCATTTTTTTGTCTCTCAGTCCAGCATGTTCGGTTTGCATCATGATAGTGGATTAATTTAACCATTTCGTTCATCATTTTATCCATTGCTCTCGTCCTTCTTCATAGGCTAAATACGCTCGATAAGCGTCAAAGCGTTGTTTATCTCTTATTTTATCTGGACCAGGAAAATGATTAAAAGTATCTTTTTGTGAAACATAGTTACACTTTCTTGGTGTCACATACCATTCGTTACTGCCAGAAGATATATCATGCAAATAACAGCGATCTTTGTTTTCGTAGTACCAGGCACTAAAAGCTATTTCTTCAGTAAATTCTATGTCAAGCTTCTGACAACACATCAAAAAAGTTGTAAAGTATGCGCCTCTCTCTTTTGGATTGAACATCATTAGATTCATCCAATCTGCAGTTTCTACAATCAAAGAGCTTGGAGCCCAAAACATTGATAAGTTTACTCGTTTCCATGAGAGTTTATCGTTTAGCACTCTTTTAAAGTAAAGAGCAGAAAATTGTGTATTAGAAGAATAATCTATATTAAAGATGTTTATTGGATAACCCCATATGTAGATATCTGCATCTATCCAGCAAAGCATATCATAGTTATCAGCTTGATCACACATCCAAGCAAACTTGTTAAATTGATTCTCTCTAGTTTTTATATTATAATTCCATTGAACGTTTAAAGCACTCTGTGCTTCAGGTAAGACAGGAGAATCATAAAAATGATAGCCATAGCCACATCGCTCAGCCCAATCGCGTACACTCTGCATACAAGGTTCCCAAAAATACTTGCGCTCATAGTCTGAAACATTGCTTATATCAAGAGCCTGAATTACACCAATTTTCATTGTGGTTCTTTAAATCCAAATTTACGCTCGTAAGTGTCATCAGTGCCATAGACGTCCGCCCAACGATTTTCAGTGAATCTAGCAAACTCAATTAGATCGTTTACAACGTAGTATGTTTCATCGATCCATTCATCATGTGCGGTTAACATACGACTCATTTGATCTATGTTGTTTTTAGTCTTAATATCGTCCTCAATCGCCATTCGAGATGTAAGTTTAGATACTTGTTCGTTGAGTTGATCTATAGTTTGTGCTTGCTGGGCTGTCCACCACACAAATGCACTAACTTGAAGCACAATTGCGATAACAACTCCAATAGAAAATTTGCTGTTCATTCCATTAAATCTTTCATTAATTTATCATAATTATTGATCTGAACTGCTACTGCAGGTCCGCTCTGTTTTGGCTTTAGAGCTGTTTCTACTTCTTGTAAATGCTTCATCCAGTCGAGTAAATCTTTTTTAGAGTAGATGCCTGTCTCTACCGCTTCTTGTATTTTTTGATCTATCACCTGATTGATTAAGTTGATGCGCTTAATACGATTAAGATATCCTTGCGTGGCGAAAACTGAATCTATATAGTTCTTTACTTCTTTCTTTTCAATTACTGCTGTCACTCGATCTTCGGTGATACCATACTCTTCAGCAATTTCGCCCACGCCTTTACCACTTAGGTAATCGTTAGCTAGCGCTAGTACTACTGGATCTAGCGCTGGTGCTTCTAGAGTGCGGTTCAGTGCGTCTACGCTTGTTGTAATATTGTTAGATGTCATTGCTTACCTCATAAAAAATTTCTATATCTAAATCAGCAAAACCATAAGGTTTAAATAAACCTTCATCAGTACGAAAAGAGTCTACACGCGCTTCTTCTACTTTGAAAGACCTAGCTGCTGCACTAGGTGCAAACGTGTCTATCGCTTGTTCAATTGAGAATCCAATTGTTTCAGCCTCAGTTTGCGGATCATCCCCATCGTACACATAGCCTCTAATAAAAATTTGTATAGCTGCTAGTTTTTTGCCGCTACCTCTGTGCTGCCTTAACTCTTGCTTAGGTAAAAATGCTATAAAGGGAAAATCATTAATCTCATGTAGATACACGAAAAACCGTTGACAGTTGCCGTCAAGCACATCAGTGTTAGCAACGATATGATCTCTAAACGCATCTATAATCTGTGTTCTACGTGTAGGCACTAGACAGTCTCTCCCTCATAAAAAATTTCTACCTGAAGTTCACACACTCCATAAGGTGTGAGTAATCCTTCATCAGTATTGTAAGAGACAACTTGAGCACGTTCCACCCCTAAATTAGAACTCATATCTGAGAATCGGTCTATCACTGTCTCAATATCACGAGCTAAATTTTCGCTTTCATGCAGTGAATCTAGTTCTTCTCCTGTTTTTACATAACCTCTAATAGATTGTGTCATAGAACGAAAAGGTTGTCTAGATTCAATTTGTGACCAATTCTCACGTGGTGTTCCACTTAGTGTGATTGTCGGAAAATCATTCACATCATCCAAGTATTTAAATTCTCTAAACACTTGTGATGCTTGAGTATTGAAGATAACGCTGGACGGTGAGATATTAACGTTTGGTGTGAATAAATATTGCTGTGAACCGAAGCTCATCTCAATAGAATCTACAATCCCGCGCTTTATGCGCACAGTCCCTGTTGCAGCGTCTAGTTCACGATCAGGAGCACTAATAGTGATGCTTGGTGGAGCGGTATACCCACTGCCTGCATTGGTAACAGCGATCGATGTAATCGAGAAGCCTGCATTAACCGTTGCAGTGCCTGTTGCAGTAACTCCTCCAGCAGACTGTGGTGCTGAAAAAGTGACTGTTGGTTGGGACCCAAGCTGTTCTGTAATTAAAGAGTTACCTGATTGTGTTAAAATAAGAGAACCAAGCTGAGAGAGTAGCTGTATGACAGCTTGATATATACCACCAGGCTGATCAATACTAACTGAACTTACACTTCCTCCTGATAGCTCTGCAATAGCATTAGCTTGAACCTTACCAGGAGTGTCAAAAGTTACAGTTGCTGAATCATAAAATAAACCGCTAAAATCTAAAGAGGCATCTGTAACAACTCCTTCAGAAATTTGTGCTACTGCATTTGCAGTATTAAGATCACGGGTTCTTATACCTTTTAAAAGTGTAGTTAGATAATTTAAGATGTCACTTCGTCTGGCCATATACGCTCTATCATTTCTTTAATGGATAAACCCTCTGCTAAAAGATTTCTGTAAGCTGTTGTCTTATATGATGGACGCTTCAGAGAATACCATCTTAAAATATATTTTTTTGCTTGATAATCTGAAACAACTAAAAACAAGTCATCAAACCACGTCTTAACCTCTTCAATTGATGGAAGATTATCATTTATAACCTTATTAAATGCTGCATTTTTAGGTTCATAATTAGGATGTAAAGGTGATGATGAAGGTAAACACTGCATACCATCAGAATCAATTGGTATTCCTAACTCATCATACCCGATAGGAGGTTTTCCTCCCCAATAAAAATTACCGTCTTCATCAGTATCGTCTGCAGTAATGTACACTAAAGGTCCGTACTTGTATTTTTCCATTTTTACTCATAAAAAAAATTTTCAGTTCAAAATTATATCAACTTTGAATGTAAGTCTCTAAACACAGTATATATCTTCCTTTAAGGGATGTCAAGATAAGACCTGTATTTTCAGAAAATCCCTGGTCGAGGCTCTGTAAAGGTGCGCGCAGCGTCGGCAAGTTGGCAAGTCCGACTAACCGCCCTATATAGCTTTTCACGATACGGAAAATAAATGCAAATTAATTGCGTTTAAGGGTTTACATTACCCCCGAACCTATGATACTGTTAATCATAGCTTTTACTTTTTTTAAGGATTTTCAAAATGGCTTTTACAGAAACAACAAGACAAGCAATTTTTAACCGCGATAACTTTACTTGCCGTGCGTGCGGATACAGCAACGCGTACGGCATGGGTCTTCATGCAGACCATATTCACGCGCAAGCGCAAGGCGGTGCAGATATCCTAGAAAATGGGCAATGCCTATGCGTTACTTGCAATATTTCAAAGGGCAAAGTTGCAATGCCCAGCCTAAAAATTCGCAAGCCTCTTGGTATCGATAGCAAGGCAGAATTCGACCGCGTGGTATTTGAAAACCAGCAAGTTTTCAAGGCAACAATTCAAGATGTAAAAGCGGGTATCAAATTCTCAAAGCGAGGTAAAAAAATCTTAAATCCGAAAGGCAGAGGGTAAAAGGTGGGTGTGGCAAAAATGCCACACTTGCCAGAAAAAATTATTATATAACGCATTTTGTTGTTTACATTTGTATAAAAATCTGGTAAAACTATATTATAAGGAGTTTAAAACATGATTAAAAATATTACAATCTTCGACCTAGACGGAACAATTATTGATAGCTCACACAGACAAGCAACTCTTGCCGATGGTACGCTTGACATTGCCAACTGGTTACAAAATGCCACACCTGAAAAGATTTTCGGGGATAGCGTTTTGCCACTTGCTCAACAAGTCAACAAGCGTGGCAAGCGTGGCGATTTTGTTCTAGTCTGTACTGCTCGCAATATGACAGATGCGGATTTTGAATTTTTGATGGATAACGGAATTAATCCTGATAAGGTTATATCTCGACCAATCGGTAATAATACACCTGATGGTGAGTTAAAAGCAAAACAGCTTAAGCAACTTTTCAACCTCAAACAGTTTCAAAAAGCAAACAAGGTAATGTTTGATGATGCCCCAACTGTTCGGTCATCGCTTCGTAAAATCGGTGTTACTTGCATCGACCCAAACAAAATTGCAAGGAGGGTTGCATAATGGATAATTTATTTTTACTTTTTAAAATGTTTACTATAGCGGTTGGAATTGCTATTTTCAACTTTGGTTTAATTGCTCTATTGATTGGATAATATTATGGTTATGTATCGTTTAATTTCATCTTCTTTTGTTTTCATCTGGCTAGGTCTTGGGTTCTTACCTTACCTAGCAATAGGAACGTCTAACTGGTTTACTTTTGTTGCGCTTGGTTGTGCTACTCTAGCACTTGTTGGATTTGTTGCTACTTATTCGGGGGTTTTAGATGACTAATATTCTAGGTTTCATGGGTTCTGTTCTTATTATTCTACAGCTTGGGTTGCTCTCGCATGGGTTCGACTCTGCACTTGTTTTAGTTACTGGATTATCAGCGGCTACTGTCTGGATTTTTTACTCTCTAGCTCGACAAGATGCTTGGTTACTAGCAACTAATTGCATCGCGTTTATGGCTGGAGTTTCGGGGATTATGTTCGCATAATTCCCACTTTATTTAATGAAAACAAGCACTTACAGGTCGGCGGCCCCCGCTCGCCGTAAGTCATTGATTTTATTCACTTTTTTAGGCTACCTGTTGCATAAATGTCACACTTAAGAAAAAAAATACAAAATAAGCAAATAAATGCTTTACATTACTATAATAATCGCGTATAACTATACTTGAAGCAACAAAGGAGTTTTATCATGTTTCGCAAAAATGCTTTCATTGTCATGGATACCGAGACAAGCGCACACAATGGACTAGTCTTTGATTTTGGCTGGACTACTATTGACAAGCGCGGAAATGTTTTAGGCAAAGGCGATTTAAATTTTCTTGATGTTCTTACTCGCGAAAAGCCATACTATGTTCACAAGATTAGCAACTATGCACGAGGACAACGCAAGAATCATCACAAGGTCACAACTTTTGACGTAGGGCGCAGATTGTTCAATTTGCACATTCAGCACTTACTTTCAAATAATATGCGCGTTATTCTATGCGCTTACAATGCGAGTTTTGATTGCAGAGTTTTAGGCAACACATCACGCAAAATGACAGGCAAGCCGTTCTTGCGTCATAGCGTGGAACTTGCCGACATTTGGGGAAATTGGGCAACGTCAGCACCGAAAAGCTACGATGCACCGCGTACCGCATCAGGCAAATTTTTATCCACAAGCGCAGAAAATGTTTATCGTTTTGAGAGCCAGCAACCAGATTTTATCGAAGCACATACCGCATTTGCAGACACAGAAATTGAAGCGCAGATTTTGGTTCGCACTCTAAAACGTAAAAAGAAATTTAAAATTGTTCGCAATCCGCGCGATTTTGACCAGAATATTTGGGAAAAATTTTCGGTTGCATTTTCAGACATAGCAAGGAGCTAAAAAATGGCATTACATAAAGATATTTTATTCAACGAACTTTTAAACCTTGGTGAGGATGAGCTAGAAAGGCTCATCAACCATCTGCACGCGGTGGCAGACATTGTTCCAGAACTTCAATCATGGGCTGAGGATAGGCAACTAGAACTTGCAGAGGAGCGCATTGACGATTGGGACGGGCAACCAGATGCGTTGCAAGAATGGCACGACTTTGACCCAGATTGCTAGGAGGTGATGCAATGGAAAATTTAAACAACTATATCAAACTTAATGAAATAGCCGAACGCGTTCATGCTAATGGTGAGCGCGTTGCGATAATTCTTGAAGGTAGAGACGGGGCAGGCAAATCTGGAACTGTTCGAGAACTAACGCGGTTTTTGCCCCCTTATGCCTATCGTGTCCAGCCGTCTTTTATGCCCTCAAAAAAGATGATGCGTAACTGGTTTAGCGAATGGCAAAAGCTATTACCAAATCATGGCGAGATTGTAATTTATGATCGCTCTTGGTATTCTCGCGCTTTGCTTCAACCTGTTATGGGATGGTGTTCTCATAAGCAATATTTAAACTTTATCGATGGGGTGAATGCTTGGGAAGATTCACAGCTTGATTTGCAGATTGTCAAACTATGGCTATCAATCGATGAAATCAAACAGCGTGAACTTTTACAGCGCAGAGAAAATGACCCTTTGAGATACTGGAAGCATAGCCCAAACGATGCCAAGGCGGTTGAAAATTTTGATGCGCTAACACTAAAAAAGAATATCATGTTTTCGCTTGATGATTGGATGATTGTTGACATGGATAATAAAAGACTTGGACGCGATACGATACTTGATAATGTCGTAAAAACCCTTTGATTTCAAAGGGTTAGCGGCCCGGGGGCCAGCGACCCGTAAGCCATTGATTTTATTCAGTTTTTTCTGATCCGAATGTTCTAAATGCGACTGCGACACACCTAAAAACGACGTTCCACGATGCGGAATTTGGACACTCGCTAAGTCTTTGATTTTATTGAATAAAAATAAAGGCTTTACTTCTTCTGAATAATCTGATAGAATGTTTCTATATTAACACAAGCCAATAGGAGATTGACATCATGGCAAAAGCACAAAATTACACTTCAGAACTCACAGCTAAAATTATTGAGGACTATCAGTCAGGCACTTCGGTTGAAGCGATTGCAGACGCAATCGAAAAGTCTGTCCGTTCGGTTCGCTCAAAACTGGTTCGTGAGGGCGTTTATGTTGCGGTTGAAAAGCCGAAGGCTCGCAAAAATGACGAGCCAACCAAAAAAGAGCTGTTGCTCGAATTGGACGAGATTGCCCCATTCGAGGTTGACGGCTTGATGGGCGCAACAAAAGCGTCAATCTCAATGCTAATCGCGCATTTCAAAGGCGCGTAGCATGAGGCGAGGGGCAACGCACAATCCGATAGCGAAAGCGTTGCCCCGTTTTCGCGCTCAGGTTGTACAGTCAAAAAAACGCTATAACCGCAAAAAGGCAAAAAAGCCAATAGATACAAGCACTTAGCGACCGGCGGCCCACTTGGCCCCCCTCCGCGTAACCCATTGATTTCATTGAATAAAAGGCGAAAAAATTTTCTACAAATAGCACGAAAAAAGCAAAATTTATTCACTTCTAGGGGTTGCAATCTATCACAATATGCACTATATATTATATATAAGATAATTAATGGAGATTAAAAGATGACTACATTTTACACAGCAGGCAAAGTCTGGCATAACAAAAAATTCCAATACATGAGAGATGTTCTCGGAATGCCTGTTAAAGCTCGTTGGATTGACCTTGAACAAGACAGCGATATCGTTACAAATCGTAAAGACGAATTATGGAGATTTTGTTATGAAGATGTTAGAGACAGCGACTTCCTCATGTTATACTCATTTGCTGATGATGAAGAACAGCGAGGCGCACTTGTCGAAATCGGCATGGCGTTTGGGTTCAACAAGCCAGTCTATGCATGGGGTTCGTGCAAGACAATCCAAGCCAACGCAATATCAGATGTTGCTTTTACTCACTTTAAAAACTGGACTTGGATTGACGCAGAAGACCACATCAGCGCAACCGTAAAAGCATTCTCAGACTATAACACAAATTATTTTAATCAATCATGGAAGGTAGCATAAAATGCCATATATTACACAAGAAGACAGAACGTCAACCGAAAATGAATTATTCGATGAGGCTCTACAATTTGTTCCAAACAATGCAGGCGAACTAAACTTTTTGGTTTCTACCCTCATTGATAACTATCTCACAGAAAATGGCGTTCGTTATCGTCACATTAATGAAATGATAGGCGCGCTTGAATGTTGCAAGCTAGAATTATACCGCAGGATAGCATCACCCTATGAAGATGTTGTCATGGCAAAAAATGGCGATGCATACACACAAGAAATTGAAACACCGAAGGAGGACTACTAATGAATTACCATATTGAAATCGAACCTATGCTAATGAAAACTGGATACACTGCTCTTAATCAATTTGACGAAAAGAGAGGTCACTGGAAACGTGTTCACGGTTTACAAAAACAATTTAAAAGAAGGGGGTTTGAAAATCCTAAACTAGTTTATACTTGGATACCTGATGAGGTTTCAGGTTTAGAAAACGATTCAAGGACACTTGCTGTTGAAGCAATTCAACATCATTTAATGGGGGCTAAAGGTCTTCATGCTGGCGATATTAAAAGGCACGGAACTGGTTGGACAGAAATTTTTGCAGTTTCTAGAAAACAGCTACTTGGGTATCTTGGAAAAGCTGTTCAGATTGCATCACGCTTGAAATGGGATACTCAAGCAATTTACGAATGGTTAAAGAACTATTCTCAACACCATTTTGGAACGGACACCTGGTCAGAATATTTATATGGCAAAAAGGTCATGAGAACACATTTCTAATAGTTAGAATAACGGGTCGAAAGACCCGTTTTTCTTAATAAAAACAAGCACTTAGGATCGCAGGGGCCCGACCCCATTTTTATCAATGAAAACAACGCGTTAGCGACCATTTTTAATGTATTACATTAAGTGTGTAGCACCACCATAAGTTGTATTTCTTCGAACATTTTCCCGTGTGAGTTGTACAACCATTAGTAGTAAATCAAAAGTCTATTACTAGTGCTGGTAGCACCACCATAAGTAGTATTTCTTCGAACATTTTCTCGTGTGGGTTGTATGACAAGTGCTTTTTAGATTATAGTGCTGTCCAGCGCCAGTGCAAAAGCGACTTTGTCAAGTAAAAAGTTGATGTGGATGCTGAAATATTTTTTCTTCGTTGAAAGTCACTTTTCGCTTGCTCTCTGCTTAAAAATAGCGTATATTCTTTTTATAGAATGAAAACAAGGAGAGAAAGAATGAAAGCACAAAACTACTCAGCAGAATTGACTGCCAAAATCGTATCTGACTACCAAGCAGGTGTTGACGTCAACGATATCGCATCAGCGATTGATAAGTCAGTACGAAGTGTACGTTCAAAGCTAGTGCGCGAAGGTGTCTACGTCGCTAAGCCAGTTACTAAATCAACTAAAGTTATGGGTCCAACTAAGAAGGAACTTCTTATTGAACTTCAGGATAACTTCGGTTATGATGTAAGTGGCTTGGAGGGGGCGACGAAGGAAGCCATTAGCCACTTGATGACAGTGTTAGCTCAGTAGAGCGCACTGCCAGAAGAAGGGGAGCTATGCTCCCCTTTTTTTGTGTCTGTGACACGCGCTCTGCGCCAGTACAAAGTCGATTTTCTATGGTGCACAGCTAGCGCCAGTGCAAATTCAACTAAAAGTAGTATTTTTCCTACTAATATTCGCGTAAAAGTTGTAATTGGATCAAGTCTATGCCTAAACCCCTCCCCACCCTGGTATATTAGCACAAAAAATGCCCATTGCGCAAGCCTGCACTGGCTCCCTACGGTCGCCAAGCGTGCAAATAATGTAAAATAATGCATTATATCGAGGAAATGCGTAAAAAACATCGTTTTGCAGCGTTTTGTTCAAGAAATGTGCAAAAATATAGTAAATTTACTACAAAAAAATGTAAAAAAAGGCTTGTCGAGTGCCTGCAGCGCAACTGCAAGCGAACTCCGTTCGCAGGCTGTGAAACAAACTTGTGATTGTGGGGAGGCAGGTTTGTCACTTCGTGACATAACTTGCAGTAGGACGCACGCTTCGCGTGCAAGTGAAAATAGCTGTTATGTTATCAAGTATAGATGAACAGGAATAAACTACGTTTATGGCAAGTACCCTCTAACTCCCTACGGTCGTTTATCTGCTGTGTACTACGCTGTCATCAACGCTGTGAAAGCGTGTTGATAAGCTGTGATATATATGATATAGCTCTGTGATCGCTGTCACAAAAAAAATACGCTGTGTGAAAGTGCAACAGCGTTTATTTCTCTTTGAATAACTAATATTAGCATAGATTTTTATTGATGTCTATACCAAAGATGCAGTAATAAGTGAATATGAGAAGTTATATTTTGAGGAGTGCGTTGTTCATTGATCTTGTATACATTCTAGCATATTTGGTATGGCAGATCTAGGTGTTTATACTAAGACTTCAATATATTGGAGGGTAGTTGTAACATATCAAATTGTAACATTTTTTTGCTTTAAAGATTGCTCATATTTAAAATTATGCAGTCTAAGTTCGTTTTTAGCCTGCTTTAGAGTTTCTTGAGTAAGCCATCTAAGCCATTTAAAAGGTCTAGATTTTGGACGTTTGCAAGTGTAACAAACAAGTTGAGCTAAATGCATAGTTGGAGTTGTTGTAATTCTAACATCATGGTCTTTACAGCAATCAGGAATCATTTAAAACTCTCCATCTCTTAAAGTGTAAATCTGTAGAAAAACTTGGAGAGTTTGAAAGGTGGTCTGTTAGGCAAACATAGCGTGTTACTTTTTTACCTTCAGCTAAATTTTCAGTTCTTGTAATTGTTTGCCCTACAGTATACTGAATTCCTTTTGCCCACTCTCCTCTATGAAAATACTGAGAGGTATAGTTAATAGGCACAGGTTCATTAACATTAACATCAAACTGTGTATTTTTACGTTTACGAGTTCTCTTACTATAGGCACGTTTTTTACTAGAGAGATGATGTTCAATTTCAGCCTCTAACCAAGGTTGATATTTAAAAATTGTGTCTAGAGTAGAGTAGCTCCAACAGTCTTTTCCATCAAGAGTATCGATGAATGATTGTGATAAATGATCAATAAGTTGTGATTTAGAATGAAAACTATGTGCACTTAACTCAATTTGAATTAAACGTGCAATGTAGTCTGAAGTCTTTTCATTATGTTTGTTTTTTCCAGCTCCATAAATGCGGAAAAATTCTGCATCTGATAAATTATTCATTATAAGGTACCTCCTCTAATTGTGGTTCAGGATCAAATATTAAAGGTTCTAATTTGACAAACCCCTTATCTTCCATTGATTTTAACATTGTTTTATAATAATTGTATAACTGAATTCGCTTGTGTTCGTTTTTCAGACCTGCTAACATTTCAACAGTTACATTCATTTCGTCTTTAAGTGTGTTAATATCTTCATAATAAACTTCTGAGTTATGAGAACCCCACATTTTTGAGATAGATCTGCTAAGTTCAAGTGTATTATTAATTATGGTAAGCTCATGAGAAACAGAGTCAAAAAATTCATCCTCCGTATATCCGTTAGCGTGTATAATATTTATATCTAATTCTCCTTCTTCGTTGGTAAAAGTAGTCAAGAGATTATTTAAATTTCTAATACTATCAGAAGCTTTATTGTTCCTACTCATAGCGGTAATAATCATTTCCTTTGCTTCTTGAGTTATCTCTCCAAACAATTTTTCCATAATCCAGTTATAACCTTCATCGCTTAGATTAGAAAATATATATTCTAAGTGCTGTTGTATTTTTTTAACACCAATATTACCTACACTTAAATCATCATTCAAGTGATCTAAATAATTATGTGGTTCAACTACTTTATATGAATGCACATCTCTAGAACGATACACAAAATCTGTACTAGGTTGACACATTCGAAGAAAAAAGTCTCTCGCTGGACCTGTATAACCAATTTTATAAGAATCAGCTGTTGGTTTTGTAGGAATAAAATGTCCCGAAGTTTTTGTGTATTTTCTTGTCATATTTTTTCCTTTCTTATTATATTTATTATAACATTCATAAAATATTTAGAAACTATGAATATACTTTCACAAAAGTTTTCCTTAAACTTTATAAGATATAATACATACTTTGATAAGTTGATAACAATAAAAAAGCTCCCGAAGGAGCTAGTAAGGTTAAGTTAAAGATTAATTATCTGGACGATAATGTCTAAAAAACACTGCAATGTGTGCGTGCGGAGAATTGACGTAGGAGTGTAGTCCAGGATTTTGCAGTCTCTCTTCCCAAAGCGTTTCCCAGAGGGTGCTTCTTTGAGCGATGCTAGACAGTGGCAGCAGTTGTAATTCGTAATAGATGTTCCATAGTGCGCGTTCGTCTAAAATTAAGGGTGGTAGAACGTCATGACACAACCAGTATATGAAGCATATATGTTTATATTCATTCAGAGTCATGTAACTTGCTCATTGATAGTCGATCTTTTGCACTCATAATATAGGCAGCTGCACTGAGAAGTAGGATGGCAAGTGCTTCAATACCTAAATTGATTGGGTCAGATTCTTTGCTATGTAGTACGATTAGTCGGCAGAGTGCAGTAATAGCCACAATGATAGGTAGTGTGACTGGTATAC
>CAACVD010001126.1_pt1 | contig 12890 bp, 18 predicted proteins | sample 2381771 | NCBI WGS metagenome assembly CAACVD01 (sample SAMEA5211965, study PRJEB30684) | marine metagenome | biome: Marine; feature: Epipelagic; material: Water | collected 2015-10-15 | depth 15 m | reverse complement strand
GCTGTGGTTTATGTGAGCTGTTGGCCACACGTCCAAATTGTTTGATGTATGATCTTTCATTTTTGTTGATTGTCATTGTACACCCCCGTAAACTTCAATAATCTCTGCAATGGTTAAAATGGTTGACCCAATGTCAATGATGTCCGTGTAATAGCTGAAATCATCAAACTCAAATGGATCGGTGGAGTCAAGGTCAATGTGAAACTTGATCTCACTTTTGGGATGTGTTTTGGTGTACGTCTCCCAAATACCTACGGCGATATTCATTTGGAGAGGATTATAAAGCTCACGATACATACGATCCTCAACTCCATCATCATTGATTCGAGCCACCTCAATCCATGCGACCTCAGCTTTGGAGGCAAGATATTCAATAACTTCGATCGTTTTTTGATTGAGAGTCTCAATGGTGCTTTGGTTTTGTCTCATGTGATCAATGATTGTCATCAGTCGATCGGAGTCATTATACAAACCTTTAATCACTTCATCAATGACGATTTTGTAAGGTGAGCGGCTGGTGTCTCGCTTGAGATTGTGGATGGTGTCTAGGATTTGACTCCGGCGATCTTGGATCTTTTGAAGTCGATAATCAAATAATGATTGTTTACTTGTTGTCATGGTTTACTCCTTCCATGATTGGAGCCACGACGATCTCATGATATGTGGCCCAATGGTTTGATTGTGGTTGTTTGAGGTTGATTTTGTTGACGATGATCATGAGTTGATTGATTGTGAGCTGATAGTCACCTTTGATGGCCGCCTCCAAATCGGAGATGGATATTAGAGTCAACCGGTGGAGGTCAATGACACTCCAACCAAGTTGATCCATATACTTTTTGATAGTTTGTCCCGTGGTCATTCTAGGCTCCCAACATCCACACCAACAGCGCGAATGTAAATGGAACAGTTGAGAAGGCTACGACCACCAACGCGGTCCCAATGATTGTGTCTTTGATACGTTGTCTCATTTTACTCTCCCTTCTCAATGATTTGGATGTCGTGGATGTTCTCAAAGTCCCAAATGATTGACTCCATGTTTTCAAGTGAAAATGGATACCATTTTGTGAGTCCGCTGTGATAGGTGACCACGATGATTTTGGTCGCTTGTTCGAGTTGTGCTTTTGTGATTTGTACCATGATAGGCTCCGATTGATTGTGGAGAGACTTATTGGAGCCTCTCCGGTTTGTTGATTGATTATTTTAAAATGATATGTGCTAGATAATCGCCTAAGTTTATTGTGTACTCGTGTTCTACGATAGTGTATTCAATACCCCAGTCTGAAAGAATACAATCTAACTCATCAATTTGACATTTTGATTCAATATAAATTTGGTTATTTGGCTCATAGTAATTTGCAATATTTTCTTCCATTAACCATTGACCGATTTCTTTGATTTGTTCTTTTGTCATTTTGTGCTCCGATTGATTTTGTTTGTTTTATGAACGTTTTGTCCATGTCTTAAGTGTAACGTATTCTTTACAGTTTTGTCTAGTATTATTTACATTTTATTTGATTGATACCAAAATAGGTCCCATACTACCGACACAACAAAAAACATGATAAAATCAATATGTAATCTTTCGACGTGGTGCATTATGAAAAACTCCAACTATCCCATCCACTTTGTGGACATTGAGACCACCCATTTTGATTGGAGAGTTGGTGAGATCATTGAGGTTTGTATTTGGACCTCGAAGGACGGCGGCCACACCATCTCGGACCGATATCACACGTACATCAAACCACAACATCTCGACCGGGCCAATCCACGAGCTTTGGAGGTCAATGGATATACGGATGAGAGATGGGCCATGGCTCCACTGTGGGAGGATGTTTGTGGTGAGATATTCCGTATTCTGGAATATGGGATATTTTGTGCTCACAATGTGTCATTCGATTGGTATTGGCTTGACCACCATATCAAATCCACCAGCGGTCAAAAAATCACGTGGAGGAAGTTGGACACTCAATCACTAGTCTGGGAACACATCCCAACTCCCAGCGCCTCCATGTCCAAACTCCGGACTCTCTTTGGATGGTCCCATCATAACGCTCACACCGCTCAAAAGGATGTTGAGGATTTGGTGAGGTTGTACAAACTTTGTATCATTCCCACCATTGGCCACACTCCACAACTGGACGCCATCAAAAGTCACGTGGAAGTTGTGAGAGCTCGTGGTGATGATCACGTTTATCTCACCATGATGGATGTGGACGCATTGATCAAAATGGTCCGTTTATCCACACAAAATCGACAAAAATGATTACAAATGTGGTCAGTATGTCTTTTTTTGTTTCTTCTTTTTGGCGGCTTGACTTGCTTTGATGGCCAACATTTGTCTCATGGCCGCTCGTTTGGTTCGATGGACTTTGGTTGTGTTTTTGACACGATATCCACCACTTACTCTCTCTATTGGCATATCAAACCACCCTTTGAAACTTGGCTTTTATTTCTTCCACCACTTTGTTGATGATGTCTAGTTTTTGCTCCAATAGACTCATCCGTTTGTCAAGGTCCGATATCTCTTTGACGATATCATTCCTCATGGCGTCCTCACGAGCGTAAAGATCCCCAATGATCTTGTCATATCGCTCTCGGAGATCCTTCTCACGTTGCTCATTTTTGACCTCACGGTCATCCGCTCTTTTTTGTTGCTCTTTGTATTGCCACAACAAAAACACGGCGAAGGCCACATTTGGCCCACCTTGCATGAGGAGAGTTATGAGCTGTTCGTGTCCCATTACAAACCTTTGATCAATGGTTCGATTTTGGCCGGGATGTCCAACAGGTTGTCAATGATGATTTGTTGGCGCTCCTCTTTGGTGATCTTCTCACCACCATCACTCTCTTTGTCTTTGGCCTCAATAATGTCGTCCACCAATGCCCAAATAATAGGTTGGATGGCCTTGAGGATAGCAGCTACCATTTTGATTTTGTTCCAGTCCATGATTTACTCCCTTATTTTTTGATAATAATCAATGTTAGATTGTCTGTTCCACTTTGAGCACCTACCAACAATTTTTTGTTGTCTTGATTTCCGGTCTCCATTGGGATTTTTAGTTCGTGATTGGCTGGGATTGACCCATATTGAGTGATTGCACCACCAAATATATCATCATCACTCCCAACATTTGCAAAGTTTAAAGCGGTAGGACAAATCAATTTTATTTCTGTACAAGCTTCGGGTAGTGTAATCTCTTGAGCCGCCGTGTCCAATGCTACACGTTGGATAAGTGGATATTGATTTGTTGATGATAGGTCCAATATTGCCATGATTTACTCCAGTAAAAAAGATTTGATTCCAACAGCTAGCGCGACTCCCACCAGCTCACATCCATGATGTGTCATGAGTTCTTTGTGAGATTCGCAATCAATGAAAAACGGCTCAAAACATACCGCCACGGGCGCTCCAACTCCTTTGATGGTGTTGTATGCGTTGGATGTCCAATGGTCCGGTTTTGCCGCGATGTTTTTGGTTTTGTTGTGGAGAGGTCCACACCACTCATGGAGACGTTGAGTGATACAATTGGCCAACACCTCTCCACTCGTGGATCTATGGTCATAGAATACCGATCCATAGTCTCCACCGCCGGCGTTGACATGGCATGAGACATAGACCGAGCGCTCATGACCTTGGGCGTATTTGTTGACACGGTCATGACGTTGGGAGTAGTATCCATCAGATATCACCACAACGTCAATCCCATGTTCTCTCAACTTCCACTCACAATGATGGATGTATTGGGACGTCAATCGAGTCTCATGGACGCCATCATTGACGGCTCCACAATCACTCCACCGGTTTGGTTTACCATGGTGTTGACGGTCCAAAAATACAATCATGGTGTCAATATACTCCATTTTATGTCAATGGTCATCCACGATGACATTGGATGTCATTGGCGTGGATTCATCTCAAAAGCCAACTCCCAACGCCATCGAGTATCGAGCCACCGTTTGGAGATGATGATCATTTTGTGGTTTGTCAAATAGATTTTGGGAGCTGTAACATCCAACACGTCTCCAACCTGGAGCCATCCCAACTCCATATCCACATCCACCTCAATCGTGTTGATTGGGAGACACCTTGACCTCACCATGTCCATTGAGACTTTGATGGCCGTATCCCGGTCATAGATGTAATCACTATCCATGGCCATGGGTTTGACTCCATACCGGTTGACCGATAAAATCGAGTAATCACTGACCACATCATAATCCTCCGATTTGATGTTGGTGACTCTCACCATGGATGTGTATTCCTGATCAAATCCACGTTTACCCCATCGGAGTGTAAATTGGTTCATGAGCTGGGATGTGGATCGGATGGTGTTGATGGGTGAGACTTGAGTCACGTTGGAGTCATCGTCAACCGTGATGGACGCCATAGACGTCACGTGAGTCAATGCCCACATTTGTATCAACACCGGTCTCAATCCGTTTGGACCCATACGGACCGTGATGGGCAAAAATGGAAGGATGTTACCGTTGAGCCAACTCCACGCGGTGATCTTTGGATCGTTGATGTATCCCTCAAAATTGTATTGGTTGAGTATTGGAGCGAGATTGGCCCACGCTCCGTCATCAATGATTTGTCCACTCCGTTGAAGCGCCCACCGACAAATATCTCCAGCCCCTTGGAGATCACCGTCTCCAAATGGATTGACCAATCCACCACCGCCGGTCATGTACACCCACCACTCACGTGACTCACCATTGACCGTGGAGCCGGGGATGGCCACGTCATCACTCGTGTCTAGTTCGATATACGCGTAGATATTCCCACGGCCATCGTCATCAAATTGGATGGTTTTTGTGTCGGTGTCATATTTGTCATCCTGGATCACTGCACTGGTGGCGGTGATGGGATGACCGGCCACCATGAATCGAGCGTTATTGGATGAGTCATGTTTGTGGACACAATAGGACGGGAGCGCGTGGATATTTTTGGTTGTCCCAGCTGTGGTCCGTATCAATCCACCAGCTGATCCCAATATAATAGGAAAAATCTTACCATCGGAGGTGTCAATGTGTCTATTTGGAAACCGTGTATCAATGTATTTGTTGGAGTCCATCAAAAGACGATTGGAGTCATATGGTTGAGCCTCAATGGATATGGAGACTAGCTGGTGGAATTGATTGGGATCTCCAAATTGTGGCTCTTGGATTTGACCACGATACAAAACCACACGATCCTCAAAATCCTGTTGAGCCACATCGTATCTCATGAGTACATAGAAAAACTCCGCTTCCAATCCTTCGATGGTGTCACCTTGACTCCATCTCTCCAATAAATCCACATCGTCCATGATGAGTCCCATGGAGACAATATTGGCCTCCACATTGATGGACGTCAAATCCGCGCTCTCCACAAAATCAAACTCCATGATGGATGGGAGATAATGGAGTGGACCGCCGTTGGATTGGAGTGTGATGTTGTGGGTGGCATATCGATGAACACGTCCACCCCACTCAAACTCCACACAAAACACCGGCGTGGATCCCATCAACTGATTGGAAGTAAAACCCAACATTTATCTCACCTCTCTCAACAAAACCGTGGAGACTCGGAACACCTCACCCATGTTATTTGGGAGTAGCTCGTCACCAATCACGTGGTCAATCTGGATCTCCGTCCCTATGGTGGTGAGGATTTGATTGTGATATCTATTCAACACCACCTCTGATGATGGACCGGTGGCGATGTTTGGTAGGTATACAATAGCATTCTGAGACGACTTAAGATATTGGATGAGTCCCATCATGGCCGTGGGAGCGCTACCATTGACGGCTATTGGTTGTCCGGTGTATAGATTGTAATGATCTGGAGCGGCTTGAGCGGCGTTGAGTGATGATGTGTCCACACCATCCGTCCACGCTATTCTCACCACACGTCCATCACTTCCACGGCTTGAGGTGTAGATTGTTCCATTTGGCGCGGTGTTCTCAATGACATTGGACTCAATCTGGATGGTCCGTCCACGTCCATATTGTGGACCAGCTATGACCAAAGGACCGGCCACCATGGTCCCAATCTCAAAATATCCCTCCGCGGTCTTTTGACTCGTGATATTGAGTCTAAACCCACTCAACTCATCTTTGTTGATTAATACCGTGATACTGGACGGGATCAAAGTCATGGTCCCACTCGCGGGATCGGTCGTTTTGATCCCGATCAGTGTCAAATAGGACTTTTTCGATGAGGTATTGGCCAACACTCCATCACCATTGGATTGGACTCGACGTTGAACCACGTTACCGGCTCCATCATCCAACAAAACGGACCACCCATCACACTCATTGAGGTGGAGATAAGGTCCATTGGCTTGAGTCGAGTGGATGGCTGCTCCCACTCGTGTAAAGTTGATAGCGCCTCCAACATTGTTGTCCACCGTGGCCGCTGTGGACCATGAGGTCCCATTGTGAGTCTCAATCAAGAATTGTTTGAAGTTCACACCGGTCAAGTGTACTCCAATCGCTTGAGACTCCGTATGGGTGACGGCGGTCCCTTTGAGAGTTGTGTCCAAATACCACGCGATTGAGGAGGTGGAGACGGCTGTTGTGTCCGCATTGGCCACCGCGTCCGATCTCCATCCAACGTGTGGCGATGGTGAGACGGTGTGGAGTGTACGTTGGACCGGTGATCCAAACTGTGGAGTCAATGTGTACTCGTCTCCCTCTCGAGCCGGGCCATCCAACGTGGAGATGGTCAACCCATCACGGATTTGGGTGTCAAATCCACGAGGTGAATATTTTTTGGCGTTGAGGTCACCATCAATCCACCCATCTCCCACAGTCGCTCCCAATCCATATGAGAAAAAGTGATAATCCGCGGTCCTATCCGCTCCACCAGCTGTGGGACATCCCCAATATATTGATTGAGTTGTGTTGGTGTCCGTGGTCAATGTACCCGTGATTTTTTGATATTGTCGTGGTGAGAAGGCATCTCCAAAATATACGTGGACCTCACCATTGGAGTTGTCAAGGTGACAAAGGATTTGGATCCCATTTGTGAGCGTCAAACCGGTAGCACTTCCAACCGCCGATCCATATCCGGCGTGTACATCATACACGTGGATACGATCGACTCCAACCACAATCTCCAAATGATATGTGTTGGTTGATGATTGATTTTGGATTTGGACTCCAATGGCCGTCCCTCGTGTCACAGTTCCACCGGTCACATTGGTGATTTTAGTGTGGAGAGTCACTCCATTGGTTTTGTCCGATACCCCTTGGGAGTAGTAAATGACATCACTCCCAGCGGCGTTGAGTGTAATGTGATCTCCACCCAATACATCCGTGGCTCCACCGGTCACATTTTGTGTCCATAGACTACTTTGTTGTGGCTCGTCAAATGGTGCCCACGTATTGAGATCATATCCCCATTGACTATCGATGGGATACGGTTGGAGGCGTCCATACTGTTGAGAGCTCCATCCACCCAATGTGATGATGTGGAGACCATCGGCAAAACTATTGGTCCCAATGTTGGTCCAATTACAAAACATCATGATCTCACCCTGACCGGCCACGGCTTTGATGTTTTCACATCCTCCACCATTGTGGGTGGGTGTTGAAAATTCAATTACACGACTATTGGCAAATGTACCGGTATTATCACCATATTGATACCATTTTTTTGCGTATTCCTCCACACTGACACCAGCCAAATCCGAATATCCACCATGGATGATGGTTTTGGAGAGTTTGTTGACGTAAATGTATAAACGTCCATCCGTATCCAACACCAATGTCCAATCACCACCCGTCAACCGGTTGGATGTACCCGTGGCAAATGATCCGGATATTGAGTCCGCTGGGATGAGTCCGAGTTGATCAAATACACTGTCAAAAGCGTTGGTCACTCGTGTGAATTTGATACTGTCCGCGCTGGCAATATACCCAATGATCAAAACTCCATTAAACTCCACTATTTGTGGGAGATAGAAGTGGGAGCCATCTCCACTCTCACTCTCATCCACAAATTGAAACTTGAGACCACCATTGGTGGATCCATATTGTCTCACACGTGAGCAAAAGGTCAATGAGGTGTTGTGGAGGTTGAGAGCTGCAAATAAGAGGACTTGATTGGCGGTGGCCGCCATCGTGAGCGGTTGAAGTTCAAAACCAGCCGCGCCGGCTCCAAATGTTCCACTCACATCCACATCCTCCGGAAGTGCACGACGTGAGACCAATGTCCACGTGACACCATCATCCGTGGATTTATAGATTTGTACATTGGCTACGTTTTTAACATTGTCAATCACCCACACCGCCAAATTGATGGATCCGTTTGGAAGCTCCATAACCGTTGGGAATCGTTTATTGGACAACAGTGTGGACGCGTCCACCGTGTCAACCTGTACACTGGATGACGTACCATCCACCCCTATTCTATAGACTCGAGTATTGTTTTGAGTGACTGTGGTGTGTTCAACAGCCACCAACACGGTCCCAGTTGAGAGACGGATGGTGTGACGTGGGATGTATTTGTTGTTTACAGCTGGTGATTGTTCCATGGTCACGTCCATCACTTTGGATGGTGTCTCATGGCCATAATGGAGAGAGTCCGTGGAATACTTCCAAATAAAACCGGCGCCGTCTTGGATGTGGCCCGGCTCATGGGTTTTGATCTGGATGTCTTGAGTTTGGACACCTTTGGACGTCACCACCAATGGTGAGTCATTGTTTGACACTGGGATACCGGACAATGATCCATTTTGAGTCAATGTGGATTGATCACTCCAAAAATGGTCCGCTGTTAGTTTAAACGGGACCAAAAATCCTCGTATGCTGTTGGGTGTTACATTGGCCATCAGTATCCTCCACTCCCAGCGCGTTGAGACATCCGTTGGCTCATCGCTCTATTGTACCTGTCAAAGTGTTTAAAAGGTTGTATTATCACGACTTGTGACCCAACACCACCACCATTTTGGAGCGATTGGACACCCTGTTGACCTCCCAACCGATCCACGGTGGCTCTATCCAACACCGCCTCCCCTCGTAGGAGATTGGCGTTGACCACATCCGGCGCGCCATCCGATTGACCAACCATCCCACCCACATCGAATTTGGGTGGCTGTTGAGAGGCGACGGAAGCGGTTTGGGCTCCGGCTATAGCCGTTAGAGAGGCGATCCGGATCCCACGGGCTATCGGTGGAAGTGTCAACGCTTGAGCGATACCGGCGGCCAACTTAAAAGCGATATCCGCCATTGTGGCGGCTTTGTTGCGCTTAAACTCTCTCAACTTCATCTCTTTTTGTTGATCTTGATATCCCTTTTCAATGGATGATTTTGTCACCGCGGCCTCGTTGGCGCTTATCTCACCTCGTTTGTATAGCTCATCGATCGCTTTGGTCTCCTCATCCACTTGATTTTTGATTTGTTCGAGTTGGCTTTGATTGATGTCCGAGAATGCTTGGGAGATGGCTCCAAAAGCCTCAAATATGTTTTGACCCATTGAGGTGATCATGGATATTTTTTCCTGATACTTCTCAATGATCATTTGTTGATTTTGGAGTTCCAAATCCGTCTCATCTTGGATTTGTTCGAGTCGCTTTTGATAGGCCTCATCTCTCAACGCGGTCATCTCATTGATCTCCGCTTTTCGATTTTCCGCGCTCAAATCCTCCAAACCATTGATCTCATCCACCAGTTGGTTGAGTCTCTCTTGTTCCTCAACCGACAACTCACGAGAGGCCGCTTGATCCAATAGGACTCCCATTTGATAGTCCAATTCCTTGGTTTGATTCTGAATCTCATTTCCTAGCTGGTGGACCGCTCGACGTTGTTTCTCAAACTCCGGTGTTAATCGCTCCGATACTTTTAACGTCAAATCATCATAGATATCCAATGACTCATTGAACTCAATATTGAGTTGTTTGTTGAGTTCCATGAGTGCTTTGGTGGCGTCTCCCATTTTATTGATGTTCTTTTGGGCTCGGTCTGCACCGTCCGCCGTTTTACCCATGGTTTGAGGACCCATAGATTTTTCACTTAACTCATTGAACCGATCCAACTCATCATTTGCAATGACAAACACATTGGAGAGATTGTCAACAGCTGTGGAGGTCTCACGTTGGAGATCACCCAACACCACTCGAGCCGTGTCCACATCTCCACTCATGGCCATGGTCGCTACTTGAATCAATCCTATAGTATTTTCAAAACCTTGGGAGATTCCACCCAATACGGTGGAAAATATCGAACCCATAAAAACAGCACCTTGGGACGCGCCTTGGAGAGCCCACGTGATTGATTTGTCACCGGCTATGGAGTTAATTACCTTTTGTAAACTTCCTTGAGCTACGGTTGTAAACTCGGCCATCACCCTCTGAAATTGAGCCATAGAAGCAATACCATTTTTATCAATAGAAACACCAAACTCAACAGCTAAATCGGTCATTGCTTCAAGATTTTCTAACGCTCCGGATTGAATCAAACCGGCTCCACCAGCCTCTCCCAATAGTTTTAACGCAATTGAATTCCTCTCAACCTCATTGTCCATTTGTCCCAATGCTTTGATTGTGTCATTGAATACATCATTGGATGATCTTAACTCTCCATCAACATTTTTGACGGCCACACCCAATCTCTCAAATAATTTGACATTGCCAGCGCCGGCGGCGGCCTCCGTTATTTGGACTTGAAATTGATTAAGTGAATCTGCCAACCCACCAAACTCCATCCCCGCGCCTTCGGCGGCCAATCTCAATCCGGCCAATGTCTCAACTGCTACACCAGATTTTGCACTTGCGTCCACCAACTCATTTGTGAGGTCTGCAAATCTTTGAGACAACAAAACCACGGCGGCCGTGGTTACAACTACACTAGCGGCAAACTTTTTGGTGTCTTCGGTCAATTTTGACATTTTTTTATTGACCTTTTTCGAAGTACGATCCGCGCTGTTCTCCATCTTTTTAAAATTTTTATCTAATTTATCAGCGGCGGCGGCGGCTTCTTTATCCGTAATCTTTGGAATCTTCTTGAGTCCCTTTTCAAGATTGTTTGTTTTAGCCTCGAAATTAATTGATACTGTTTTATTTACATCACCGCTCATATTTTACTCCAATAACAACGACCACGATGGCCATGAGTACCAATACACCATACACAAAACATTTGACACGCGCTGTCATCATTTTGACAAAATGACTCATGATTTTCTCATCTGTTTGACCATCTCATTGGCGATGGTCTCAACTACTTTTTGAGCACCTCGCCGAGCTGGTGACCATAACACAGCTTCGGCGAGTCGTCGCCCTTGTCTCAAATTGGTGTTGGAGTCCGGTCCCACTTTGATCGCCCACGCATATTGAGAGTAATTTTCTACAAAAGCCTGAATGGTATATGGTGGAATAATACGTAGTCCGGTTCGATGTTTGTATTTTGATCCCTCGGATTTTCCATATTTGTTTTGACGGACCAACCAACGCTCCTCACTTTTCTTGGCTAGCTCTTCGGTTCGATCCTCCAACACTTTGACAATGATTGGATCCGATTTTCTAACGATATCCATGATCATGTCTCTTTGGCTAGACCCTACCTCAATAGATCCTCTCCCCTTGCCATATCTCAACACCTTACTCATTTTGATCTCCATTGTTTGATTTTGTCTTTTTGAGCGTCCACCTTTTTACGCTTCGATACTTGTGGAGACTCATGGACCATCATAAAATCAACATAGAGACGAGATTGGAGATCACTGTCCAAAGATTGGAACCACGTTGGATCTCTATTCCAAAAACGTGATATTGCGTATCCTGTCCGCTCTATGGATCCACTGGTGGTGGTTCGGTAAAATTTTCAGTTTCTTGGACCTCGTTGGATGATGGGAGTGATTTGGCCATCTCTCCAATACACACCATCCCAATCTCCAATATCTCATTGACTGGGACACCAGCGCCCAAAAGGGTATCCAAACACGTGGATCCATATTTGTGGACATCCACGAGATGTCTCACCTTTGGGAGACGATAGTCATTGAGACAAATACAAAGCGCCATCGCACACACTCGACCCATGGCCGCTCGTGTTTGATCGTCGCTCCACATTGAGACGATATCAAAACATGTGGAGAGAGGAGGTTTGACCACTTCCAACTCTCCAAATGTTGTCATATTTACTTTTTCCATGAGTTACTCCCTTTGTACTCTTGGTTATGCTTGGACGTATGCAACACCGCCGTAAACCTCTCCAGTTACCTCGATGGTGTTACCATCTGCACTCTCACTCAAGTTGGATACTTCGAGATATACTTTTGAGTATGTGGCGGTGTATGTTTTACCGGATCCCAATGTTTGGGTGTCCACTTCAAAAACAACGGTCTGGAGGAACTGTTCAAAACCATCTCCACCAGTTGACGTCAATGGAGCTCCAGCATTAAAACCACGGTTATAGATTCGATCCATGAGGTTGTCCGCTGTTGTATCCGTCAATGATCTCATGTGTACCGAGAATGAGATGTTGATCACTGGATCGTCGCCCTTACGTAGTCCCACTATGGCTCCACGATCTCGAATCACCACGCGATCCGCTCCAGGCTCGGCGCTAGCGAAGTCCCCGACCTCAAACGATACCTCATAACTGGATGCGGCTCCGTCCGTAATTGTGATTTTACCGTCTCGACGGGTTGTTACTACTGTACTATCGGCCATGATAGCCTCCTTGATGTGTTTTGTGTTAGGTTAGATATAAATAGTGTAGCACTTCAAAAGCCAATGTGATTGACATCCACTCTCCAGAATCACTCAACTCATTGTCCATCCCACCAAAGCGGATTTGGATCTCATCGTGGAGCGGTGTGGATCGTTTTGTGATGGCATTAATAACCGTTTGAGCACTGTCCAAACCATCATCAAAACTCTCAATTTGGTCCTTTGGTC
>CAACVD010001125.1_pt1 | contig 12891 bp, 7 predicted proteins | sample 2381771 | NCBI WGS metagenome assembly CAACVD01 (sample SAMEA5211965, study PRJEB30684) | marine metagenome | biome: Marine; feature: Epipelagic; material: Water | collected 2015-10-15 | depth 15 m | reverse complement strand
TCATCATCTGCTAAAGCAAATTGTGTAATTTGAAAAGAACCATCATTTCTTGCAAGTAACTCTCTTCCTTTTTTGGTCAAAATAGCGTCTACTGTGACGATTTGGTTATTTAAATAGCCCATTTTTTAAAGTAATTTATTTATAAATATATCAAATTGTTCCTTCTTTTGCTAATTTAGCAATAATATCATTAATATTTTCTTCTAGTTTTTCATTTATGAATTCATTTTTTATTAAACCTTTTGTTGTAGTAAAAGATGAAGATGGAGGAATCATATCTATTAATACCGAAGTTCCATCAGGATTATATCTTCTAATTAAGAATTGATCTAAGTTAATTAATGGGGGAATCTTGGGTTCAACTTGTATAAACATTGAACCTGTGGATGTAGCAGAAGTATCATTAAGTGTTACTTTATTTACTAAAAATACTCTATCTTCTCTTCCCTGAATTCTAAATTCATCACCCACTTGTATAGTAAATGGTTCATTAATAGGTTTAAAAGTAGTATTTGTATAAGGTTCTTGGGTTTGACCTAGTATCATAGACATACTAACAGATCCTGTTAATTGATTTGTATAATTACTTCCTGTTGTAAAGAAAGGACCTGAAACAGATATAGTAGGTATTTGAGTAGGTATAGCTCTCAAATATGCAAGAGATAACCTAAAGTTACCTGGTGGTATTGTAAATCCAGAGTTATCAGCTACATTAACTGGAGAAAAAGCCCCCATACTAACTCTTACATATATTTTATCTCCTAATTCAAAATCTTGTGGTGGTGATTCAAAGTTTTTAATTTCGGTTGAATTAGCACCTATAGTAAAAATTTCTTCACTTAAAGCTATTCTAGCACCACTTCTTTCTCTTACTAGCCTTACAACAGCGGGTTGAGAAGTGGATTGATCATTTACGAGGAAAACTTGACCTTCAAATTTAACTGGGGATTGGGAATCTTCGGGAAATGTAAATTCATCAGTACTTAAATTAAAGCTATTACTGTTATCTATAGCTTCAACGGTAAAATCGACTCTTTGTGGGGCACCAGTTATATCACTTAGAATATCTCTATAAACATGGGTAGTATAATCTGTAGAAATATTTAAAGGGTTATTTACTTCAATTGTAGATTCAAAGGCATCATTAGCATTACTAACATCATAAATAGAAACTTTTTGTGTTGTAATAATTGGATCTATTCTTCGAGCTCCCTTTATTACCCCTGCTTTTTTATTGAAATTATCTAAATTAATCCCAACAGCAGCATTTGTTAAAGAAGGATCATCAGTTTGTAAAGTATCATCTAAAGATATATCAACTATATTACCTTGCTCAAAAGTACCTTCTACATCATAAAATGAGGGAGCATCCTTAGGAATAGGTTTATATGCTGTGCCATCTATACCTATAATATATTTTAATTTTGCCTGAGTAGCAAATTCTAATTCTGGTGAAGTAGGAACTAATAATTGGAAAAATCCAAAGAATGCCTTAGTTTGTTCTATAACAGGTTTTTTACCAAATGAAGAATCACCTCCCCATATTTTTTGGATGTTATTTTCTGTATAGGGAGTTCCCGATGGTGAAAATTTATTTAAAAATAAACCATTTAATTTCGATCCATTATACCTTGGGAGTATTGATCTTTGAGAAGTGTAATTAGAATCTGGGATTGGGAAAAATTCTGCATTCCTATTTATGATTGGTAATATATTAATTGGGTTTAGTAACCCACTTGTATAATCAACATCAAAATATAAAGTACTTAATCTATTATCTATTACATTATTAAATAAAGGTTGACAATCAATATGTCTTTCAAAATCCTGGAATAGTTGTTGATCATATGGCTCATATGAAGCTAATACTGTTGTTTTTGGATTTGGGAGCAAAGATCCCGTACTTATTTGGAATAAGGCATTACTAGCTGTAACAGAACCAGAAATTATAGTTTGGGGTTTTAATAAAGCTGGAGTAGCCATTTCTAACTCTAAAGATAAATTTTCCCCTTTTACTGGTACATTAGTGTTAAAGCTACCGGATACTGTAAATGATCCTGAAAACTCATTTATTGTTGAAGTAATTAGATCTGTAAATGTATCTATAAAAGTATCAGTAGTACTTGACTTAAGTTTAAGTATTAGATTAAATGTTTGATTACTAATCGTAGCATCCGATATGATACTTCCTGAATAAATTACTGATCCTGTAAAGTTTATAGGTAAATTAGGTGTTTGGGGAGTAGAATAAATCCCCGAAGAAGTATTAAATAAATTATTAGTATCACTTTCAAAACTATATTGAGAAATAGCAATAGTTTCATTTAAACCATTTAAATATGCTACTCCACTACCTGTATCATTTAATAAGCTTTGAGATTGAGCAATACTAGCACTTGCTAAGAACGGGTAGTCTTCATAACTACTAGATAATACAAATTCAGAGTTTGAATGTCCATGAAAGTTAGAATCTATATCAAATTGGACATACCCCGATCCCTGACCTACTTTAGTTACATTAAAACTTTCAAGACTAGTACCAAAATCAAAGTTTAGTCTAGTAGCATTATCAAGAATATTAGTAATATCATTCCCCTCTTTGTTAGTAGTTGATAATTTTAAATTTCTTAAAAAACCAGCTGCACTAACTTTATTTAAAAACATTTCTCCAGAATTAGGAGCAGTATTAGCATTATTAAATTTAGCTAATGATGATGTTTGGGCTTCATCGTACACAAAATAATCAAAGGAAGATGTAAATGTAGGAGCTGTAAAAATGTTTAAAAATCTTTCACATCCTGGATTTAGAGATTGTGTAGTAATTGTAAGTTGAGAACCACTAAACTCCCCATTATAAAATTCATCTTGGTTATCAACTATTTTTGTTACACTTCCCGATAAAGTAGAGAATGTTTCGGTAAATGATTGAGTTATATCAAACCCAAAAGTTTTAACAGGACCACTACCTGAGGGTCCTAGAGGTGAAAAGTCAACAGTGTTGAATTTTTCAAACGATCCACCTGTTCCCCCTCCAAATACTTGAATTGAAGAACCAGTTGTAAAGTTTCTAGGTTGGGATTTAACTGATCCTGATATTGTTATATCTTTAAATGTTAAAGGGGTATTAAATCCACCTTCTGGGGTTATTGCAATAGTAGTATTAGGATTAACTTGAGGAGGTCTTACTCTATTTCTTTCAAGTAAATGTTGTTTAATTACAATACCTGTTGAAACGGATGTCCTTGCAGGTACATAATTTTTGATTGCTTTAAATAGTGAATTATCAATATATTTAATAAGTCTAAAGTAATCATTTGGATCTGCCTTAATATATTTTTCAAAATATTTTAACGCAATATCTCTTAACCCATCATAATAATCTAAAGAAGAAGATAAATTTCTAGGATCTGCAATTTGTTCCGTTATTTGATTATTAAAACCTAATTCGTGGATTATATCATCATTTATTTCATCTTGCGGGGAGAATGCTACTTGAAGTAAATTAGTATCTTCCGTAAATGACTGTGAAGCCTCATAATTTTGTTGTATAGTTCTATAGGGAGAAAGAACATTTTCATATGCTACATTATTATAAACATGAATTTTATCTGTTATTCTATTTTTAATTCCAACATTAGGGTTATTTAAAAATTGAATTTCTATATTATTATCAAATACTCCTAAGGCATTATAGGAGTTAGGGGTAGTAGAGCGAAATGATGATGTTGGGGGAAAAGATCCTGTAACTTTAGGATGAATTGAATTTAAATTATTACCCGTATTAATAGCACCCACTAGAGAAGAATCTTCACCCTCTCTTGTTCTGAACATTAAAGTTTCTACGGGTGAGTTTGAACCAGTTAATACTCCATTTTCTATTGAAAGTGGGTTCATTATATGGTTATACCAAAAACTCTCAGATAATAAATTAGCCCAATATCTAACTTCTTGAATTGAACCCGAAAATTGACTAGATCCTGTTATTTCGGGAGTAAAAAATACGTTTGTAGCGGATCTACCTATTACGGCTTGACTTCCAGTTCTATAACCTAAGGTATCTACATAAGCAGGAACAGTAATAGAAGTACTACCTGTAAATCCTAATTTAGTACCATCATTACCATTATAAATTTTATTACCAGCATATAATTCAAATTCATTTGAACCACTGTCATAATGTAACATGACATTCCACCAATCTTGATTTAAAAATGGTAAGTTAATTGAAGAAGAAAAGAATTGGGTTGATCCACTTACATATAAAGTTAAATCAGCAAATTGGTTTTGGGGATCTATAGCACTCCCCGAAAATGAACCTGATGCTGAGCCTGATCCATTATATTCTAAAACAATAGCAATTGAGGATGTTGTATCAAAACTAACACCCCCCCTATCTTGTTTGAGGTAAAATGTGCTTTGCCTTATATCGGGTTGGAATGGTAAAGTATTAGGATCTAAATCGGACTTGAACCTATATTCAATAGTTCTAGGGACTAAAGGATCAATATCCCATGAGTGGTTGAACCCATAATCAAAACCAAATAAAGTTTCTGAGGAAAAGTCTGTTATAATTCCATCTTTACTACCTGATATTGTAAGAGCTTTATTAAATATTCTTCTATATAAATCCCAATCATTAGTATTAACTCTATCCTTACCCCCAAATTCATATATTCTTAAAACAGTATCAGGTAATCCCCAAATATTAATTAAGCTTCTTAAACCTGATATGGTTCCTTTTCTTTTAGCTAAATAAACTAAATTATGATATAATCTTTTATAAATTTCTTTACTTACATCATTAATAGGAACAGGTTCATTACTTGCAGAAACAAAAGTATTAATAACCTCATTTTCTGTACTAGGGAAAAATGAACCTGAATCATTAATTCCAATTAGTCCTGTAAATATATTATTATTATCAAAGTTATTCCCATAAACATCATAACCAAATGATTTTAAAGTTTCTTCAACAATTTCAGGAGCAATACCTGTATTTATGTCATTTGTAGCTCTTAACTTATTAGTTATGGATCTTATATATAACCAAATATCATCGAAATGTTGACCAATCATATTTGAAAATTCAATATAATTGTTATTATCTGGATTTTCTCTTATAAATTCAGGGATTGTATAATATAACCAATTAGGGTTATCCTCATCAAATCTAGAAGCGGTAAAAAGAGCACCACCATAAAAAGGACTACTTACATTATCACTTCCTAACCACGTTAACACTTCAGTGCTACCTGTAGATTGTAATATATAAGGAGCTGTTGAATTTGATTTAGGATAAGCGTTAGAACCACTATTAAAATATAAGAAATATTCGAACCCATCAAAATTCCTAATAGTTTCATTTATTTGGTTATTAAAACCATGAATAGAAGCAGAGGTTTCTGGAGAATTTAAAGTAGTTCCTGTTATGGTTCTAAGAGAATTTATACTATTTTGAAATGATTCTATTTGACCTGCTTTATAGTAAAAATTTTCTAATCTTTGTTTTGCTGAAGAAAAGTGGACAAAATCATCATAATCACTTATGGAATAACTAACATTTAATGATATTCCTGATTGGCTTAACAAATATTCGGATTGTGCTAAAGAGGATGTAAAAGATGAAGTTGTAAGAATTTCTAAATTTTTAAATTCCGTAGAATTATTTACATTATCCTTTATTTTTAAATTTATATTGGGGCCCTTAATATCAATTAAATTATCTGAGGGGATTGGAATATCAGGGAAGGAAATCTCATATGCTAAAGTTTCAGAAACTTTACTTACTATTTCTAATCCAGTTTTAGTAGTAATAGAAGAAGGAAGTGGTTCATATAGTTTAACTAAAAATGAAGTTTGGGTAGTAGTAGTATCTAATTGGATATTTACACAAATATAATAGTTATTACTACCTAAATTTAAATAAAACTCATCAAAATATCCTACAGTGTCTATTTTAGATTTTAAGGAAGTAACTTCTTCTCTAATATCTTCACTACTAAGAATATTAGATTGTAATCTTATTTCTGTTCTATCCGAAGATATTTCAGATATGAAAATATCACTTATTTCAGGTGATATAAAATTATAAAAAGCAAATACTGTATCCCTATCATACCCGGCATCACTAATGTCTATTTTGGGATTTAGTAATATTTCTTCTATATCTTCATCAGATGTACTTTTATTATTTTCAACTCTATAAGTTTTAAAATTTGGATTAGTAAATCTTAAATTTCTATTAGCATCATATATAAAAAATTCTATTTTATCTATGGTTGGATCAAAAAAACTATCAACTTCAAAAGAAGGGATTATTGATTGATCTTGAAGTTCAAATCCATCATTTAAAAAAGAAGCAGGGTCTATTAGGGAAATAGAAGCTCTATTAGGGTTAAACTTTAAAACTGGTTCATTATTGGAATGGGAAGTTCCAGCCATAGGAGTACCATTAGGCATAAGATGATAATATCCTATATAATCCCTACCATCTAAATACTGAATTTCTCCACCTTCTGTATATAATCCTCTCATTTTATTTTATTAACCTCCATTATTAATCCCAGCAATATTGGCTCCTGTAGTAATTATTTCAGCTTCTGTTGAAGTAACTCCTCTTGAAAATTGTTCTACAAGATTCAAATTTTGCTGTCTTATTTCTAAATTTTCTTGCCTTAATTCAGTTATTTCATCAAGTAAAGCTTGAATTGTTTCGTTTTGTTCCTTAAATCCAATATATTCTGTAGATTGTTTAATTAAAAATTCATGTGAGTTAGCTTCTCCCAATTGGGGTATATCAAAAAACAAATTATCATATATGATAAAAAAATCTTCTACGGTAGCCAAACTAGGGTCAAAAAAAGTTTCATCCGGAATTTGAACTAGTTGAGTAAATTGAGTATCAACTGTATTCTGAAATTTTTGTTTATTAAAAACTTGTCTACTAAAATTTACTGATTGATTACTCATCCTTCTATCACTTTAAATTCTAAATCTGTATCAAATATTTTAGTCTCTCCATCAATAGTAATTTGTATTAATGCTGTATAATATCTTTCTGGTTCTAACCCATTCATATAAACATCAAAATAACTATTACTTTCATCAGCACTTATTTTAGTAAATGATGAGTCAAAATCAATCACATATTCATTAGTTTTACTATCTTTAACAGCATATAAAGATGAATCCCTAGGTAAATAAAAATTCTTAGTATATCCCGAAGATGTTAAAAATGTACGAGCAGGAAATTTTTCTATTGCATTTATATTAAATTTAGCTATTTCTTCAGGATAATATTCTGCTTTATTGTTTGATAGTGATAATAGAGCCTGAGTAGTTACTAATTCTGTTGTATCTGAGGATCCTGTATTAAATATTGAATCATCCCATTTAATTTCTAATTGGGGAGGATATATAGTATTTGTATCCCTTGAGAAAAATTTTAATTCAGTTTGTTGATTAGTATCGTCAATAAATTCTTGGGATTGAGATTGTCTAATTATAAAGCCATAATTAGTAAATACCGAAGATGACCAATTAGTTATAAATTCTGTAACATTAGTATTAATGTCCAGAGTACTATAATAATCAAATGATTGAGATGCTACACTAGCAGTATACCATGCTCCTCCTCCTTGATTATTTGATCCTGAATAAGATCCAGTTATTCCCGCTGTTGGGTTAAATCCAGCTACGGAAGGATCAGTTAACCAAACTCCACTTCCAGAAGTTAACCTCCAATCCCATGAACATCCATTTACTACTAAAGGATCAATTAAATATTCTCCTGATCCCATATTCCAGTTCTGTCCTATTGCATTAATTAAAACTGTAGTGGTTGAAGTTAAACCACGAGCATTCGCAGAATATACTCTTAAAAATGAAGTAGTAGAAAATCCACTAGCTATTACATCTAAAACATTATATATCTCATTAAGATCGAATTCAACTAAAAATCTAGAAGCCTGAGGGAAATCACCTTCTTGTTGAATAGGTGCTCCTATTTTAAAATCAGTAGTAGTTTCAATAATAGAATCTAATCCTGTATTCATAGCAGGATATCCTGAGTATAAAGTAGCGTCTTTTACGGGAAATAATTTATATACTGCCATTATTTTTTATCTAAATATTCCAGGTGGAATTGGGTTAAAAGAATCTGCATATGTTTTTCTAGGTGTAAATGGTTGGGTAGTTGAAAAAGTAAAAGATTGATTTCCTATTCTTGTAGTGTAGGGTACATTAATAGGACCTCCATTAGGTAAAGGATTTTCTAAATCTAAATTAGTACTATCAGTTCTAAATTTAAGTTGGGGTTCTAAAGCCAATGCCACAGACATATATGGTTTTTGGGGAGTATAAAAATGAGTAAAATTAGAACTTGGATCATTTATAGGTCCACCAAATGGAAATCTATCTTCTAAATCTAAACTAGTTTTATTAAAACTATTTTCCAAAAAAGGATTTTGGGGAGGAGTATTATTAGGGGGGTTAGGGGGGCTAGCCGCAGGTAATTGACTAGAGTCAATGGCCATTGGAGGAAATGCATTAGTAGGGTTAGTTGGAGTTAATGGAGTTGGCATAATATTTTTATTTTATAATGGTACTACCCTTCCTTTTATATCTCTAGAAGAATATTTAACTTCAAAAATCATAGGATCTAAAGAAGGATAAACTACCTGATCAATAGTGGCTCCTCCTATATCATAATAATAGTTACTATAACCTAATGATGATCCTGCCTTATTAATTATTTCTATACTTTTTACAGTTTGTACCCCTTCAATACGTGATAAAAGAGTATTAACATCAGTTAATAAAATGGGTTCATTAATTTCAAACTTATCTCTACCAAAGTATAGGGATAAACTAGTAATACAAGCACTAAGAACTCTATCATTATTAAAATTAGGTCTTACTACTATATCGAATTCTACTCCTATATTTACTACAAAGGCATCTCTAATTCTTATAGAATCTCCTACCATTCGATATTCTGATAGATAAGTTCTTAAATTATTTTTTAAAGTAGTGGACGCTGTACTAAGGTGTCCTTGAGAATTTTGAGATAATACATATAAATCTAATACAGTAGGGGTTTCTCCAGGATTAAGTTCTCCAATTTGAGTTGGTATTGCGTATGCCTTTGAAATTGTTCCAAATTCAGGAGGCATGGATAGAGCTCTAACTAAATAGTCTTGGGGTGTTACTGTTCTTAGTTGGTTTTGGAAATTACCCAAAGCATTTTGTTTTACTTCTTCTAACGTATCTCCGTCAGATCCCCCATCTGCCCTAAGGGAGTTGGTACTTGATAAACTACCAAATATTGTATTAGCTAAAGCAGTGTTACCTATTTGAGTGGGGTTTTTAAATGTAACTCCACTTGTATCTACATTAATTAAAGTATTAGCACCTACATTAGCACTTACCCCCCCACCTGTTAAATACCTAACGGTGAGGGTAGTATTAGAAGGAGCTATACCATAAGTATTAGTAAGTACAAAATTAGTTGGTGAAAAAGCAGTGGTGAGTTTAGTCTGTTCAAATGGTAACCCTAAACCTACATTATTAGGATTAGGAGTAATTTCTTCATCATTACTATTAGTAGTACCCGCACCAAATTCTAACTGAAGATTACTTGCATCTAAAAGTCGGGTAGTAAATCTTCTTTGTACTTTTTTGAGTTTTAAAAGACTAGGAACAGTGGTATCAGTGTAGGTATTAGGGTCATTTGGGTTAGTATTATTAATAGAATCAAAAATAGATTCTTGTGCTAAGTTGGGTACTTCAAAGTACTCATTTCTATCACTGTCAAATATATCTAAAATCCCTATAATTCTAGCATTTTTAATATTCCTAGTAGCGAATTTTTGGGGAGAATCAAAACTAAAAGTTACTGTATTAATAGTAGAAGAAATAGCCTTTCTAGTTTTTCTAAGTAGAAAGAATTCAACAGTTGTCCCCGATAATTGGTAAACTGTTACTTCTGTAGGATCTAAAGACGAGGAAAAAGAAAAATCAACTTCATCTTCTATTATAAAAGAAGTAGGGGTTCCTGTGTTTGATGTTACTGTTGTGTTTGAGGGTATTCTTAGTGAATAATTAAAATCAGGAACTTTTAAACCTCCTTCATCCTTAGCAGGTAATTGTTGAAAAAAATCAATATCTACTGAGGCAGCAGAAGTAACCTTAGGTCTATATCCTAAAAGGTAAGCTAAATCAAATACATTACTAGTTTGTTTAGCTCTTTGAATAAAAGTTTCTTGAATTTGATTATCTATATAAAATGATAAAACATCTCCTACATAAGCAGCCATTTCCATGAATAACATACCTGTGGATGAAGGTGAAAAATCATTAAATGTACTTGGGAAATAGGTTTTAGTATATTCTATAAGTCTATCCCTAAGACTATTAAAATCTTTATTTATATATCTTATATCTCTTTTTAATTCTGCCATTATTGTAAATTAATACTTATAGAATCTGAAATTCCAAAACTTCGAATTGAATAAATTACTGAAAGTTGGATGGTATTTTGGTTTTCTAATTTAGTTATATCAAACTGATTGATAGTTATTGTAGGAAAAAATTGTCCTATTTTATCTTGCATTATTTCTCGTAATCCTAATTCAACATCATCTTGAAAATCAAATAATAATAATCTTAAATCAGCTCCAAATTCGGGATTAAATACTCTTTCTCCTTTATTTGTTAGTAAGAAATTGATAAGATTAGCTCTAATTTGGTCCCTAGTTTGGAAAGTAGGATTAAAGACAGCATCCCCATTTAAAGGAAAATCAAACCCAATAGCTGTACTAGGGGTTAAATCTAATGGAAATTTTTTACTAACTATGGTAGCCATTAATTACCTTTTAATAGTGAACCAATTTGACCTAAACTAACTTGACCAGAAGGTAAAGTACCATTAGCAGAATCTAATCCACGTTGGGGTTGAAATTGACCTGATAATGTTGAAGTAGTCATAGTATGAGCAGTTTCCCCTAAAATATCTTTATAAGAAGATCTTAAATTTGATCTTACACCTTCTTTATTAGTAGAAATTGTTGGGGTATGTACCGTTTCATTTATTACAGGGGAAGGACGTTTTACTGCTTCAAGTAAAATATCCTTTAATTCTTCTCTTATAACTTCCCTTGTTGCCTCTTTAATTATAGATTTTAACTTTTCTATTTTCATTTTATCTATTTATTATAAATACTAAAATAATTAAAATTATTATTTTTCTTTTTTACGAATTCTATTTCTTCTTCTATCTTTTCTTTCTTGTTTTCTCTCTTTACGATCTTGTTTTATATCTTTACGTGCTTCTTTTCTAGTTATTTCACCGGATTTTCTTTCTTCTCTTCTTTCTTTACGATCTTGTTTTCTATCCTTTCGAGCTAATTCCCTAATTTCCTTTCTTGTAAATCTTTGTGGTAAACCTTCTATTTCTATTTCTGGCAATTCTAATTCTGTATCAGGAAGTATTACATCCATATCAGCTGATATATCATCAGGATTTACTAATTCCTCATTAATTGGAGGAGCAAATGGATCAGTAATATAAATTAAATCATAATTATCTATCTGGAATTGAATTTCTTGGACTAATACTTCAGGAGAAGTAGTAAATGATAAATCAGTTGAAAGAGAAACCCCATTTGTAGAATTTAACCCATTTACTCTAGTTTGGGTTAAGGAAGATTCACTTGTTTTATACTCAATAGTAAGTCTAAATCCTTTATAGAATAGAGGATTATCTGAGTTGGGTTGTAATCTTGATAAAAGATTATTACTATTATCAATATTTTCCTCTGGAGAGGATGAACTACCAGCTTGATCTAAAGCATCAGAAAATTCTTCATCAAAATCGGCTTGAATTTCTTCTAAAGGAACTTGACCAGAATTTGCGACATATGTTAAAAATATTACAATATCTAAAAGTATTATTGCTACATCTAATATTATTTCTAATATGTCAGATGTATCCTCTATTTTATCTGATATTGGAGGAGCTGCCTCATTTATTAAATCTCCGGCTCCTTGAACTTTTTGAGATGTAACACTTAGTCTATCTAAATTTTGTGATAAAGAAGTAATAACATTTAGTGGTAAACCCACACCTATGGGGGCACCAGTGGGAATAGGTAGTGAAGTAATTGTATTAGTGGCTACGTTAATTGCAGTACCAGTAATATCAAGAGTTTGTCCTGTTTTTCCTAAAGTACTTAAAATTGCCTTTACACCTGTAAGTACTCCTCTTACAACTGAAATATAGGTTACTGTTTGGTTTAGAATTTCTCTATATTGACTTAAACTTTCTGCCAGTTCATTTTTAGTTTGTTGTGGTAAGAATTGGTAAGAGGTTTGATAAACAGATTGAACAAATAAGGGGTCTCTTAGAATACTTGTATCAAATTTACGTTCTTTCCCTTCTTTAACATCTTCAACAGTAGTGGCCTCTTTAATTTGTTTTATTAGATCTCTTTCCTGTTTTCTAGTAATATCACCTACTTCCCTTAATTGTTTAACTTCATCAATAGCATCTTTACGAGTTTGTTCTAATTCTCTTTCTAATTCTCTTTGGTCTTCTCGTTCTTGTTGTTTATCTGCTCGTTCTTTTTGTCTATTTTCTTTTCTTTCTTCTTTTTCTTTTTTTCTCTGTTCTTCTTTTTCTTGCTTTTCTCCCCTTCTATCGTATTTTCTTTTTCTTCTTGCCCTTTCTTTATCTTCTTTTTCTTCTTCTCTAGCTTTTTCTCTGGCTTCTTTTTCTAAATCTCTATTTTCTCTATCTGTTTGTCTATTTTGTTTTTTTTCTTCTTCCCATAAGAGATTTTCCTCCTCTAACTCTCTTTGATATTGTAATTTAGCTTCTTTTCTTAATTTATT
>CAACVD010000299.1_pt3 | contig 12891 bp, 11 predicted proteins | sample 2381771 | NCBI WGS metagenome assembly CAACVD01 (sample SAMEA5211965, study PRJEB30684) | marine metagenome | biome: Marine; feature: Epipelagic; material: Water | collected 2015-10-15 | depth 15 m | reverse complement strand
TAAACAAAAATCTTTATCTGTATCACCCTCAAACCTTAAAGATGGTTCAGTTGTACTTTTTGTTAATAGTAAACTATCTCCTGAATTATGATTTATTGTTACTCCCCCTGCAAAAGTTGAGTTTTGTGAACTATCAATAGTTAACGCAGTTGTTGGGGTTGCTGAGTTATCACCATTTCCAATAATAAAATTTCCACTTCCATCATTATATATACGACTATCTAAACCACCACCAGGAACACTTAATATAATTTCAGGACTAGCACTAGTTATTTGTAGTTTACTATTTGTAATATTTACATCTCCTGCAAAAGTTGAACTTGTACCATTCATTGTAAGAACAGTAGCATTGTTAGTTCCTATTTCTAAATTTCCACTATAATGATTATATATATAAGCATTATCAGTACTAGAATTATTGTATAGTTTTAAACCACTTGATGCACCTGATGAAGAAGCAATAACTAAACCTGTAGTAGTTGTTGCATTTATTCTAACTGCACTCCCAAAAGTTCCTGTTCCTGCAACTAAAGTATTTCCATTTGTAGCATTTACTGTAAACTTATCTGTATTGATTGCTAAATCGCCAGGAAAAGCAACATTACCTGAAGTCGCATTAGCTGTGAATTTATTTGTGTTTACTGCAAAGTTTCCACCACTACTTAATAATTGAGATGTTGACAAACTTCCTGTTACAGAAATTGTGCTACCTGATTCTGCCATTATAGAATCAGCAATTACATTTGTAGAACTAAACTTAGCAATGTTTCCTGCTGTTCCTGTTCCATCAACTTGAGTATGATCTAATTTTTCCCATGTATTATTAGCACCTGCTATAACCCAATCTCCAACTGCCCAATTTGACAATCCATTTAATGATTGAGTTCCACCAACTGAAACCACATAATAATGACCCTGAGTTATAAAAGGAGAGTTGTCTATTGTATATTCTTGACCAGAAACCATGATGTCTGCATCAAGTGTTAATTGAGTGTTACTATCTACATTTGTCACTAGAGCTGTTGCTCCAGATGCTTGATTTATAACTTTGTCTCCATTTGTAACAGAGCTTGTAAAATTTTGACCTGACTGAATTAATTTATTTGTAGCTGTTCCTGTTGTAGTTCCTGAATCTGCTTCTCCACCACCACTAGCAAGAGTTGGACTATTTGTTGTAGCATTCCATGTTCCCATAAATCTAAGACCACCTGCCAAAGTATTAATCTGACTTTGTGCTTTTCCAAATGCCTGTAAAATAGAATCACTTGATAAAATATTTGAAGCTGTTGGTGATGCTAAACCTGTTAGCACTTTTCCTGTAACAGAATTGTTGTCTAATGTGACTGCACCAGATACATTTGAACTACCATCAAAGCTACTTATAGTAGCAGTCGCCTGACCAGTCAGAGAGATGTCTCTAGCAGTTTGTAGTGCTGTTGCTGATGCAGAGTTCACACTAATTGAACTTGGTAAACCTATTTGTAATTGCTGACTACTTGCTGTAGTTTCAACTTCATTAGTAGTTCCAATAACACTAAATGTCTGTGTATTAAGTGTTACATCTCCTGTTCCTGAATCTCCACTAAAATCTAAATCACTTGCAGCATCTAAATTATCTACATAAGATTTTGTAACTGCATCTTGTGCTTGTGTAGGGTCTGTTAAATTTGATATTCTTCCTGTTATTGAAACACCTGTGCTTGTTGTTGCAAGTTTTTCATTATTTGTGTGATATAATTTGGCTACATTTGCTGCACCACTAAAATACTTATTGCCTCCTGCTGTTGAAATTTCAACATTAGCACCCCATATTCTTAAATCTCCTGTTCCTGTATCAGAAATATAACTATTTGAGCTATCATGATAGATTTCTAATCCATCACTAGATGTTCCATAAATACTTTTTACATTATCATTATGGATAGTATTTCCTGTCATAGTTCCACCTGCCAATGGCAAGAAAGACCCACCACTTCCTGTAATACTTCCTGTGACTTCTAAATCTCCTGTTACTTTTGCACCACCTGTTAGAGTTTCTAATTTTTTATTGTTGTCATACATTAACTCTACACCACCATCTTTAATCATTTTTGCATGAAAATCATTAGTATCAGAAAGAAATTGTATTTCAGAATTACTTTTTATTCTTAACTGACCATTACCTGAATCTTCTATATAAGAATGTGAGCCATCATGGTATATTTCTAAATCTGGTCCTGCACCAAATCTTGCCTTTGCATTATCTGCAAAATCTATATTTCCTGCTATCCCAACATTTCCACTCAATGCAGGGTTTGTTACTATTCCAATTTGTAAAGTATTTCCACCTGCTGAGGTTACTGTTGTTTCTATTTCATTGGCTGTTCCTAAAATGATAAATGCTTCACTATCTAAATCAACATCTCCTGCAACACTTGCATCATCCCCTCTAAAATCTAAATCTTGAGCAGTAACATGAGTTTCAACAAAATCTTTTACTGCCTTACTTGTAGGAATAGATGTGTCATTGTTGTTATTAGTAATTCCATCTGCAGAATCTACAAACTTTGTAATTACAATGTTTTCTCCTGTATCTTTTAATGAGCCAAATTCTAAAATTGAATTGACTTTAAAATCTCCTGCATTATTAACAAACAAACCTGTTGAATTTCCAGATCCATCAGTTAATTCTTTTAATGTTGCAGAAATAGCAGCATTATCAGTTGTCTTAATTAAGCCAACATAGGTATCTGATATTCGTGTGTTAAATAGTGTCGCCATCTTTTTTTGTTTTATTTTCTTCTATTTTTTTTAAAAATATTTTTAATTTCTTCAAATTTTTTTCCTTTGGTTTTGATTTCCATGTACTTCCTTTATAACTCATAAAACCCATCCATTAAATGTTGCATCTTGAGATGGATATATATCATCATTTGAATTAGATACATATTTTGGAAATTGACTTTGATTAAAAGCCATATAATCAATAAATCTTCTAGAATACCATTCAGCATTTGTTCTTGCTTTTTCTACTAGAAAATCCACCTCGTTTTTACTTACTGTTTCTGATGTTTCACTTAAATGTTTGTAAACCCCTCCATTACGAATTTGGTAAGCAGCAAATGGAATATATTCCACCTGAGCAAACCAGATTAGCATTGGTTGGATGTAGTCTTGTAATAATGTTTTGTATTTAGCATTTGCAGGTTGATCAATAGTTGGCATCAATCCAATCAATTCATTATATAACTCAGTTCCCATATAATTCTGTATATGTATTTCCTGTGCGATTTTTAGAAATTGAATGAATTTGTTCGTGTCAACATTGCCATCAATGATGCTATTCCTAACTAAATCTGTTCTATTTATAAATAATTGTGTCGCCATAATTTATTTCTTTGGATATGCCCCCCTGCCTGGCAATTTATCTGTTGCAATTTCACTTTGTCTTGTTCCTCTAGGATTTTTAATATAAGATCTAGGAATTGTTCCTGTTCTTTTATAGTTGTCTATGTTAGAACTTTCATATTTTCCTTTTTTTAATCTAAACAAAACTCTTTCCCAAACATGTTGGCAATAAATTCCTCCTTTTAATTTAAAAATGTCGTATCTTATATTAGGTCTGTGTCTAAATTGAACATTTACAGATTCAAAATTTGATGCTCTATCAATATCTTCTATCCTCCAAACCAAACCAGATTTTCTGTTTCCACTCAATCGCATCATTTCTCTGCAAAAATCTCTTGACTTTGATGTTGTACTATAACCTTTTCCATTAGCATATCTGTAACGAATCTTATATAGCCCATTTTTGCTATCTAAGTAACTAAATGCTGATCCATCTCTTGTGCTACCTACATTATCCTCACTTGCACCTTTAAGACCCACAAAATCCCTTATTTTAGATAAAGTAGATTTCTTAGGTTGGATTAAATATTCAGCATAATCCTCTGCACTAATTTTTTCATCTTTTAAAACAGCGACTTCTTCATATAATTCATCAACAGGTCTGCCTGTTATAGCTAAACTACCAACAACATTTTTTGCATCTGATTCACATAATTCAGTAGCTAATGGCACACAGTTTGGAACTTCTTTTCCATCTTTTTTCTTTGTACCAATTTGTTCATAGCCATCCCAACATGGTGCTTTCAATTCCTGATCATGATTCTCGCATGGCATATAATAAGTAACACCCTCAACCTCATGCTCATGATACCCCTCGCAACCCATTTCTTTTGCTTTTTCTATTGCTTCTTCTTTTGTATCATATGCTTTTTTTCCATCAATCATTTTTAAATCAACTCTAAACTCATATCCTGTTTCTTCTTCAATATCTTCCTGATCCTGAACTTTGGAATCAACCTCAGTAAATTCTAATGGTTGTAATGTTGTAAAATAGAGGTTTAAGGCAATATCATTGTATGCTAATATCTGATCAAAGCAATCAATTAATAATTCTTGAAAAGGTCTAATAACTGTATTATCCATTAATAAACTAGCTGTCTTTATTTCATCTGCATTATTTCCTAATCCTGATTGATCCTTAATACCTAAAAGCATAGGCGATACAATTCTATGAGCCACCATAATTTTTTTAGTGGATTCTTCACTTAGGAATTGGTATTGTTGATGAGCATCTGAAAGCTGTACAGGTGTTATATCTGCTGCTGCTTCTTTATTGTCATTAAAGGCAAGTATGAATTTTCCAGCATTACTCGTGCCAGAAAATTTCTGTGCTATTTTTTGTTCCAATAATTGTCTTTCTTCCTGATTTGGAGTACCATTGTTAAAGTTAATTAACATACTAGGTGCTAAACCATTCATTATATTATTTAAATGATAGTTAGAAATCTCCTCCTCTAATTCAGCATATTGTAAGCCACCCTGATAATCAACAGGTGCATAGTAATAAAATCCTGCCTTATAAGGTTTAATGTAATAAATCTCTATTGGCTCTTTTGACATACCAAAAGCAGGTATTCTTTTTGGAACTTCATTAGGTTTTAACTTAGCCCAATCTTTATAATAATAATATGCAGGAATTTGACCATCTTCATCTGCTTTCGCTGCTCTCAATGTCTCAACAGGTATATGTTCTAATTTAACAATCTTAGATCTGTTCTTATTATATATGACCTGCACAGAGCATTGCCCCATTAACTTTAAATCATAACATAATTTTCTAACGCAATCTTTTTTAAACAAAGAAATCATCTGTGCATATTCCTCTGGTTTCCTAGATGAATCAGTTGCATTTAATCCTTTGCCATATATCTGCTGACTTATGCCATTTATTGCAGCATTGTTTGTTGGACTTCCATTATATCTGTCAATTAAAAACTGAAAATAATTATTATCAGCACCATAATCCACCCAATCCCTATTATTTACTTCTACGATCTCTGGAGATGTATATGTGCTTAAATTGACAAAACTATATTCAGAGTTATGTCTAACAAATTGTCCTTTTTTATTTCTTTTTAAATTTTTTTTCATGATGTTACAATATAATCATTATTATAAGCAGTCGTAGTTACAAACTGACCTTTATTCATATCATAATATTTATCAACCTTTTGATCAATGGTTTCATCTGTGCAAAATATTCTGTCTTTATAAAATACATTTATAAAATCACTTGCATCATTCCATAATCTTGTATAATTCTGCCATAAACTAAAATTCTGATTCCAGAAAGCATAATTAGAAAACAATTCTAAATCGTAAAAATGATTTACAACTAGCAGAGGATTAAAAGATTGCGACCATGTTAAATAATTTCCTGATGTACTCGCACCACTTATACTAACTTCTGTTCTAACATTAGTTGAATCATCTGTATAAGCCACCTGAAATGCACTTTCATATATTCTAGGAATAACTTTTAATGTTTGAGGTGTATTTGTATTAAGTACAATCATACTTATATAACGAAAATAAAATGTTTATTTGTAAAAATAAAAAAAGCACCCATATAGAGTGCTTCTTTTTTTAGATTAATTAGAATGAATTTCTAATTAGGTACGATTTGAGTAGCTGATCCTGTTACAACTCCTGCATCTACAAAATAAGGTGCAGTTTCTTCAAGACCCTCCATTACTAAGGTAAATCCTGAAAGGTCACCTGCAGCTGCTCCAGTTACAATTGTGCCCCCAGTTACCTCCATGCCATTTTCATAGCCACAAAGGAATTGATTTCCATAGTAATCTTCTACAACAATCACAGGTCTTGAGACTGCAATTAATTGTAATTCATTTTTAGTTAAATTATCTAAATAAGTTAAAGTCATATTTAGAGTTTGTGTATAAAAAGTAGTTCCATTATCTCTAGAACTAGTAATAGTTGTTTCCAAAGATGAATTTCCTTTTAAATCAAATTCAAACCAAGTAGGCGATCCTGAGAAAGCTGAAATGGTTTGGTCTGCATCAACAGTTGCAGTGACAGGAAAATCTGCCATATAAACTGTTTTAATGCCACCAAATGCTGATTTGCAAGGTACTTTTCTTCCTGTAGTTAATGAGCATGCCATAGTATTATATTTTTATTTAAAAAAAAAGGTAAGTAAGTAAAATCTCACTTACCTTAATTTTAGGTTAATTTAATTTATTAAGAATAGTAAACTAGATCCTCAGAAATGCCATACTGCACTCCTGCTGAAAATCTCATTACAAATCTCACATTTTGCGATCCATCAATGTCTTGCATGTCTATAACTTTCACTTCATTCATGTTATTTAACAATCCTGTGCCAAAGTATAAATTGCTTCTTTGAGCAGCAAACATTTTGTCATCTGTCATTCCTGGGCAAACAAAAATCTTGACACCATTAACTGATAATGATCCATTGTTCCACCATTGTGTTCCCTGTGCATTCACACCATTAGCACCTAAACCATTTGCAGCAAACCCACCTAGAGCTTGTACATAATGCTTAGCTACTGCACTTGGAATGTAGATAAATAAATCTTCTTTTCCATAAAGAGCAGATGGAATTGCATCAACAACTCTTGAAAGTTCTGCGATAACATTCCCTGCATTGATTCCACCACCAACAGCAGCTAAATCTTGACCTGCAGGAATATTTCCATCAGCAGTCATTAATGTTTCAAATCCATCATATTCTCCTGCATTTGCATTTACTCCAGAAAAGATAGTTTGTTCTGTTTTCTGAGCAACTTGATTTGCTACATGAGCAATCATAAAGTCGCTAAATTTAGGAGGTAAAGTTCTACCCATACCATAGCCCATTGACTGAGCTTCCCAATCATTTATAAAATCTTTCTTACATAATTGAAGGTTTACTTGTAACTCCTCTGGCTGAATTATTCTTTCAGTTAGAGATACACTAGAATTTGGATTAAAGTCACAGCTAGCATCTGATACTACTGCACCTGTATCCAACCTCTTGATTACTTCTTTATAAGCAATATTTGGTTTTACAGTAAGTCCTCCATCATCAATAGTGGAAGCACTTAATAAAGCTGCAGCTATATATTCACCTGCGAACTCACCTGCATAGGTTGTCGTGATATTAGTTGCAGTTGCTAATTCAATTTTTCTATTATTCATTTTATTTAATTTTTAAATTTTAATTTATTACGCTTCAAATGCCCAAATTCCCTGAGATCCACAAATTGCCCACTCAGTAGAAGATACTGCACATAATTCAACCCAATCTCCTTTTTTAGAAGTTCCTGCTGTATTTACAATATGCTTTCCATTTGCTCCTGCACCATTACTAGCTGCTGAAACTACTGAATCAGCCAAAGTGAATGATCCAATAATTTTATTATTAGCATGAGGATCTAGTGTTAAACCATGACTTCCTCCTGTTCCTAAGTTTCTAAATCTATAAGATAAACCTACATAATTAGAATTTAATTCAGGTAAAGTGTGAGTATGTGACCCACCACTTGAATTTTGATCTGCACCTGCAACTGAAACTGAGATGGCTTTGTTACCAACTAAAGATTCTTGTACAGGTCTGTTTCTGTTTACATCATTTGATGAATATTTAAATGTGCTCATTTTTATTAATTTATTTTGTTATTTAATTTATTTAAAACTCTATCTAAAGTTGTTTTATATTGTCCTTTAGCGAAAACTTTTTGTTTGATTTCTCCAAAAGATGCTTCAGGGCTATGTTTAATTGGCTCAACAGCAGCTTCAGATAATTCTTCTTTTGAAAATTCTTCTTTAATTGTTCTGGATTTAGGTTGTCTATTGACTTCATTTTCCATTTCAACTTCTTCTTCTTCTTCCATTTTATTTTCCTTATCTCTTTTTAGATCTGAAATAGCATCTTCAAGATTTTTAATCCTTTTCTCCATGCCTTTCCAATCTCCAACTGCAGCTTCTTCATCCATTTCTTCTTCATCTTTCTTTTCTTCTAAATCTTCTGTTTCTTCTTTTTTGTAACCATCTTCATCTTTTTCTTTTCCTGCATCTTCTTTAGCAGGTACTCCATCTGATGGGTCTCTCATATCAGCAATAATGCCTTCTTCTTCAACAACAATCAATTTGCCATCTTCTGTCATATATTCGCCAACAGGCATAGCAACCTTTTCATCATCTGTTTTAATAAATATCTCTTTTCCTTTTTCAAAAGAGTCAGCTTCTATAAGTGTGCCATTTTCTAACTTTTGTTCTTCAAGTTTTACTTCAAGATTTAAAAGTGTTTTTATTTGATTTATCATTTCTTGATTTTTCATAATATATAGTATAACGATTTTAATTTATAATTTTGCATTTTTAACTTATTTTGGTTACAACACCAATCCCCTGATTCATTATGTCCTGATTACAGCACTTTCTAGAATAGGTTAAACTATCTTTGCATAAACATGCTCTAGTTGATCCTCGTGGACTACTTCTAGCAGGAATATAATTTGTGATTTTTCTGTTCATTTTATACCCAATCAAATCCTTTAAATAAATTAATAAGATCTCTGTTTCCCATTAAATCATTTTCTAATTTTTCTGATTCTGAATATCCTTTTATATTATTAGGATCAACACCTAACTCCTTAGCAATTTTAAATGCTTTGACTCCAACATCATTTATTTTATCTTTCTCTTTATCAATTACTTTTTTAAATGATTCAGCACTATTTACTAATTTATTAGATGCTTTTACTCTTGCTTTTATAGTTTTATCTAAATCAGAATTTAATTTATTATCTGCTTTGATTTCATCTTTAAATTTTTTAATTCTAGTCATCATATCTTTTCCTGATGCTACAACTTTTTTTAAATCATCAGCAACTGATAATTCAACCTTTGCTAATTCTGTTTTATCCTTTGGCAGTTTAGCCACTATCTTATTAAATTTTTCTGGTGTAATCATGATTGTAATATTTCTTTTATTTTATTAATTAATTTTTCATCTTTTGATAATCCAACAGAATCTTTTGGTCTTTCCATTTTATCAGCGAAGTAGCCCTCTATTGAGAAGCCTTTGACTTTTCCTGTTTTAACATATTCATTCCAGACCTCATCATTATTTACTTTGACTGAGCCCATCCATGTTCCAACAGGCACATTCATGCCATATTTTCTAGATTTGTCAAACTTTGTGTCCTCAACTATCCACGATTCTACTAATGTCAAACCACTTAAAGAATGTTGATGTTCTAAGGTTGAATTATTTTGATTTCCATTTTTGAGATATAATTGAGATGCTTTCTCAACTGTATCTTTTGAGAAATAAATGTAATAATCATCTTGATCATTTGAGTTTCTGAAAATAGGTTTATTAGGAATTAATAATGCTCCCATTAATATTTTCTTTTCCTTATTTATTTCTGCTAATTTGATTTCATCAGCTTTCAAAGCGACAAAATCAGCTTCAATAGCAGGCGATTCTACAATGCTTATTGCTTCAATCCCTGCCATATCTTGATCTTCATCAAGCACTAATTCTACTATTCTCATAATATTATAACGAATTTAATTTTGTTTTTTGTATTTATAATGTTGCACCATCAACAATATTTCTTTCTAAGCTTTGAGCAGTAGTTACTTCACTCGCAACAACAAAGGTTTGTATGGGTTGCTGATTCTGACCTGCAATAACATTAGCAAGTTGATTTTCACCTGTTCCACTTACTGATGTTAGGTCTGGAGGGGTTGATGCTGCTGCTCCTATTGATGCTGCAGGAGTTTGTATGTCACCCCCACCTACTGAAGCACCTACTGAAGCTGCTGCTTGTTTAGTTGATTTTACTGCACTTTTAACTGCACCAATTATCCCTATTGCTTGAGCCACATATCCAATAATTAAAGGTATGTTAGCAGGAAATGGCAATGCACTTGCTGTTTTAGGAACACCTGCTGCACTATCAACTACTGCACCTGTTGCTTTTACATTAGCTTTAACAACTGTTTGTTTTGCAGCAAATAATGTTGACTTTGCTTCCATTATCATTTCTTTAAGAGCTAGTGCTTGTTTTGCTATAAGAATTGCTTTTCCTAATTTACTTTCTGCTCCTGCGATAGTAACTAAATCATTAAAAGTTTTTTCTTTTTCTGCTCTTTTCTTTTCTTCTAAAGCTGTTTCTGCTTCTGTTATTTCTGTTTTTCTATCAAGATTAACTTGATCTGATTCTGCCATAAATTCATCTAATGCAATTTGTGCATCTACCTTTGCCTGAGTTCCCTCATTTGCTTCTGCTAAAATTCTTTCTAATCTTTTTATATGTATTTCTTGTTCTTGTTCATCAATTTCTTGCTGTTTTAATAATCTTGCAAGATCATCATCTATTTGTTCTGCATTCATTCTTTTTCTTTGAATGCTTAAATTATCCTCACTTTCTAATTTAGAGTTTGTGAGTTCTATTTTCTCTTTGTCTAATGCTAAATCATTAGCTTTAAATTCTGATTCAAATCCTGCTATGGTAGCTTTAACTGCAGCCAATTCATTCTCTGCTTCTATTTGTGATTTTTCTATTCATTTTATACCCAATCAAATCCTTTAAATAAATTAATAAGATCTCTGTTTCCCATTAAATCATTTTCTAATTTTTCTGATTCTGAATATCCTTTTATATTATTAGGATCAACACCTAACTCCTTAGCAATTTTAAATGCTTTGACTCCAACATCATTTATTTTATCTTTCTCTTTATCAATTACTTTTTTAAATGATTCAGCACTATTTACTAATTTATTAGATGCTTTTACTCTTGCTTTTATAGTTTTATCTAAATCAGAATTTAATTTATTATCTGCTTTGATTTCATCTTTAAATTTTTTAATTCTAGTCATCATATCTTTTCCTGATGCTACAACTTTTTTTAAATCATCAGCAACTGATAATTCAACCTTTGCTAATTCTGTTTTATCCTTTGGCAGTTTAGCCACTATCTTATTAAATTTTTCTGGTGTAATCATGATTGTAATATTTCTTTTATTTTATTAATTAATTTTTCATCTTTTGATAATCCAACAGAATCTTTTGGTCTTTCCATTTTATCAGCGAAGTAGCCCTCTATTGAGAAGCCTTTGACTTTTCCTGTTTTAACATATTCATTCCAGACCTCATCATTATTTACTTTGACTGAGCCCATCCATGTTCCAACAGGCACATTCATGCCATATTTTCTAGATTTGTCAAACTTTGTGTCCTCAACTATCCACGATTCTACTAATGTCAAACCACTTAAAGAATGTTGATGTTCTAAGGTTGAATTATTTTGATTTCCATTTTTGAGATATAATTGAGATGCTTTCTCAACTGTATCTTTTGAGAAATAAATGTAATAATCATCTTGATCATTTGAGTTTCTGAAAATAGGTTTATTAGGAATTAATAATGCTCCCATTAATATTTTCTTTTCCTTATTTATTTCTGCTAATTTGATTTCATCAGCTTTCAAAGCGACAAAATCAGCTTCAATAGCAGGCGATTCTACAATGCTTATTGCTTCAATCCCTGCCATATCTTGATCTTCATCAAGCACTAATTCTACTATTCTCATAATATTATAACGAATTTAATTTTGTTTTTTGTATTTATAATGTTGCACCATCAACAATATTTCTTTCTAAGCTTTGAGCAGTAGTTACTTCACTCGCAACAACAAAGGTTTGTATGGGTTGCTGATTCTGACCTGCAATAACATTAGCAAGTTGATTTTCACCTGTTCCACTTACTGATGTTAGGTCTGGAGGGGTTGATGCTGCTGCTCCTATTGATGCTGCAGGAGTTTGTATGTCACCCCCACCTACTGAAGCACCTACTGAAGCTGCTGCTTGTTTAGTTGATTTTACTGCACTTTTAACTGCACCAATTATCCCTATTGCTTGAGCCACATATCCAATAATTAAAGGTATGTTAGCAGGAAATGGCAATGCACTTGCTGTTTTAGGAACACCTGCTGCACTATCAACTACTGCACCTGTTGCTTTTACATTAGCTTTAACAACTGTTTGTTTTGCAGCAAATAATGTTGACTTTGCTTCCATTATCATTTCTTTAAGAGCTAGTGCTTGTTTTGCTATAAGAATTGCTTTTCCTAATTTACTTTCTGCTCCTGCGATAGTAACTAAATCATTAAAAGTTTTTTCTTTTTCTGCTCTTTTCTTTTCTTCTAAAGCTGTTTCTGCTTCTGTTATTTCTGTTTTTCTATCAAGATTAACTTGATCTGATTCTGCCATAAATTCATCTAATGCAATTTGTGCATCTACCTTTGCCTGAGTTCCCTCATTTGCTTCTGCTAAAATTCTTTCTAATCTTTTTATATGTATTTCTTGTTCTTGTTCATCAATTTCTTGCTGTTTTAATAATCTTGCAAGATCATCATCTATTTGTTCTGCATTCATTCTTTTTCTTTGAATGCTTAAATTATCCTCACTTTCTAATTTAGAGTTTGTGAGTTCTATTTTCTCTTTGTCTAATGCTAAATCATT
>CAACVD010001124.1_pt1 | contig 12897 bp, 29 predicted proteins | sample 2381771 | NCBI WGS metagenome assembly CAACVD01 (sample SAMEA5211965, study PRJEB30684) | marine metagenome | biome: Marine; feature: Epipelagic; material: Water | collected 2015-10-15 | depth 15 m | reverse complement strand
AATCTTCGGTGAGAGGGAGTCGAGAGCGGAACTTGCGGCGAGCGATTCCTCGATGCTCGTATGTCGGTTCCTTGTCGGAAGATTCACGATCAGAACTAACTTCCAAAACTTTAAAATTTTGAGGATGGGGATGAACAACAATTTCGATATCATTTTTCTTATACCCCGCTACTGCAAACTCAACGGTTGCGTTTTCTTCGTCGTGTCGGACGATATTGTAAGGTGGGAAACTTGTGCTGTGATCAATCTTGCGTTCGATTTCGTTGATGTGTTCCCAGAAATTTTCAATACCTAAACTCGTAATCATATTTTTTCTCCTTATGTAAGCGAGTAATCTTAGAGTCCCAACTTAGGCAACTCCGTATTATTTAGTCTTCTTTCGTGCCTTGCGAAAAGTCTTTGGCACATAGTCTTCGACCAATCTAAATTTCATTCCTTTTGAAGACCTGTACCAATCTCGATTCAAAATATCACATTCGGAAGCAGCCTCTCTTCGCAGTTTGAACAAAGAATAGATCGGCTGGTTTTTTGAATCGTAACCATCGATCATCCACTTGTCAAGTTTATTACACCAGATTCCGTATGCCATCAGAAAATCCTAGTTCCGTGAGACTGAATCTCTTTCTTTGAAATGGTTGCTCCAAGACGAGGATCTTTCTTGGTAGTGGTTTGATTCTTCTCAAACTGCTTCTTGACTTTTGGAAGAATAATTGAAAGAACATCTTCACAATTTAATTTCCAAACTTCGACAATCTTTGAACCATCGTACCGGGCAAAGTAATGATTTGGATACTTTCCAATCTTGTCTTCTTTAAGATAACGCTCTTGCTCTTCCCAATTTTCTTGAACACTGATGCCATTGTATGTTCCGCTAATGTTCTTGCCGATTGTAGATTTGTATTCTGCACCACCGTCTTGATCTTTTGCATCCTCACCTGAATATGATTCGGCAATCGTATGTCCAAGAAGACCTGCCATATAAATCTCTCTCGATCTAGCGTATGAAAAGGGATCACCCCAACCTTGCTGACTGCAAAGTTCATACATTCCTTCATAAAGTAAACGATATTTTTCTTCGGGGGACATCATCGACTCCTAAAATATTCACGCTCAAGACGGCGGATGTTCTCTTCGCCTGTTGCCATCACGATTTCACCTGCGGTCTTGTGACCGTAAATCATATAACCCTTACGCTCAGGAATGTGCTTGTCCACACACTTCACACAATGGTGAGTGCCGGGAACAGCCTCAAGACGAGCAGCGGGAATGTTTGCACCACAATCAATACATTTCATTATGAGTTATCCTTCACATACCATACTACAAAGGTGGTCGCCAATGTCAAGCACAAAAAGGGTGCGAAAACATAACCGAAAAATTCTAATATGTTCATCTTTACTTCCAGTAATCGTCAATGAAACCAGAACCAATGCAGATCCCACAGATCAAGCCGACCGTGAAACCTCCGAGTGCAAAAATTAACATTCCCATTAATCATCCTCCATTGTTCTAAAGTATTTTTTGAGTTTATGAGTAATCAAAACATAAAACCAAATAACCCAGCCAAGTCCGACTCCGTTTCCGAGCCAGATAATATTGTTTGCATACTCGCTCACATCAACAAAGTCTCGGGGCATATAGATTGCGAGCATCCAAAGTAAAAATGCAGCAAAGGCAAGACCCCAACCAAGTGCTTGATATTTACCCATCATACGCTCCTTGCGTAGTGACCTTTTACCGTACGGCGTTCAATGGCTGCTTCGGCATCCTTACGACCACGGCGGGACTTGATTGTACCCTTTCCCCACGCAGAACGCAAGACCGTATGTCGTTTAACTGCCGAGCCTTCTCGCTCCGCCTCTAAATCAAAAATATCAAATTGACGTTTAGCCATCGTTGGCTACCTCCAGAAGTTTAATATTATCGTATTCCCATTGTTCGTCGGAAACATTTTCATCCAAAACTTCGTTGTCGGTGCTTTCGACAAACTCCATCCACGCTGCGTCTTCGTCTGATGAACACGACCACCACTCACGAACTTCTTTGACAAACTTTTCTTCACGTTCATCGTGATAGTTTAAAGTGACGGTCACATCTGCTTGCCATTTATAACTTTCAGCCATTGAGTTGATCTCGCTTTGGTTCGTTAAGGTTTTTCTCTCCAGTGACCTCACGAAGTTTTTGTGGTTTTAGATCGCCGGGATTCTCTTGTGCGCGGCGAAGACTTTCTTGATATTCGGCATCGCTCAAAAGAAGTTTTCGTTTGACACCATTATTATCGATATGTTCTACGATATACATTTCAGTCACCCATCAACCAGCCGAAGAAACCAGTGGTCTTCTTTGGTTCTGCAACATCTGTATCATCCAGAAGAATAGTTTCATCTTCATTTTTACCTTGAATGATTGCAAAATGTTTTGGCAAATCTTCTTTGTTCTTTGTAGCCCGCTTGGCAGCACGCTCAAGTTCTTTGTCGGTGAGAAGAAGCATCACGACATCATCACCGCTTCCGTCCCCATCCCGAACGTGTGTCGCAAAAAAGTAATGTTTATCTGCTGCCCGATGAGCATTTTTATTTTCAACCTTCATTTTTTAACCGTCACCCTTTCGTGTAATTCTTTTGGAAGTGATCCTTCCTTGTATAAAGTATTGATTGTTTTAATCTTTGCATTTGCAAGTTCTTCACGACGCTGCGATCGCTGTCGAGCAAGACGCTTTCGCTGCTTTGACTTTGCAAGTTTTTGTCTACTGTTTGGCATTATTTATTCTCCTAATAGGGTCGGCGGGATTTGAACCCGCACTTGATTGGGCTTAAACCAATTGCCTCTGCCGTTGGGCTACGACCCCGGTTTCTTATGCGTGACGATCAAAGAAGTCGCCGACAAGAAAGAACGATGGAACCCAAAGACCGACATATGTTGCGTCGGCGATTCCAGAGGCTTGATACACATACGCGGAAAATGCGATTGATGCGAAGCCTAAACCAAAACAAATTTTTGCAATTTTATTCATAATATTCTCCTTTTAAAAATTGCCCTCCGAAGGAATGATCTCGGTGAGACTTGAACTCACGACTCTCGGATTAAAAGTCCGGTACTCTACCAACTGAGTTACGAGATCCAAACAGTCGCGGCAGGACTCGAACCTGCAATCTACGGATTAGAAGTCCGTTGCATTGTCCAATTATGCTACGCGACCTAATTTTAGAATCTCAACTTTTTACCGTTGCCAGAGCGAGAGGTTTTGGCTTTTCCACTAATCTTCCAAGCCTTCTTCTTTCCGGGTCTTCGTGGTTTACCAATTGAAGTAATACCACTTTTCAATCCTGTTGCGAGTGCTGCTCGTGCCATATCAATCCTCCGTCAAAAGTTGCGAGCCAATAACACCAGCGACTTCACCAGTGGTTGGAATCTCTACGCCTGTGACCATTCGTGTGTATTCGTTTTCCAATTCAGTCGCGGGCGTGGTAATGAACATAATTTTTTCTGTTGGAACCACCACTCCCTCTTCTTGAATATTTGAATACGGACACCAAGGCATCAGAGCAATTCCTTTACCTTGTGTCGGAATAATCAAATGAGGCTTGTTGAATTTTGTTGCCTCACCAATGTTTTCAATCTTTGCGAGGACTTCTTCGCCGCTCACCAGTCTTACGATTTGAACCTGATCCATTCTTGTTTCCTTTCTTCTTGCCAAAAGCAAGATCCCAATTTGATTCCCATTTCTTTTTGTCAACGGGACGATAACTATCACCTTTTCCAGCCATATTAAATTGTCTCCTTTCGGAAAGACAAAGCCACACCGTTTCCAGTGTGGCTTGCCTGTGTCAAACAAACTTCTTACATTCCACGAGTGGATGTCCGAAGACGTTTGGAAGTGTTGACACTTACCTTTGATTATGCGAGTGCATCTTCAACTTGGTCAACATCGACCATTGGGTTGGCGAGAACAACACGCTTCATAGCGTATCGTTGACCGTTGCCGTTCTTCAAGGACGAAGAGAGCATACGCCAGTTGCCGTAGTTCTCCACGATGCCACGAACGCGGGACATAGTAGCCGACACGTTGGAGATACCAAACTGTCGTTGAATTTGCGAAGTGGTGAGATCCTTGCCCGAGCCAAGGAAAGAAATGATTTGACGGGTCTTGCTGTTGTTCATAATAAACTCCAAAGTAGCGGCAGTTTCAAGTGAGAAGGAAGAGGACTCTGCCGTCAGTCGTCTTCCCGTTGATGTATTCATTGTAGCGGTTGTTGGTGTGCTGTCAACCCCAAATCAAGAATCCGGAAAAGATTCTTTTCGCGGTTAAATTCTAAACCAACGAGGTGTTTTTTTAAGATAAGCAACTTCGTTAAAACCAAGAATCTCACGCTCTTCAAGAATAAAATCTTCGGTTTGAAAAAGAAACTTTTTGCCTCTTTGTGAACCTTTTACCAAAGATGAAAAGAAATCTTTAATTGCATCTTTCGCAAGAGTAACCGAATCTCGTGGTCCGCCGCCCTTGAAGTTCATCAAAACCTTCCCGCGACCTGTTGCAGAATTTGTGCCAAGAAGTGTAAAGGATTCTTTATCTTTATAAATTACAGAATCTTGATCATAGTCATTTCCGAGCCGGATGATTTCTTTCTTATCGACACCGGGAATGAAGAGAGACAACTCGTTTACGAAGCCTCCATCCTCTTCCTTGTAGCCTCCACGCATTTCAATAAATCCGTAGCCCATTTTTCTAATTTTATCTTTTAATTCTGAGTGTCTTTCCATATTTTCTTGTTTGGACAGACCACCGCGAAACGCAGAGATGACTCCGAAGGAGCGGTCGCCCTCAACGTGAGATAAAATTCTGGACAGGCTAGATTCATTTAATTCTTTTCTGGGTAATTTCATAGTTTCACCAAATGTATTTATGATTTGTCAACTGTTTCTGCTGAACGCCAAAAGTAAAGTCTTGTGCAATACTTTGCAAATTTTTCTTTCATATCCCATTCATAGATTTCTGAATAATGGGGTGTATTTTTGGCTCTTTGATTGTTCGGATCAATTCCGACCCAAGAATCAAACCACCCAATATCAAATTTTTGTGTTGGTTCATATTCGTAAATATCTGCCAGCACAATTTTAAATCTTTCATCTTTGGGGCAGTGATCCCACACAAGATCGATCACCTCTTGGCTGTGTTCGACGATTGTGATACTTTTAAAATTTTCATTTTGCATCAGCGGGGAATGAATCATTCCCAGACCAAGACCAGCAGACAGAATGTGTCCGTGTGCATATGGTAAGAAGTGTTGGTGTTCGTGATACTCTTGTTCCCTATCTGACATAATGGATCGACCACACATTTTAAGATGTGTGGTGTCTCCCGTACGGACTACTTCGTAGTCTCCGATCTTGTTTTCTGGAATGTCTACCGGATAACGGTTCATAGAAAGCCAACGACTGGATTTGAACCAGCAACCTGTTCATTACAAGTGAACTGCACTACCGTTGTGCTACGTTGGCAGATGGCAATCTTCGGACAGTCAGTTGCGACCATCAGGCGATTCCAAAGTAAAAGCGAAAGAATCATTTTTCAAGTTGTGCTTTTACTTTTGCAACATAACGATCAAGATTTTCTTTCTTCTTGCCGGTTGCCCACACAGCCCGTGGTCCGCCGTTGTGCATACGAGCGATGTCTTCCCACGTTGGCTTGCGTCCAAGACGCTTCTCGGTGCAGTATCGCTTCATATACTCACGGACCACACGATCAGCGTAATCACGTTTATAACAGTCACGATAGTTCCCGCCCAAACCAGAAAACTCCACAGCGTCTTTCCAGTAACTTTCCCAGACCTGATAACATCCAATAGCACGACCGCCATCGCCAACAGCGGAAGGATCGTCGCCAGACTCAACCATACGAATAGCAGCAAGTGTTTCATCAAGAGTATACTCCTTTACTGCAATAGCGGTCACAGAGACAAGTGATCCAACCGCCGATGCCATTGTGGAGGCAAGGAAAAGGGAGGAAAGCATTGTAACAAATTTCATTATTTAAAAACTCCAAGGACCGATGTGGTCTTCATCAACAAAAAATCACCAATGGGAACGTATCCCTCTTCCAAAAAGTAAATCCGAGTTCCGGGTTTGATTCGGCTTTTATCTTCGGTAAATTTTTCATCATCACCGACCGCAAGAACAACACCAGTATTTTTGTTTTGTTCTTTTGCGTACCAAATACCCGCTTCGGTCTTTTCCTCGCCAGCATCACGCTTCACTAGGATACGATCCCCAGTTGGTTGAAGCATAAGATAATCAGCATCATTAATATCAATTCTTTTCGCCATATTCATCTCCTAAAAACTGCACCGCAGTCTATTATTTATTCCAATCTTCGTCATCAAACTCTTGCTCAAGTTCACTCAAAAGATCGCTCTTGTAAGTTTCCATACGCTTGGCTGCGATATCGACGGCATCGACAATTTTAATTTCTTCTTCTTCCGTCATTGAAGGACGAATTTTATCAAAGTTCGCTGCCAGATACTTTGCACCTTCAATAGCGAGTAAAGCATTTTGCAAAAATGTTTCACTTTTTGGATCTTCATATTGAAAGTACGTCGCAAACATTCGGACATTTTCAATGTGGTCTGAGGCAGTGCATTGTGAGGGTTTCATTGAAGTTCAGTCTCCACCTTGGGTTCAGGGATTGTGCCGTCCATAACGTCGGACACCTCAACGTGCTTGGCGAGCAAGCAACGCAAACGATTGTAATCATCTTCACTGTCCTTGTCAATCGGACCCCGCGAAAGTGCTTGGTCAATCATACGCAGTTCATCCGAAGAGAAACGAATTTCATAATAATCTTTGTGGAGTTTCATTTATTATCTTTATCCTTGTCAAACATTGCACTAATAAAAGCAACAGACCCCAAAACGAATATCAATAGTAAAGCAAATTCAGTATCGTAATTATCCATTGTGAACGTCATCTTCCAAATCTTCGTCTTCGGGATCAATATCGTAGAACGGGATGTTGTCAAGATCCTCATCAAGATCGTCGTTGTAGTCCGTGTTGCTCACGGGCTTCGCCTTCATAATCTTGGTGGGCTTGTTGCTGAACAACCAGTCATCATCTTCGTATTCTTCTTCAATCTTTTCAACACGAAGAAGTTTAATAAACTCCACGGTAGCAGAGTCCTCGTTCCACCCGTCACCATTCTCTTTCATCGTATCAAAATGGGAGCGAAGCAGACCTTGTGCCTCTGTGTCCGTGGTCGCATTCTGGCTGTAGGTTCCCCAAGTATGATCCTTGAAACCAACAGCACAAACGAAACGCTCCATACCCATATCAACCTTCACGCTCATAGTTAATCCCTTCCAAAATGCAGCCCTCGTAGAAACCACCTTTTTCACATTTCTTTTGAATCTTCGTTTCTTTGACATCCATCACAGAAATTTCAAACTCTTCACGAATCGCGTCAACGACCTCCAGAAGATCCGCGAGTTCTTCTGTGGTTTGTTCTTTGGTGTTTGCACCGATCACTTCGGCACACTCTTCCATCAGTTTCGCAAAAAGGTAAGTTTGATATTCTTTGCCTTTTGCATAACGAAACTTTGAAGATTTTGCAATTCCACGATCAGCCATTACTTCGCAGACTTTATCGCGGACCAGTTTGTTTGTTTTAACTTGCAATTTTTTCGCCTCTTACGGTTTTTTTGTTCTTTGAGGAAGGTTCCCAGTCGGCTCTCGCCAACCAACTAGATGGTAGCATATTTTCACACGCAAGGACAGGAGAAATCTTGGAAACGTGGCAAAGAAGATAACCTTTTTTTGCTCGGTCATCGCTCCAAGAAAGTTCCAGTTCGCAGCGTGGATCTTTTGCAATTTTGTGCCATTGATTGATCAATTCACTTTTTGACATTTTTTGAAAGATTGCATTTTCCGCCCACATTCTGCCACTGTAGAAGTATCCACAATCCTCAGTTTTTCTTCCGGCTCCCGGCAACCAGAACATCACTGGATGAGTAACTTTACGAAACATACCGGGAGTCATCTTCGGATTCAAGTCGGGACGCTTTGTTGGTGGAACACGCTCCACGACAGTCCTATGAAATACAAAACAATACCAAGGAAAAGAAGTAGGGCAACGCTCTTCACGACGAATATCTAAAGATTCGTGAATGGTGAAGAAGCAGTCGTTGTTCGCAGTAAAGTGCTGACGTTCGTGCCTATCTTTTTTTTGTCCTCGTATCACTGTTTCCATAAAAACTTTACATTCCTTCCACAAAGTGTTGAGCAGTCAGACCGAGAGCAGCACGCCCTTCACGCATCGCTTGGACTCCACCGTCCACGCCCATCTTGGCTTTGGCTAATTCATCAAAGGCATCAGCCGCCATTTGCTCGTGAACCTTGTGATCGCGTGTTGCAGGGTAGATGGCTCCGTAGTCTTCGGAACCCTTGAAGCCACCCATTGGATCAGCACGAAAGCACATTGTCTCGTTCACATCGTATTCTTCTTGGACCGAAGCGGAAACAAGAAAAAACCAAGTTTCGTTGTGACAAGACCAAAGAGTTTGATAAAGAGAAGGTTCGTTCTTTACAACTTTATGAAAGATCATTATGCCTCCAATGCATATTGGGATGATTGTGTTTTCATTTGTGTCGTGGACTTACTTGGATGACCGACACAGTGAACACTTGTTTCAGGATTGAAGTGGTAGTGAGATCCAGCACGGATCATCAATTTCCAAATTTCAACACCCTCAAACTTTGAATGTTCTCTCCAATCGTCTTCGTCGGGGAATGCGTCAAGACCGCCGTGGTCAAAGAACGAAGCATAGCCAACCATCACCTTGTCTCCAGTGTGAAGAAAGACACCGACTCTTCCGCGTTGTGGATTTTCACTTGTGATGTAGGAATCAGCGGGAAAGATATAATAAAACTTTGAATCGGGTGAAGAGTATTTGCTGGATTCTGCATAGTGATTGCAGATCCACATTTTCATTGAATTCTTTTTTCTTTCAAGTGCTTCACGTTCCACGATCAAGCCCCCATTCTATACTTTTCGTCCACTTGATTGCAGACGGTAGAGAAACAATCGGAGAAGCCAGCAGAGACAAGTTCCTTCCAGATCGCCACAGCGGTTTCTTTGTTGTAGTATCCATCCATTGCATTCTCTGACATCATTGGATGAGCGACAGATTCCATCGCCTTGCCACCAACGGCACAGCGAACACGAGTGTTGGGACAACCATCAAAAATGTTGTAAGTTTTTTCTTCATTATTGAATCTGTCCATATAGGTCCGAAGGAAGAAACCCAGAGAGGCATCGTCCTTCATCTCTTCTTGGAAACGAATGCGGGCGACCTGCCATCCGGATCTTTCGTCTTCGTAGGCTTTGTAAAGATTGTAAGAGGTGTAATTGGTCATAAAAGAATTGTACTCCAAAAAGATCAAAGAAGCAAGAGGTAAGCCAGCAAAATCTGAAAAAGGTCTGGACCAGAATTTTCACCCGCGAAAATTTTTGAAAATGAAATTTTGAAAAGTGAAAACATAATACTGTATTTTTTACCTTTTTAAAGAAAGACAAACCGACTGCTACCGCCAGAGGCTCATCCCCCCCATCGACTTGCTATACACTGTTTTTTTCGTGTTTTTGCAAACAAAAACTGCACACCGGGGTTTCCCCCGATGGCAGCGTATGAGCAGCGTCAATTAAGACGCGATTGAATCCGCTACCACTTCGGTGGTGTTGGCTTCGGTGGTGGTCGCTGGACTAGCCAACGAGATGCCACCAGTACGTCCACGGGTGAACGTCATTCGGTCGCCGTAGTTCTCACCCAACCACCGACGCATTGTCGGGACTGAGCAACCAGCCGCAGCGGCAAGCATTTGCACCGTAGTGCGACCAGAGGAAATTGAGTCTTGAATTTGTGACTCAGGAAGAACGATAACCTTTCGAGGTCGTGGCATAAAAGCCTCCTTAGATAGAACCTAACATTGGGTCGGAGAGAAGATCGAAGTCCGGATCCTCTTCCGGGACAGAGATGAGCGTGATATCGAAATCGGGCAATTCAGGCTCGTTTTGCACAATTTCAAGTTTTTCATTCAAAAGGGCAGTTGACATCAGAAGTCTCCTGTGCTTGGGTTTCGGTGGTAGCCGACTCGCCAGAGATTTTCTCAAACAACTTGAGGAAGTCGGCTTTGGTTTGTTCGTCGAAGCGGGAGATGCCCATCTCGACAGCCTTCATTTCCTTGCCAAAGATGGCGAATGCCTTGAGGATGGATTCCAGACGGCGGGTGGTGATGATGTCGGTCGAAGCACCAACATCGTAGGACTTGCGAATGTTGGAAGCCCAAGTCACCAAAGATTCAATATATTTTTCACATTCTTTGGCATCAAGACCAAATTTTGCAGCCTTTTTGCTAAGAATGTCTTGCTCTTTGGCTGGAGTGGCGTATGGTTGCTCAAGCGTCACGGGGAAGCGGTCAAGCATCGCTTCGTTCATAATGCCCGTGTGAGCGAACGAACCAGTCTCGTCACCCTTACCCTTGGTGTTGGCGGTGGCGACAACGGTGAAGCCAGCCTTGGGAGTGACCCACTCGCCAGTTTTCTTGACGTAGATCGCGTTGCCTTCCAACAAAGGTTGGAGACACATCAGAGCAGGACCGCCGAGGTCGATTTCGTCGAGGAGAAGAATCGCACCTTCTTTGGCGGCGAGAACGGCAGCACCGTCAACCCAGACGGTATCGCCATTGACCAGACGGAAACCGCCGATCAGGTCGGATTCGTCAGTTTGTCGCGTGATGTTGACACGGAAGCAAGTCCGCTTCGCATTCGCGGCGGCTTGCAAAATCATCGTGGTTTTTCCGTTGCCGGAAAGTCCAGTGACGTAGACGGGGTAAAACTCGCCGGAGCGGAGAATACGCTCAACGTCCGAGTGATGACCCCATTTGACGTATTCGGGCATTTTGTCGGGAACGATCCGCGACTCAGCACCAGCCATTTGCATAACGGGAGCGGGAGCCGCAGGAGCCGGAGCGGGTTCGGTGTTCAGACCACCTTTCAAGCCGATGACCGATGGGGGAGCCGGAAGCGGTTTGGAATCATTGACAAACGAAGAAATGTCCCATTGTCCACGGGAAACTTTAAAATCGCAAGAATTGGCTCGGAACCACAAAGGAATGCAGGACCGACCCGTTTCGGCGGCGACCGCATCGCAGGCGGCGACATCAAATCGGGTGGAACCAGTTGCAGAAAGGGCTTCAAGCCACTCGCGTCGTGATTTGTTAAGGTTACTCATACGGGTAAATTGTAATCGAAAACCAACCAGCCCGCAAGCCTGTTGCCCAAGAAAACTGACAGATCGTGTCAGTGGCGGAAAAAATGCACGAAAACGTTCATTTGTCGCATTTCCAACCAAAAACGGGAGCCGTGTCGCAAAATACAAGTTTTATAGCAATTTTCCGTCAAAACCTCCTTTTTTGTCTCTGAGAGCCATTTTATATGCTGGTTGTCGAAAATCAAGCCTAAAATGCCGGATTTGCGACACGGCTCCCGTTTTTGTGTCATTTTGCGTCATTTTTGTACTTTTTTGTACTTTTTTGCGTCAAAACGGTCCAAACTGACACGATTTGTCAGTTTTCTAGCCCCAAAGACCCCGCGGCGGCTGGATTTGTGGTAAGATTGAGCCGTGAGTAATGCCCTTCCTACCGTTTCTTCTGGTTTTGCCAAACTTCTTGCCACCGAGAACATCAGCGTTCACGTTGATTCGACCGCACCGACCGCGTGCTTTGATGTCGAGTCGCGTGTGTTGACGATGCCCGTTTGGGAGAAGATGTCCGAACAACTTACCGATATGCTCTTGGGTCACGAAGTGTCTCACGCTTTGCATACCATTGACGATGACTTGCTGGCGACCGTCACCAAGTTGTCTCAAGACGCTGGCGTTCCTCTCGCCATCGCAATGGCTGGTCTTAACGTTGTCGAAGACGTTCGGATTGACCGCTTGATCCAACGACGTTATCCCGGCTTGCGTAACGACTACGCTGCTGGCTATCCCGAAATGCGGGAAATGAACCTGTTTGAGGTCAAGGCGGATGAAAACCTTGCCGACCGTCCCTTCCTTGACCGGCTCAACCTTCACGCCAAAGCCTACAATGGCGAGATTACTTTCTCCCCCGAAGAGCAAATCTTGGTGGAGCGTGCTGAAAACACCGAGACTTATGAAGAGGTCTTGGAATTGACAAAAATTATTTTGCAATTGGTTGCCCAACAACACGAAGAGAACCAAGAAAAGCAAACCGTCTCTGAGGGTGAAGCCGACGAAGCCAACGACGGTATGCCCAGCGACGAGACTGGCGAGTCAATCGGCGAAAACGGAACCGAGTCCGAAGGCGAAGAGTCCGAAGACGGCGAAGGCGTTGAAACCAAGGGTGACGGCACGATGGAATCCGCCAAAGAAGCCGAAGACGATGGTTCCGAAGCCGAGAGCGAAGAGGGCGAATCGGAATCCAGCGACGGCGGTGCTGAAGGCGACGGTCAAGGCTGGGATGAACAAATGCCATCATCGGCTGATGCTCTCTCTAAGGCACTGCGAGATATGGCGATGAACGAAGACGTTCGCGGCAACTACGACAATGTTGCACACTCCACCATCACCGCTCCCAAGGGTCTGAGCAAGTATGCTGTTCAAACTCTTGAAGATTCTCGCAAGTTGCTCACGCAAGGTCTTCCTATGTTCAACTTGGACCAAGCCGCCAACACCATCGGTGACTTGCGAGCCACTGCGACGATGATGGCGACAGCGTTTGAGCGTAAGCAAGCCGCCCACGTTGACCACCGAACCCAAATCGCTAAATCTGGCGATCTGGATATGGATCAACTTCACAACTACAAATTGACTGACGATTTGTTCCTTC
>CAACVD010000685.1_pt1 | contig 12898 bp, 22 predicted proteins | sample 2381771 | NCBI WGS metagenome assembly CAACVD01 (sample SAMEA5211965, study PRJEB30684) | marine metagenome | biome: Marine; feature: Epipelagic; material: Water | collected 2015-10-15 | depth 15 m | reverse complement strand
ATTAGTCTCCTGTCTTAGTGTGTTTGATCATTCAAAAAACCCCAGTTTTGATTGTCCAAATCGCCGTGCCATTAAAGTTCATCCAAGCTTTTGCTGGGTATTGCGTTGCGCCTGCAACAGTCTTTATCGTATCTACCTTAATTGTACTCATGCTGCCATTTTCCAAGCATTTCTAAATTGTCTATCAGATGGCACTTGCTCTGTGCGAACAATCCAAAACATAGGACGATTGTGTTCCTCAGACCAAACGCGACGCGGCAGACTTTTCATGCACAAATACTCCATCGCTTCTTCTTCTGTCAAAGGGCCAATGCGCGGAGCAGTCCATTGTAAAGCATGTTTCTCTGGGTCATGTTTAAATGATCCATGCCGACCTTTATCAATAGCTTGTTGCTCGTCATCTTGTAACTGCCAATAAACCCAAATAGGAGGTAGTCCTCCCGACATTGCTTCGTCCAGCCATCTTTGAGAAGGTATTAAAACCTTTGCTGGAGCATCCAGATCATCTGGGTCTTCAAAGATTACACGATATTTAGTCATTAAATTACCTCGTTACATCCACCATAACTAAAGCTGAGTCTGCGTCAGTGGACGTAGCATACCATGTCTGTATCTTTGTTGATGTTGTGAGGTTAGGAGTATAAAAACCTACATCCCTGTATGGGTCATTACTACCGTTACCAGAGCCTCCAGATGCTGCATAGTTAACATCGGTCAGAGCGTTGGAAAAGTTTATAGTGTAATCACCTGTAGCATTATCTGTAATGGTTGACACATTTCCATCAGCACTAATGGAAACAGTACCATCACCGAAAAAGTTCACCCACGCTTTATTAGTACCTATTGCACCGCCCCCTGCATATGATTTAAACGAACTGACTGTGATCTGCTTCATCGTGCCGTTGTCGTTTAAAACCATCTGATCTGCATCGACCACTGTAACGGTGGAAGCAGATGTACCCCCATCTACAATATTGAGTTCAGCAGTGGTCGCAGTAACTCCATCCATTATGTTAAGCTCTGCCGTAGTCGCAGTAACTCCGTCCATTATGTTAAGCTCTGCCGTAGTCGCAGTAACTCCGTCCAGAATATTTAATTCTGCGGCGGTAGAAGTAACCGCTGTAGAGTTTAGAGTAAGTTTGCCGTCTGGAACTATTAGTCCTGCCGCACCCCCTAAAATCAAATCATCGGCACTTGCATCCCACTGCATGTAGGCGCTTGCCGTATCGCCAAAGAACTTAACATCGTAACCTGTATCATCTACGCCTACTGTAACAGTAGCATCTACTTGGACTGCTCCGTCAATATCCACAGCATCTAAGTTAGTAGTGCCATCAACATCTATGTCTCCAGATATGTCCAATGAGCCAAATGATCCAACGCCCGTTGTGGTAATCGCGCTTGAACCATTGTTAATACTGCCAAAACCAGAGGTAATGCTTCCGCTGTTTAGTGCGCCTGTTGTAACAATGTTTGAACTTCCAGCCGCAGGTGCAGCCGCAATATCAGACAAAACCTCAGATGTTGCTCTGCTCTCAAGACCACTTGCTGTAAATCTTGCATACTCATCATCTGCAACTGAAGTGCTGTCAATTTTTACAGCGTTTGTGTTTGAAATGCCGAAAGTTAAAGAAGCTTGACCGCCAATATCTGAAAGCACTTCTGAAGCTGATCGTCCCTCAATAGCAGTGCCATCCACGCGCAAGAAATCGTTATCAACAACGCCACTGGTAAACTTAGGTACGTTGTTGTTTGAAATACCTGTGTCCAAGGTGGCAGTAGCTGTAACCGCTGTGCCGTTTAATGTTATTGCATCAGCTTCTAATGTCCCGTCAATATCTGCATCACCTGATACATCTAACGAACCTGCGTCTAACTCCCCCGTTAGTGTTATATTTCTAAAGCTAGAAACATCTTTGTTTGAGTCTACAGTAACTGTTTTTGAGGCTACAACTGTGCCAACCGACGCGCCCGTGTCATTGTAATTTAATTCCGCAGTAGAAGAGGTGACACCATCAAGAATATTCAATTCAGCAGCAGTAGAAGTCACACCGTCAAGTATGTTAAGTTCAGCAGCAGTAGAGGTGACGGTGGTGCCATTTAACGAAAGCGCGTCAGTCTCAAGAGTGCCGTCAAAATCACCGTCTACCGCGTCTATATTGCCTTTGAATACTGTTGCCGTTACTGTTCCTGTGCTTGGATTGTATGTAAAGTTACCATCCATCTCCAAACCAACATTGCCTGTACTCGATGTTGCATCTTCTACAAAAGCAATAAGATTCTCTTCGTTGGTGCTTTCATTATCAGTCACCAATACATGAGAAGAGTTGGTCGCATTAGTCGCGTTAGTCGCGTTGGTTACAGTCGTTCCTGCAATAACTGTGGAAAGTGCCGTGCCATTTACGGTTATAGCGTCAGCCTCTAACGTACCGTCTATGTCTGCATTGCCGCTGACATCTAGCGAACCTGCATCTAATTCTCCAGTTAGCGTTATATTTCTAAAACTAGAAACATCCTTATTGGCATCTACAGTCACTGTTTTACTTGCAACCACAGTTCCTACAGACTGACCCGTATCATTGTAATTAAGTTCCGCAGTGGTAGACGTAACGCCGTCCATAATATTAAGTTCTGCGGTAGAAGATGTTAAGCCATCTAAAATATCAAGCTCTGTAGTTGTGACGCCAGAAACAGCAACCTTGCCGTCTCCATTAGATATTACAGCCCTAGCCGTTGTAAGATTTGAAGAAGCTATAGTAGTAGCAGCACCTGTTAAATTATCCTGCTTTGCCGTCATATCGGCTTTGGCTATTGAAATCATTACAATAGCACTGCCCGACAGATTTATAGCACTATCAGAGTTACTGCTTTCCACAACCGAACGAGTAAGTGTCGTGCCACTATCAGTATATGTGCCTGTACCAATCTCGAAATTTGAACCGTCTTCAATAACATAAGAAACAGTGTCGTTATTACTAACTCCACCGTTAGCGAATGTTTGAAATCCAGCAAGCGCACTACCAAGTGTAATCGTTCCAGTACCCGTGGTGCTGGTTGAAACTTTTACTCTGTTAGCAAGAACAGCCATCGCACCACCCTTTAGGCAATCCGAATAATTGCATTACTCGCATCTGCAGTTGGGAACGTTATGCTAAAATCGCCACTACTAGAGGATTTATCGCTACCAAAGTCCAACACTAGAACGCTTGCATCATTTGATGCACTGTCATTAAAAATAATTGCGCCCCGCGCAGTAATTGTAGAGCTACTAAGCGTAGAAGTTGCAAAATTAGTAATGGCTGTTGTACCGCTAGGAATGCTTGGGTCTACACGAGTAAGCGCTGCACCTTTGGTGGTGTATCCGTTTCCGTTAGCCACCTCATTGTTCGTCGCATAGTTGGTAACGCTTGCGTCCATCGTGCTTCCAGAGCCGCCCATATCGGATGGGACCGCGCTATTTGTATACAGTGGAATCCTAAAAGTATTTCCACCACTATTTAGAAAATTGTGCTTTGCTTCCATCAGTTCTTTTTTAAAAGATGTACACATCGCATTGCCTGAAAAAGCCATCTACATTCTCCTTACATGTTCAGCTAAACTGGGGTGTCCCGCATCTTTAATTGCATTATATACTGTAGTTCTATCACTTTTGATAGCCTCTTTCATATAGTGAGCAACAATCTTTTCCACTCTGTCTCTATAGGCTTCTGCCTGATCCCTAATCTCAGGTGGAGCAGAGGCTGAAACAAAAACAAGCTTATCAACACACCATTTAGCCACCTCTTCAGGTGTATGTCCGCGATTGTTAGTAGTAGAAACACTAACCAATGAAGGACTTGGCATTTTTATATCAGATACAAACATTATTGTTTCGGCCTAATTACTTGACCAACACGATAGTCTTGCGTGGTTTCTTTTGCTTCACCTAACAGTTTCAAGCCCGTCAAAGACTCTTGATAACGTTTGTCGTACATTGCCATAACGTCTTGTTCACCTTTCATAAAAATATACGCCTCTACCAAAGCTCCATACAATAAACTTAATTCAGCATTTTCACTCAACCATGTTGTGCCACTTTCAGAGCCTGCCGTCAAACTTGCTGGACGATACAGGTAATGAAGTTCTACAGTAAAAGCAGCATTGGGCGTAGGAGCTAATATAAAGTTACTAACATCAAACGACGCATAGTATTTTGGTAATCCTGTAACCGCAGAGTTAGGATTATATGTTTGCACAAAACTAACATCTTTAAACTCTAAAAACAAATGTTCGCTATTGTTAGTAAAACTCAAAGAATATGGTGCCAAAAAATCACTAGGCATAGCAAGATATTTATTGCCACTGGCTGTTACACCTGAAACGTTTTTACGAAAAAGACTTAACTGAACAGACTTTAAAATACGCTCCTCTGCCGTCCTTATGAATATTGGCAGATTAGTTACGAAAGATGTTTCCGTATTTTCTGTATAGTCCTGCAATGCTGTTTTCAGTTGGGCGAATGTAAAGCTCATGTTGTGACCACCGTAACTGTTCCAACTCCTCCTGTAATTGTTAAAGCATTTGGAGTCAAAGTTTCATCTCCATGAAAGCCAACAGGATTGAACCCGTACTGAATGTTTCTTTGTTCTTTTAAATTTTGCTCTGGTCTTGGGTCTCTTAAAGCCTGTGGGTCTGGCCTAGCTCTAATTGGTTCAAGCTGTGGCTGTTTTGCTTCCCACTCATCTTTTCCAACAAGTAAGCCATTCCATTCTTTTCGCATATCTCTAAGTCTATAACGAAAACCAGACCGATCAGATATGCCATACGCATACTTACCTGTAGCATACCTAGACATATCTATAATTCCTCAAATCAGGAGATATTCTAAACGATGCACGATCCCTGTCCTCATCCATAGCTCTTTGCATTTCTTCTTCATAAACAGATTTTAATAATTGAACACGATCAGGTGCTTTTTTCATACTAATGTAATAAGCTAACCCTGCTGCTAAAGCGGGATAAAATCTAAATGGAATACTTAAACCTCCTGATGGAGTAGATGCGTCATCCAATCTTGTTAAAGCATCGTAATGAATAACATCTGTGCTATTTTCAGGCAAAGGCCATATTTTTAAATTAGGCACAATTTGACGATCTAAAAAATATTGAGTAGGACGGCTAGTTGTTGTTTTTGTTGGAATATTTAAATAATCATCCCTGCTTATTCTATCCAAAGAATAATCTATATTATCTCTTCTAACGACTAAAGAAAGAATATCTATTATATCTGAACTTAACGAGTATTCACCATCACTCGCTGTAACTGTAAAAGAACGCTGTTGTATAGTCCACTGATTCAATCCCCTATTAGCCCAATCAGAAAACATTAAATTCATCGAACGTCTTGCAGTTCTCAAATCATATCCAGTCCTAACCTCTAATCCACATCTCTCAAAAGCTTCTTCAATGTAGTCAGCAACATCAAGATTGAATTGAGAAAAGTTAGAACTTGTTACAGTGTTTGCTTCAGCACCCATTCCAGAATGAACTGAACAATAATAAAATAAATCTGGGGCGGTCGCAGCAACCGTTATTTCTGTATAAGCTCCAGATAAGCCGGGAGTACCACTTGTGGTCACTCCTGTAGTATATTCTGATCCACTGTTGTGTGTTCCATTTGTTGTTTCCGAAAAACGTAATGGATGACCGTCATTGCTAGAATCAGATTGATCAAACCTGTACGTTTCTCCAGCCGTTAAAGACAAAGATTTTTGACGAACATTATTAATATAATATCTATTACCGTCAGAAGTGCTTTTTACAGTGACAGTAAACTCTGTATATAAGGGCATTATTCTTCCTCGTGGTACAGGTTATCGAATATTCTGTTTACATCTAGTGTATAGTCCAAGTCACTCTTTGAATAGTGAATATGTTGAGATGGCTTAAAATCAGGCGCACCTTCCCCCGTAACAAACCATGCAGGGTGTGTAACACGAACACGGTTGTTTGGCAAAGCCACTATGTTTCCTGTCCATTCACCAGCATCTAAAAGCTGCAAAACATGGCTTTGTTTATGCTGTGCGGGATCATCAGCTATCTCACTATTAGTATAATCTACTGTAAACAAATACTTAGCAGGATACATTTCGCCGTCTATTTTAGCCATCCAAGGACAAGGTGTTGCACGATCCATAACAAAAACAGAGTGATAATGTGAAGCACAGTCCCAAGGTTGTGCATCATATGTCTGCATTGGTTCAGGCCACTCTTCTAATGGAATATCGCCAACAAGTGCTGTTATTGGCATTCTAGCCCACATTGCCCCACCATGAATTGTGTCTTCTTCTTCGTCCTCTGCCTCATTACCAGTAAATATTACTTGAAAACTCAAACATCTGTTTGGGATCGTCGTAACGCCAATAACCATCGCATGTAAAAATTCGCCGTGATACTCTTGATGATTGTGAGTATATTCACGGCGAACCCATGCCTTAAAGTAAGGTATGTTGCTGTATAAATATGACATTATGCTTTTGGTACTAGCTTCATACCTTTTGCTGCCGCTGCTTTGCGAAGTTGTGCAATAGTCATTACTCCTCCTGTTGCACCGCCTTTCACCATACGACGAGGCTTCTTCATTCCACCTGCAGCACCACCCTTCATCATACGACGAGGTTTTTTCATTCCACCCGCAGCACCGCCTTTCATCATTTTCTTTACTTTACCACCATTACGATAGCCTTTTTTCTTCATAGCCATAATGTCTCCTAACTTAGCTTAGTGCGTTTTCTTCTTGAGTTTTTACCTTTTGACATGACAACACCACACCCATTTGCAACCATAGTACCGGGTATGTTCTTTCCTTTAAATGGACGTTTAGCCTTTGTTTCTGCCACTTCACCTCCGATTATCATATTACGAACTTTTGCTTTTTTAGTATTAGAAACTACAGTTTTACCCTTGCTACCAGCAGCTTTTTTCTTACGTGCTGTTTTAGCTCGTTCAGCTTTAGATAGGCTTTCTGCTTTTTTACGGGGCAAACATCTGTCAGGGTTCTTCTTATTTTTAGAAGTCCCACATTTGCCTTTTATAGAACCGTCAGTGCCGATTCTAACCCAATCTTGTTTTACCCAGTCTTTAAGCGCACCCATTTATTTTTTCTTTTTTCTTTTAGTGGGGTTGATGACTTTTTTAAGACTTTTTGCTTGTCCAGCATGTAAACGAGAAGCCTTTTTAAGACCTTTAATGACTTTCTTTACAGCAGTTTTTTTCCTTTTATTCATCATTTCTTTTTCTTAGCTCCTTTAGCGTAGTTCGGGTCTTTGCAATATTTAGAAGCAGCCATATTAGCATACGCGGAAGGATATGTATCAAATGTGCGCTTTGCCCAAGCCTTGCCCTCTGGACAAATCTTACTGCCTTTAGACTTTTTAGACGCTTTGCCGCCCTTTCTAAAATAAGAAAGACCTCTTGGTGTGCTGTTTTTACTTGGTGGTTTTGAAACCTGCTGTCCCATTTGGCTGCGGGATATAGCCATATCTTAGCTCCATTCCATCTGTTATGAACTCCAATTGGCTTGCCATTATAGAAGTTCTTTTATCTACAGCCATTAAAGTTGTGGTTGTCCAACTTGCCCAACTGTAAGATATCGCTCCTACGCCGCCTATAACAGCAGTTGCTCCTATTATTATCAACTGCTTAGTTAGCATTTCCAACGCTTTCGAGCCTGCCTTAAACGACTGTTAGGGTCTTTGGCTGCTTTGGGAAACTTTTTCATTTGACCAGCAGAACGAGCGCAGAAAGATTTGCGTCTTTTTGCGTCTTTACTACCTTTTTTTACTTTACCAGTAACAGCCGTTTGTAATTTTGAACCGGGGTTTTTGCGCCTGTACGCAGCAACACCAGCTTTAGTCATTCCCGCCCCAGACTTTGTGGGGCGAAAATTCTTTTTATTACGTTTAGGCATTTCGCCTTTTTGGGACTTAGCCATACTCTTTCCGCATCGACATAATAATAGTGTATGTATCCGCGCTAGTATGGCCTACGGTAGTGAATAAAACGTCACCATCTTTACCTGTTCCAGCATTATTCGTTAGTCCACCAAAATATGTGTAGTCATGGTGTCCACTTTGATTTTCACCAAGCTCAATGCAAAAGACATTAGTAGTTGCATTGAAAAGAATTTGTACTTTCATTCCAATGCATTGCCACCATATTTTTTCTATGGTGACTCCAGTACAAGCATCACCACGAGCATTTGCAGAGAGCGTACTAACATCTACTTTAACTACAGCGTCCTCTCCAGTGCCGTCAGAGACATTGGTAAACTTCTGAACGACCATCTTTTGACCGTCTTGAATAGTTTGTGTGGCTACAGCATCGACCATTTTATTTACTCCTTATGTTAGATCAAGAAGCAACGTCATAGCCTGTAATCTCTATTAAGAATCGGCCTGCAGAATAAGTTGCATCACCTGTTCCTTGGCTGACTAAATACAAATACTGATCTGCAGCAATAACTCCTCCCGCCGTTAAAGTTCCAGCAGCTTGAGTTCCAGCGTTAATGATTTCAGTTTCAGTCAAGTCACCTATGGCGGTATCATTTACGCCCGTGCCTTCTGTAGCAGAGAAAAGATCAATATCAGCACTTCCACCAGCAGGAGCCTCTACACATTGCATGGTTACACCAAATACAACACCTTGGTCTGCAGTGGTTACACGAGCAATGTAAGCAACGCCTGAACCGTCTTTACCAATAATATCACCAGCAGTGCCACCATCTTTCAAGCCAGTAAGATCAATCATTATTGTGCTTTTAACGATGTTTACATTAGTAGAAGTATCACTCTTTAAACGAGTAACTTGCGTAATGTAAGTTTCTGCAGTGCCTTCGATTCCTGCTCCACCTACAGCTTCATTAACAAACTTATTACCGCTAGTTATAGTGATTGTGCCTGTTGTGGCGTTTTTTGAAATAGTTTCAAAACCATTTTCAGACCTTACTGGTCCATTAAAAGTAGTTGTACCCATGTCAATCTCCTGTCTGGGTTAGTCAAACGCACCATGCGTTTGTCAGGAACATTTGCAAGTTACAACGAATGGGAAAAAAAAGAAAGGGGGCAGATAAACTGCCCCCAATCAAAACCGAATATTTGTTCGGGTTATGCTCCGGGTGAACCAAATACACAGCGAGGATCAGAGAATCCAAAGCTGTAACGCTCACGAGCCTTAAAGCGCATATTGCCAGTATCAAAATCTGCTTCCATGTTGGTAGACATAGGAGAACGCTCAAAGTGCTTAAAGCCATTTGGCGCATCAGTTTTGATAAAGAACGCATCGTTATCTGTTAGGAAGTGATTAACAGTATAACCCTGCGGCAACATACCCATGTTGCGAATAGCATTCACATCATTGTCTGCAGTTCCGACACGAAGAGTCGATTCTAAAAGACGATCAGCAACAAATTGCAACTGTGGTGGAATAATCAGCTTAGAGCCACGAAGGGCAATAATCATATTCCGTTCATCAACGAAGGTGGAAATGTCAATAAGAGCATTTTCCAAAGAAGTTTCGTTGAGGTCTGCCGCAGTTGATGGTTCATTGCGGAATGTACCGCCCATAGACAACGGGTGTAACGTCGAACAAAGCTCAACGCCATCACCGCCAGTAAATGCCGCATTAAATGCGTTGTTAAGAACTGATGCAGCCTTAACTTGCTTAGAATGCGCCATAGAACGGGCAAGTGCTTTTGTATAACGAGCGCCAAGGCGGTCATACAAGTTGTCTTCAATCGCTTCCTCAGTAAGAGCAAACGCCAAAGCAACAGTTTCGTGAGTGTAACGAGCCGTGTACGCCTCATTAGCAGTATCAAAAGATACACCAGCACCTTCGGATTTTGTAGGAGCATTCCCAAATCCTGCCAGCATAACTTCTTCTTCAAACGCACGGTCTGAAGTTTCTGTTTCAAAGATTTCAGCATGTTCGTTTTCGTAACGATCATACTCCATGCCAAACAGGGCGTTTAGACCCGGTTCAAGCTCTTTGACAAGTTGTGAACGTGAAATAGCCATTGCTTAAACCCCTTATGCTAGGCCAGCGGCTTTGACGCCGAAGACATGGTTTTGAATGACACAGTACACATTCGTATTTGCAGTTGATACATCGCTATTTTCTGGGTCTTCAGAAATGTCGATTACTTTCAAAGGCAAACCAGCAGTAGTGGCCCCTGTAGCAACGTCTAGTTCTGCTCCAGAAATACCACTCGCGGTACTACCAGCAGTTGTATAAACGATATCAAAGTTTCCAAGCAAATCAGCAATAGGAAAAGCTGCATTGGCTTGAATCTCAAAGATAGCCATTGGGTCATCAATGATAAATGCAATGATATCTGATGCATTTGTACTTGCAGGATAAAAAGCAGAAAAAGTCTGCTCTCCCGAAGTTGGGTCTGTGAACATACACCCATTAAATACGCCAACAATAGGAACAGTACCACCGTCAGCATGTATTTCTACACCGCCTCCAGTGACCTGTGCAACCATATCCCCTTGAAAGATACTGGTTCCGTAGTTAGCGGCGATACGGTAACGACTTTGACCGCCAGTAAACGGGGTTCCCCCAATACGTTTTACTGGACGAAGGCCAAAAGCAGCGTCTTGATTCGCCATCTCTAGTCTCCTTTAGATGATCTAGGTGAGCCGAAACTCACAGTAGATTTACGTTGTGGTGCCAATTTTGGCATTAAAGCATTGCTGTCTCGCATCCAATCGCGGTCAACAGCATCCATTTGATTCTGCGACACTTTTTCAAAATGTCGTTTTCTTGATTCAGCCAATTCGTTTGGAATACGAGCAAGAACAAGTCCACCAACACCTATGATGCCAGCGTTTCTACCCTCATCCACAACAGGACCGTAATAATCTGGGTATTCTTCGGCGCGAACAAGCTCCCAGCCCTCTTGACGTTTTTTGTGAACATTCGTTTTATCATCAAACTCCATCACGGATTCTCTGATCCAACGATGCTTGTAGCCTATAGGGGCTTCAGGAGCTTCTAAAGCTGACCCCGGACGCCACTCTTGAACACGATCTTCATGTTCCCGTGATTCTAATTCACGCGATGTCCGTTTAGTCATTATGCTCTCCTGCTTTCTATTTTCGCCATTTGAGCGGCGTATTTATCCAAAGGAACACCTAAACTTCTAGCCACTTTTACTTGACTAGGTGTAAGCTCCACTTGCTTTTTTCGCCCTGATTTTAAAGACCGTCCATTTGTGGACGCAGGCGTAACAACTTGGGCGTTTCGTTGTGTGGCCTTAAACTTAGTCGGCATTTCAGAACGCATACGAGTGTCTATTTCTGCGTAATACTCATCTGAGGTCGGATCAAAGTCTTCTTCAAGCACTAACTGCTCATGTATAGCTTTAGCTACTGCAGTCATTGGCTTGTCCGCCCCAAACCACTCGTTTTTAGAAAGCCATTTTTCTAACTTAGGGTCTGGTCTTTGGTTTTGTTGTTGCTGTGGTTGAGGCTGTTGTTGCACTTGCTGCTGTTGAGCTTGCTCCTCTTCCTGCTGTCTAGCCGCTTTAGCTTTTTGAACTCTAAGCCGCTCTTTTTCTATAGCAACTTGAGCCAAAGCACTCTGTGCATCAGCAACTTTTTCATAATCACCAGCTTCATGTGCTTCTGTCAAAGCTCTTTTAGCTTGGGCTTCTTGAGATGTAACACGGCCCTCATATTCGGACCTATAACCACTATCCAACGCTGCTAAACGCTGTTTCATCTCATCGTTCTGTTGCTGAACTCTTTTTGCATACTGTAATGCAGCTTCAGCCTCTTCAGTGGCTTGCCTACGCTTTTCAGTCAGCTTACTAATGCGTTTTTGAACTTTTTTGCTGTATTGCTCAAGTTCTTCAGGATCAGAATCATCATTACGAACATTTGTTCGTGTTTGTACAACTTCTTCTTGCTCTTCAGTATCTACGGAAGAATCATCTTCTGTAATCTCAACAGAAGTCATACCTGTATCTTCATTTTCACGAATATCTTCAGACATTAGTGTTTTTCCTTACTCTTAAATTTCTTATACATAAGAAATATCTGTAGGGTCAAGTATAGTGGCTATAATGTTATCGTCATTTATGATTCTAACCTCAAGACCATCCACTTTGAACCTATTTCCACTATATCTTCCTATAAGAACCCAATTTTTCTCACAACACCAAGGACCACTTGGGAACTTTTGCTTATCTTTGTAAGCATCTGGGCCTAACCTAACCACATAAGCGGACACAGTAGCAAAAGATTCACGCTCTCTGACCGCATCAGGAACGTATAAACCGCCTTTTGTCTTAGCTTTTGGATAATACGGAATGATAAGCATCCTATAACCAGTTGGTTGAGGTAGTCGCTCAATAGCGGATGCATCAATTTCAGTGGGATTTGTCTCGTTTTTGTTTTTTATCTCTTCGCCTTTCCCAAAAGCGGTTTTTATGGGATCATTTTTAGTCATCTGACAGTTCAATGCCTTTTATCGCGGCCTTTATTTCATCTTCAACGTAAGTCACACCGCGTATTTGACCCACAAGATGTTGATATTCATCAAAAGATTTAGCAGAACCATCTGCTAACGCTTCTGTTATACGTTGCCGTCTATCTGCAATCGTCTTTAACAGGTATTCCGATAAATGTAATAGCTCCATACGTTAAATTACGATTTCTTTGTCTTTTTAGCAGTGGTTTTCTTCTTTTTTGCTGGAGCTTTCTTTTTCGTAACAGGAGCTTCAACAAAAGCTTCGTTCTCAGGTGTAGATGGATCATCAGGCACAAAATGGCCTTTATCATCTCTAGCCCGTACTAAAACTGTTCCTTATGGTACTCCTGACTTAGCGAGTTCACCGCGTATTACGCACCGCATT
>CAACVD010001123.1_pt1 | contig 12899 bp, 24 predicted proteins | sample 2381771 | NCBI WGS metagenome assembly CAACVD01 (sample SAMEA5211965, study PRJEB30684) | marine metagenome | biome: Marine; feature: Epipelagic; material: Water | collected 2015-10-15 | depth 15 m | reverse complement strand
TTTTCCTTTGATATTTTGTACTCCACTTTGAATTTTACTACCTGTATTTTGAACTGTTTTTACTCCTAATCTAATTTTATTTCTACAAACAACACAATTATTTCTTTGTGCTATATAATAATTATATAAAGGTCTATATAATTCTTCACCTGCTTTATCATTAATTCTTAAATTATGTACTATTCTATTTATTTGATTTTGATAAGATGATTGAACTTTTGATAAATATTTAATTTTTTCTTCATCAGTTGTATCAAAATTTTGAACTTCATCACAATCAAGAGGTGCAATAGTTTGAATATCGTAATAGGTTGCAAGTGCTTTTACATTTTTATATTTACTTAAATCTACTTCAGCCATTTACCATTTTTTAATTGGGCATTGTTCTAATAAATAAGAACTTTTATCTACAATAAAACAACCACATATTTTACAATTTCCTGTTTTTAATAAATTTTCACAATTTTTACAAGTTGTAACTCTAAATTGACGTAAAGAAAAATCGGCTTTTCTTATATCCTTACCTTTTATTTTTTTAATTACATCAAATAATAAACTCATTTATCTTTTTTTTTATCAAACATTTTATGCCAATTTTTGTTTTCTAATTTTAAATCTGCTACTTCTTTTTTTAAATAATTTATATCATGTTCTAATAATTTAATATTTGTTTCATGTAATTCCTTTTCTAAATCGTGTACTTCCCTTTCTAATATATCAGTTCTACCTGTCAATGTATAATACATTCCTATCATAGAAGCAACTAATGTTACAATCCATACTAAATCTTTAAATGATATTTTCATTCCCTTATCAAATGCTTTAACTTCACTCATTATTTTAAATTTCGTTTTTTATTATTTTGTTCATATATCTCGAACAAAGATACTATGATTATAGTATTGAAAAAAACACTCATTAAATATTTATTAAAATTGTTCATCAAATTTTTCTAAATCTGCCTTTTTTATCTCTATACGTATTTATATTATATTTAGTATTTAGATTTTGAACGTCATTAAAATTTTCTTTCACTTCGTCTATTTTATTTTTTTTTGCTTGATTTGAATATTTTTTCCTAAGATTTTCTATAACATAATAAGGTATTTCAACATTATTTTTGTTTTTATAACCTGAAAAAATTATATAAACTAAAGTGCTTATTGCAATAGAAAGTACAAATAAAAAAAGGGTATTCATATTATAAATTTATAAAAATTATATTAAAATATAAATCAATTATCTATGATTATTAATTTTTTCTTTTTCTTTTTCATATTATTTCTTCTTTTTCTATTCCTGTTAATATTAGGAATTGTTGGATTTTCAGTCAATATTTCTGATTCATTTAAATTTAATTCAGGTATATTTAATGATATTTCAGTTGATTTTGGTGGTTCCTCTACTTCTACATTTACTATGTTTTTAGGGTCTTCTTTTGTGTAATTTTCTAATTCAGTCTGTCTTACAACTAAATCTTGTAACCCTTGACTTCTATCATATAATAAATTAGGAAGTTTTGAAAAATTAAAAGTTACATCTACGGAAGTATTATTTATAATTTTATAATCTAATTCTGTATTTCCATCTAATATATAACTTCCAGATTCCATACCTGTTTTCATAGTTGGCACTCTAAATTGAGTTTGAAATGGGTCAATAGTAGGCACTTTTGCATATTCTACTTCTCTTCCTGATGAATCTGTATGTTTAAATTTTATAGGTTCTAAAAGTTGAGATATTTTTTGAGTATCAGAAATTCCCTGTCTTAATTGTATTGAAATACTCTGTACTTCTAACATTTGACCTATCTGACTATTTTCTACTTCGGCATAAGTTCTATTATTAGTTTCAGCTATTTCAACTCCATTTGCGATTGCAGTTCCACCTGTACTATATAACAATAATTCTGAATTAAAGCCTACTCTCACAAATTGAAAAAATGATTGGATTCCAGTAAAAGCACCTATATTTAATAATGAAAGATTATTCCATGTAGGAAGTGTAACATTAGGTCTTTCAGGATAACTAGAAGTACCATTATTTTGGTTAAAATTATAATCAAAATTTTCACTTGTCATATCAATATTGTATATTCTATTTCTAGTATTTATAGCTATACTAAAAAAGTGAGAATTATCAGCATTAAATCCTGCAATATTTTCATCATAATAAGATGTTGCACCTGTAATTAACGAGGTGTCATTAGAAGAAAAAACAAAATCATTAGTATCTACACCCCAAATTGCAAATCCTACTAAAGTTGATGGAAAAATAGGAATAAAAACAAATTGTCTTTGAGGTGAATAATATTTCATTACAAAATAGGTATTAAAGGGAAACCCATCGTTACCATCGTAAGTAATTGTATCAACTAAATTAAAATTTGCATTTTGATTCTGTTCGTAAGCTAAATTATCATATTTTATTATTCTTAAACTTGAAACACCTGAATTAAATTTTATTGTAGAATATAATGAGCCACCACCAACACCATTTACTCCTGCATTAGTTTGTACTAATTCTTGGTTAATATCAGGAACAAATGAAACATCAGCAAATGAAAACCCAACTGTCCCAGTTATAATACTAACATTGACTGCATTGGTAGTAGTGTTATATTCAGCAATACTAAATTGTTGCCAATTACCAAATACTACAATAAAAAATTCATATACAGGCACATACTTAAACTGACTAGGTGAAGCACCAAAAGTAGGATTTACATTTGTAGTTGTTACAGGTCTTACCGCACCACCATCAATAAAAAATGTTCTTACATTTTCAATAAATCCTAATTCTGTAATAAATGACCCATAATTTAAAGAAACTAATTTATCATACAATCTCACATATACCATACTTGGTGGGATAGCAAATGAAGTTAATGGTAGTGCTATTGTCAATATTCCAACAACAGGTGCTAAACTTTTATCTTCATCTCCCCCTAATTGCCTACTAATAATTATTGTATAAACTTGGGTTGTTGTTGTTCCATAAAAACCCATAGTCATATTGGTAAATTTTAAATTATTTTCATCTAAAGCGTCAATTACAGGATTACAAGTTGTTCGAGGAAAAACATTAGATTCACTTGCGTCAAATGTAGCTACACTTGAAAAAGAACCATCGTCTAAATAATAAAAAGCAAATGCTAAATCACCACCCTGTTTTGTTGCTATTAATATTGAATTATTTTCAGGTATATATATACCATCAATAGGGGTGTTTGAAGTAAAAGGTGAATTAACTGATTCTATAAAAGCACCTACTGGCAAAGGAATTGCCCTGTTAGGATTGTCAGAGCCTAAAGCAAATAATGTTGTTTCTCTGTCTTCAGGAGTTGAATTAGTATATCTTATAGTAAATGAATCTCCGTATGTTTTTCCATCACTCATGTTATTTCTATATCAAAAGTAGAGTATTCATCTTCTATAATATATTTTATAGTATAGTTACCTATACTACTACTATTTAAATCAATACTTCCATCATATATATTTATTTGTATTTGTGGGTCATCACACTCAAAAGTTCCATACATTTGACCATAAATTTCAGGTATGGGGTTTAATTCAGATTTAGAATATGAACTTTTAGGATATGTAAAATTTGTATTGTCGGACATTTAAAATAAATCATTCCAATATTTTAATATAAAACTTACAATTACACTTCCTACTGCAATTCCACCATAAATTTTAGCCCATAAATACTTTTGAGATTTAATCCAACTTTTATTTTCAGCTACAATTTGAACTAAACCTTTTTGACCAAATTCTTTATCACCTACAATAGCATTGTGTATTTTACTAAGAGTATCACCCTGTTTTTCTACTATTGCTTTTATTTCATCTATTTCTTCTTTCAATATCTTATATTCTGTGGTTTTCATTAAGTTAGATTGTAAGTATTTTGAAATAAAACAGAAACCATTACTTCCTCGTTATCTCCGCCATTATTACTTCCTGCGTTTAAATTTCCTGTAACTGCCAACATATCTCCATTACTTATAGTGATACTTAAAGCACTAGAAAAAAAACTAAAAAAAGTTCCATTAATATTTGCAAAATTTAAGGAAATTATGTTATTTCCATTTGTATAAGTAGTTAAACCTGAATTGGTTGAGCCTGAAGTATTAGTTAGTTTTTCTATTTTAAAAGTATAATCAAAATCTGCCGAAACTTGACAAGCAGTAGTATCAAGATATTTTACTGCGATTGCAACAATCTTAGAATCCTCTTGTATTATAGGTAGTACAGAATTATGAGTGCCTGATGGACTTAAAGTTCCACTCCAATCTATAAATTCAGGAGTGCCACCTGACGCAAAGTTTGTAATTAATCCACTCATCATAAATTGGGTAGTTACCTGTGTGGGTGAAGACCCACCACCACCACCACTACTTCCAAAAGAGTTAAAATTTGCTATAAAAGAATTATTATTACTCATATACTTGTAATTATATCAGCCGTAAGGCTAGTTCCAGACACATCTATGTCAGGGAGTTGAAAACCTGATGAAGCAGATAATGAAAGAGATTGACCTGTTGCTAAAGTAATGTTAGTAGATTGCCCTGAAATAGTAAGTGTTAGTGAATTACTAGAACTTTGATTTACTATTGCGAGTGTCGTTATACCACTTAAAGTGGTTGTTGTAGATAATCTTTCAAATTTTAGTTGTTGTGTACTCATTAGTTTAAATTATTTTCAAATATGTAATCCAAAGTAATTGGTTTTATTGGTTTTGATTTTTGAAATACATATAAATTAATATTTTCGTTGTCTTTAATTTTATATATTAAAACATTTACATCTTTTAAATCACATTTTTGTTCTTTACTTAGTCTTTTTAAGGTATTTGCTATAAATGGAGTAGCTATTTGTTCTCTTCCTAAAAAATCTATTTTAACATTAAGTATTTCATTAAAAGAAAGTTCTTTTTTAACTTTATTATGTATTAATAATTTATAAGTAGGTGAATCTGAATTATCGTCTGCGTTTATCATTAATTGAGTTTGATATTTTTCAACATTATTAACATTAGCATAATTGTCTATCGCATTTGACATTATATTTTTAGTTTGATTTTGAACATTCATTTGGTTTGGTTTTTTTTTCTAAATTTACAAAAATTCTTTTAAAATAAACGATTCATTTACGTCTAACTTAGAAATATTTATTAAACCTTTCTTTACTCCATAATATCCAATAATATCAAACTTAGTATTTCCTAAAGTTTCAACTATACCTGATAACAAGTTAGTTTTACTTAAAAATTGAGAATTAGTAATTTGTAATATAATAGGAAATACTGAAGAATTACCAAAACCATTTAATTTTTGATTTAATGTCGAATTTTGAAGAGTAGCTATACGAATATTATTAACAAATACTTCAAAATAGTAATTAGTTATGGTAACATTTATTTCAGAATTATTAGTTACTTCTAAATTCACCATGATATTGGTAAATTCTAAAGAACTTTTAAGGATTTTTACTCCTACTACACGATATGATAAATAAGCTAATAACTCTAATTGCCTAAGATAAAAATTGTAAATACCATAAGCTAATCCACCAATACCTAAAAGTGCAAATAGCCTTTTCATATTTAAATTAATTTACTTAGTCAGTTTTGGAACTACAAAATAAGCAATCGCACCTAAAACTACTACACCCCCAACTATCATTAATGTTTTTTTGTTTTGAGCAAAAAATCCTGCTTGTTGACCATCGTTACCCAATCCAGATGTTCCCATTACAGATGGGTCAACTCCTGAATTGCCTACCTGAACATCTTTTAATTGATACTGAGTTTGTTCTGCTAATTGTTGAGCCTCTAAATCTAATTGTTGTTGGGTTGTTAATTTATTTGCTAATTGTTTTTTACCTATTCCTAATAATGGTTTTTTACCTTTCTCAGCTCTTTTTTCTGCACTTTTTAATCTCGATTTTTTTGTCAATAAATTGTCAAAAGAATCATCACCCCCAAAATTTGAGTTTCCTAAAGGTGTAGGATTTGGATTAAAAGCGTTACCTGTAACAACTCCACCCATATTAGAAAATCTATTTTTATCAGATAAACTCATACCCCCACCATAATTTGAAAAAGGTGATTCACCATCAAAAGAATTTGGGCTATGACCCATATTTGAAAACGCATTATCCATACCGCCACTTGCGTATGAATATGCTAAATTAGATGGATTTGGGTTCATGCTATTTCCATCAACTACTCCATCAAACGCATTAAATTTTCCATTAAAATCTAATTCGCCATCAAAATTACTATTACAACAACTCATATTATTTTTTTTTTAATTATTATTTATTTTTTTTAAATATTCGATAACCTACTAACAATGCTACCAAACCTATACCGCCATAAATGGCAAATTTACCAATTTTTCTAGTGTCTTCGTCTTTTAGTGCGTCTTGAAGTTGTTTTGTAGCCTCTGCTTTTTCTTCAGGTGTTAAATCAGGATTGTTTTGAATTAATAAAACAGGATTTGATTCTGCCTGTAATTGTTGTTGGGCTAAATCATATTGGTCTTGTAGTGCTTGTTCACTTACTCCTAATTCTTTAGCCCTTTGTTCTAATTCTTGTTGGGCTATTCTTTCTTCGGCTTCAATTTGTTCTTTTAAAGCCTTATTTTGACCAATTTTAGGTATTGAACTAATTAAACCTGTCAAAATTCCACCACCTGTTGTTATTAATGTTGCTGTTGTGGCAGGTTCCATATTACTAAATTGTAATTGGTCTAATGCTTGTTTATACCTCATTTGTGTTACTTCAAATGGGATATTACCACTAAATCCTGAAAAATTACCTTTTTCGTACATCTCTGACATTTGTTCCTTACACTTTTGCCCACATATTAAAGGTTTTTTATTTTTTCCTGTATTAGCTGATTGGATTAGTTTATCAGGTGTTCCACCCAATTTTTTCCATTTATCCATTAGTTTTTTATTACTACTTCCACCACTTTCCATAATTCTAGTAGCGAAACCTCTAAAATTAACTGAAATTAAGGCTCTTGCACTTTGTCTTGGAATAGCTAATGTAGTAACCGCTAATACTCTCCCTACTTTTTTAAATCCATCACCTACTTTTTCACCAACTACTTTTAATTTATCTTTTACATTATCAAGTTTATCTCCTACTTTTCCTTTAAGATTTTGTACTCCACTTTGTACTTGTGCTTTTGCATCTTGTACTTTATCTTTTAAGTTATCAACTTTATCTGCTACTTTTCCTTTGATATTTTGTACTCCACTTTGAATTTTACTACCTGTATTTTGAACTTTACCTTTTAGCTTTTGTCTTCCTTTTTTAGTTAGTAAATTATCAAAATCACTATCAGACATATTTTTTGGTAAAAAATTATTATTATCTCTACCATTTATTCCTGAAAAATCTAAATCTGTACTTGCTACTCTTTTAGGTACTTGTTCAACATCTGTAAATGGTGTTGGAATACCATAAGCTGAGGCTACTATTTGTTGTCTTAATTCTTCTCTATTCATAATCTTTATTTTTATCCGCCTTTTTTACCTGCGTTCATTGTTTTTGATGTGTTTTGGGGTGCAAATATTTCTTGATTTGATTGACCTGAACCTAAATTTACATTTTGGGTAGTTGAACTTCTCCCACCTGTGTCAGTAGGTGCTGAACTTCCTTTACCTGTCGATGTACTTGCTGAACTATCTCCTAAATTCGTAATTCCTGTACTAACCTGACCTTTACTACTACCTGAACTTGCAGAACTAGGGCTTGATGAAGCTAAATCTTGAGATAACGTACCATCTTCTTGTACTACTAAATTAAAATCAGGTGCAGTTCCGCCATCATAAACAGGGTTTACTTGAATCGAAATTGTACCTATGTTACTAGCTTGACCTGAATCGTCTTCTTTAAAATATGTAATAACATCATTACCAAAATAATTAGGATTTGGTGTATATGTTAATACACTACCTGAAAGATTTGCAGTTCCGTTAGTTGGTGAACTAGCAATTTTATAAGTTATACTTCCATTTGCATTAAAAAAGTTGTTCATATCACTATCACTCTTTGCTAAATCAATATTAACACTTTCGTTTTCTTTTACATTGGTTTGTAAATTTTTAACTCCTAAGTTACTGCCATCTTGCATTTTCTTTTTTCTTCTTTTATAGATAACAAATCCACCTACTGCTAAAAGAAGTGCTATTGGTAATAAATTTTTATTTTTCATTGTTTTTTTATTTATTTAATTATCCTATTCTGCTACCCTGTACTCTTTCTCTACTTACTTTCTGTCTTTCACCAAATCCTCTATTTGATGGTGGAACATCTGTATAGTCTTCTATTTCATTAGGTCTATCTTTAAAAGAATCAGGAACTATTGGGTTTCCTGCTTCATCTAAATCAAATCTTATCATAGGTTCACTTTGTTTTCCCTGTCTATTATTACCTAAATTCAATTTATTCATTGGTCTTGGAACAGGCTCTTTTTGTTCAGGCAAACTATACATTTCCTGTGTAATTTTACTTAAAGAATTTTCTTTATTTTCTTTATTATTTAGTATTTTTTGTATTATTTTTTTTTGCTCTTCTTTATCACTATAACTTTCCTTACCTGTCTCCCTTAATTGTTCTAATCTTGCTAATTCTGATATATCCCTATTATTTAACATATTTGGTTTTTTTGCGTTAAGTTTGTTTTTCATACTACTTAATGCTTTTTCCTTTTGTGTTATAAATGGCTTTTGTTCGGCAACACTTTGAGATTCTAAATATTCCTTTTGTCCGCCAATACTACCATCAGGCATAGGATAACCTTTTTTATTATATACTATATTTTCACTTGGTGTAGGAGAACGTAATGGGGGTGCAGTAGGTAATGGGGGTGCAAAATCAGGTTCTTGAGCCTCTTCATTTTTGTTTTTATTTTTAAAATATAATATAGCACCTAAACTTGCTAATATTCCTAATGGTATTAAAATTTTCTTCATTATTTCCAAAATTCTTTAGTTACACTATCTACTCTATTATTTACTAAAATAATTGGAACTCCTGATTTTTCAGGTGTTGATTTATTTAGTAGTTCAGTATATTTTCGACCATATTCAGCCCATGCTTTTCTAATAAAATTATTATTAAAACTTCCTTTTCTATCTAAATCTATTTTTTTAGCATACGATGGGAAAACATCATTGATATAGCCTCTAAATAAATTACCACTTCTTTCATTTGTAAAAGGTGTACTAGGAATAAAATTTCCTGCACTACCCTTAACATTATTATTATTTGCTTGATTTAATGGTGGATTATCTAAATCAGATTCATTTGAAAGTGAAGAACTGGTATTCTTTTGATTAAGCATTTTTTTTCTTCTATACTTATTATACAAATAAAAACCCAAAACTCCTGTTACTCCAAGTGTTCCAAATATCAGCGTATATTTTAAAATTTTATTCAATATCTAATTTTTTTAGTTTTCTTTTATTTATTATATTCATTACTATAAATATAGTAAGAATAACCCCAACTCCACTACCAAATAATATAAGTTGCGAATTTTTCAACTTTTTATTTTAAATCTTTTCTACACTCTCTCATTGAACCATATTGACCCAATGCGACCATATCTTTACAAAAACTTCTTTTACCACCTGCGTTAAAAAAAGCTACTCTTTGTTCTAGTTGTTTTGCAACAATAAAACCTACTGCAATACTAACACTCATTACTGCAAACATTTTTACTTCTTTACTCACTCATTTTATTTATTTTTTATTTTTTTTTTAAATTAACTTCCACCTAAAATCCAACCATCTCTTCTTATTCTTTTTCTACATTCTCTACCTGTCATTCCAAAATTATTATTAGCATTACAGAATTTTCTTGCACCACCTATATTGTCAAATTCTTCACCTGATTCGTCTTGTTTCTTTTTTTGATATTGTATAAATATAGCTACTCCAACTAATGCTAAAGCACCAAATAATAATGTTCTATCTTTTTTCATTTTTTATGCTCTTTCATTTCTACTTATTTCTCTTGCTCTTCCTGTTGGTGAACAATCAGCAGATGGAGTTAAGCACCTACCTAATCTAGCACACCATATTAAATCATCAGGGCAACCCCCTACATTAAAAAATCCTATTTTTTTAGTTATTTGGTCGGCAACTACTAATCCTACTGCTACTGCACTTGCCATAAATATCATACTCTTTACTTCTTTCATTTACTTGTTTTTATTTAGTTGTTTTTATTTATTTGTTTTTATTTAAAAAAAATAACATTCCACCTATCACTGCAATTCCAATCCATGTTTTTTTATTGGAAAAATCAAGTAAAGGTTTTTTTACGTCAATTATTGTAATTTCTTCTTCTACTTCTTCTTTTTCTCCATCAACACTTAAAAGCAAATCAAAAATTGGATTTTTTGGTCTTTTTCGTTTTACTTTTTTAAGTTGTTTTTTTTGTGTACTTTTTTCAATAGGTTTTGCATTAATTTTACAAACACAATTACTTTCAATTATTAATTCTTTGTGTAAATCATTATTTTGAACTGCTAGTTTTTCTACTTCCTGTAAAATAGCTTTTTGGTTTTTATGATAATTTTTACCATTAGCTATATTATTAAGAAGTTTAAGATTTTCAGAATTTCTATCTTTTCTTCTATTCTCATACATTTTTGCTATTTCATTATAATCATTATTATCCATTAACAAGTCTCTATTTCTTCTTGAAGACTTGTAAGGCATATAATCTCTAAACGAATTTTTATGATTAAATGTTAAATTACCCATTAATATTTGATTAAATTTTTAGCTTTTTCACAATTTTTTGCACTATCCCACCAATTACAAAAATCCCCATCTACCCATTGAGATAATGTACTTCCTTTTCCTATATTAGCCTCATCAAAAAATCTATTTACTTGTATTCTTTCACTTTGATTTAATTCATCATAAACTCCAAAAAACTCTGCTTCATTTGTTCCTGCACCTGACATAGCTTCATATAATCTTTCTGCATAAGGACTAGGGTCAAAGGCATTTTCCCCATCAATTAAATTAGGACTGGTAATACCTGTATTTCCTTTATTTGGATTTAAAAAGTCTTTATCTTTACCCTTTCCAAAACTTTGAGTACCCTTTTTTCTATTTCTTATTATAAGTGCTATACCACCAATAGATAATACACCAAATACACTTATAAATATTATTGCTTTAGTTTTTCCTGTCATTTTAATTATACATACTAATTGGTTTACTTACATATTCTGCAAAATCCTCTAAACCAAGTTCATCGTTTAAATCTGCTAGTAAATCACTATTATATTTATTATTATATATTTCTACTACTCTACTAATATTTCCTTTTGTTTGTAATTGTCTAAATACACCTGCAATACTTTCTTCATCAGTTCCTAATCCATCAATCCAAAAATCACCATACATAGCAGTATTCAATTGATTAGCGTATTTAGTTAAAATTCCATCAGTAAGTGTTAATCCCCCCTCTTGTTTATAGAAAGTAGGAGTCCAAAAAAGTCCACCCTGTGTTAATTCTGCTTGTCTTTGTAAGTTTTTTTCTTCAGCAGTATCTTTTAATCCTACTGCCTCTGCTACTTTAATCCCTGCATAAACAATTCCTACAATAGCTAAACTTCCTAGTACAACTACTGCATAAAATGTTGCCGATGGGCTACCATCGTCTTTTTTCATACTCTTTGCTACTTCATTTGCTACTAATGGGTTCATAATTTATGTTTTCTTACAAAATCATTTAATATATCAAATCTTTCTTTGTTTTGTTGCGTAGGGCTTTTTAAAAAAACAGAGATAAAAACATTATATATATCTATTTGTGGATAACCTAATTTAAGGTAAATAAATAATCCATTTAAATCAGCCTGAACTTCACTTCTAGGATTTTTATTTATATAATAATGTGCGTATTCATGTAATAAAATCGCCATTCTCATTGGCACACTATATTTTTTAAAAGATTCGGCTGAACATTCAATCCTGCCTGTTAATTGTGAAATTCTTGCAGGAGTTTCTAAAGGTCTTTTATCAGCAATACTTCGTATCACATCAAAATAATCAATTCTAAATTTACCATTGTTACTTTTATATATATCTCCTTTTTTACTATAACTTAAATATCCACATTCTAAACTAAACTCCTGTGAAAATTTAATAAATGATTCAGTTTTTTTTTGAAAATTTATATTTCGGCACATTGTAATCTTTACTACTTATAGATTGTACTTCAAAACTTTTATCTAACATTCGCAACCCATTTCTTTCATTATATACTGAAACTTCAGCATAATAAGGTGCTTGAGGCATTAAAACAAAGAACTCTTCAATATTATCTATAAAAGCATATCTATCGGTAAATAATGTATTAGGTTTAGTAGGGTCTGAAACCTTAATAACAATTTTTTCCCTAGTAGGTGCTTTTATAACTAATCTTATAACACTTGGTCTGTTTTTTAATATTAATCTTTTTATCATTCATTAATTATTTGATTTGCTAAGACCATATACTAATAAACTTACTCCAAATAAACCAACTAAATTGTTCATCATATCTGATTTTTTGAACTCCTTAGTTGTAATACTTTTTTCTTTAGTACCATCTGCATAAAGCATAGGTTCTCTTTTTTCTAAATTTCCTTTTGTTTGCTCTAATTTTAACCAATTTTTAAAAGTTAAATTTGAGCCACTATTTTTATATTTTTGGTTTGCAGTCATTTTATTTAACAAATATTAATCTACCTATAACAAGTCCTATTAATCCACTTATCATTATATTTTTTCTTGTTGCTATTCCTAAAGCTATTCCTTTTGTCCGCCAATACTACCATCAGGCATAGGATAACCTTTTTTATTAT
>CAACVD010001122.1_pt1 | contig 12902 bp, 14 predicted proteins | sample 2381771 | NCBI WGS metagenome assembly CAACVD01 (sample SAMEA5211965, study PRJEB30684) | marine metagenome | biome: Marine; feature: Epipelagic; material: Water | collected 2015-10-15 | depth 15 m | reverse complement strand
TTCTGTTTCAAAGTAAATAAACCTTGAGTAAGGATTTTGATCTACCATGAAATCTAGGCGGTAATACATTTATCGTTAGTCATAAACACGATAAAGAATTAGAGTTTGAAACTCAGGTAGAATGTTTTGAATTTGTTACAGAAAATATTAGCGACCTGGTGTTGTTTGGTGAGCAAACTTATAGTCACATAGAGGGTGCAGAAGTAAGTGAGTTTCTCTGTGTGACTAAAGAAGAATCTAAAGAGTTTGAAAAAATAGAGAAAGAGGAGGGAGTTGATACGTGATTAAGTACATAGGAAGTTGTTGGGTATCTATAATGGATAATAGATATAACCCACTAAGTAATATACCAAGTATGTCAGTTAGACATATGATAATGCAGGTTCTAGCATGGATGTGGTGTATTATATTCAGTATTTATGTTGGGTCTTTTGTTGTATTTGGTATATCTGCAATAGCACATATACTGCTAATAGCAGGTCTATTTATAACAGCTATAACTTTTAAATTAGCAAAAGATAAACCAGAAATATTTACAGGTGGTTTAGGACGAGCAAAAGGGGGAGAGCATGAGTAACTTAAAACTACAAAATGAAAGAGAGTATTTCAAACCATTTCACTATCCATGGGCATATGACTCATGGTTAAAACATGAACAGAGCCATTGGTTGCACACAGAAGTGCCAATGCTTGAAGATGTTAAAGATTGGAAAAACAAACTAACTACAGAAGAAAAATATTTTCTTACTAACATATTTAGATTTTTTACACAGTCTGATCTTGATGTATCTGGTGGATATGTAAACAATTATCTGCCGCACTTTCCACAGCCTGAAGTGCGTATGATGCTGTCAGGTTTTGCTGCTCGTGAAGCCTTGCACGTAGCTGCATATTCTCATCTCATTGAGTCTCTTGGTATGCCTGAAAGCACATACAATGAGTTCAATGAGTATGAAGCTATGCGAGACAAGCATGAGTTTTTTAAGGCAAATGTAACATCAGGTAAGCTACCAATACCTCTACAGATTGCAGCTATCTCTGCTTTTACTGAGGGCTTGGCATTGTTCAGCAGTTTTATTATGTTGCTTAATTTTCCTAGACATGGTAAAATGAAAGGCATGGGACAAATAGTTACATGGTCTATCGTAGATGAAACACAACATGCAGAGGGCATGATTAAACTGTTCAGAACTTATGTAGAAGAAAATATAGAGATATGGAATGATAAAACCAAATCAGAAATATATAGCACTGCAGAAAAGATGGTTGATCTTGAAGACAAATTTGTTGATCTGGCGTTTAAGATGGGTGCAGTGGAAGGACTATCATCTGATGAAGTTAAGAACTACATTCGATATATAGCAGATCGTAGGCTAATATCTATGGGCATGAAAGGAATATACAAAGTGAAGACTAATCCTTTGCCGTGGGTAGAGACTATGATCAATGCTCCTACTCATACAAACTTCTTTGAGAACAGAGCTACGGATTATGCAAAGGGTGCGCTAAACGGAGATTGGTCAGATGTTTGGGCGAACTAAAGAACATTTGCAAGAAGTAGAGATGTCCTATTGGCAACATTTTTATTTTGCAATTAGCCTAATTCCTTATCTATCATTTGCAATGGCATTTGCAATTATACATGCTATAGTGCCAGGGCTATTTCCATCAACCACGAGTGCAATTATAAAAGAGATAGATTTTAAATTGAGACAGAGTGATGATTCAGAGCTTTGAGATTAGCCCTAAGATGCTCTCTGAGGCCCAAGAGAAAGCCAAGAAGATGGGAGCCTTACGTGGCTCTATATTGCAAGGAAAGGGCAACCTCTCAGGCTTTGTAGGCGAGATAGCGGTGCGAGATATTCTCACTGCTACTCAAAGTAACACATACAATTATGATCTAACTCTTGATGATGGGTCTACCGTAGACGTTAAGACGCAAGCAGTGAACTCTACACCAAGAGAGCACTATGAGTGTAATCTTAATGAACATAGCACAAAGCAAGAGTGCGACTATTATGCATTTGCTCGTGTTCTATCAGATCTATCTAAAGGATGGTATCTTGGTAAGATAAAGAAAAAAGAGTTTATGCAAAGAGCGAAGCTAAGCCATGCAGGGTCTTTGTCTGCATCTGGTAATTTTGTATTTAAATTAAATACATACACGATCAAAATCAAAGACATTGAGAATAGTTAAGGTAAAAGATGAGTAACACAAATGCAATTTTATTTAAGCTATCTGTTCATTTAAATAGAGATGGAGAGATTGTTCTTGAGGCTAGCAAGCCACCTGATCCAAAGCTAGTAGAAGAAGCTTTTGACGTATGGAACCCTGACTATTCTGAGACAAAAAAAATAGTCTCTCTAGTTGAATACCTAGGAGACTATCAAAATAATTTTATGAGAGGTGTAGAGAAGTTTATTTAATACTGTTTCTAGCTACACCTCTCCATTTTTCTGCTGTACGCATACCGCCAAGTCCAAGCAAAGCAAGAACTAAACTAGTAAGCTCACCTGTTTCAAGCATAGGTAGAGTAACCGTAGGATACCACGTAATAATAATCCATGAAGATATGGGGGCTAATATAAACTGCCACCCAAGAGCAAAAGCACATATCCACATGATGGCAGGTCTAGCTCCGGCTACAAAGATAGAAGGGTGTTTAGCTTGTTCTATATTAGCTTGAGCCTGGGCTAAGTTTACTTTTGCTAAGTTTTCTTCTAAGCTAGCCCGTATTTCTCTTTCTGCCTGTGCCTTCTTCTCTTTATCTTCAGGCAGGAATCTACCTACTACATCCGTGACAACAGGTAATATTGATGGTAATAAAGCTTGTATCATTTCTTTTTACTCATAAAGGCTGCAGCACCAAAGTATGCAGACACACATCCTGCCATACCGATATAAAAGAGTGAAAATAAATCACCAAGAGCTTTTATTCTAGTATCAGGAAAGAGAGGCAAGAATACCAAGGCTGTAAAGACTAACATTGCTATCATTGCAGTCCATGCCATTCTTCTTTGTGCATCCATCTTCTCATGCTGTTCTACAGCTTTTGCTATCTCAAGTTCTCTATCGGATACACATCCATCGTTATCTAAATCTAAAGGATTGTATTTACTGTCTTGTTGTAGTTTCTTTTGTTCCACAGTCAAACTCTATTGTATGTATCGGCCCTTCAATGTTTTTTCTCCAATATTTAACAAAATGATTCATTCTTGGATACACTGGGGCAAAGTCAAGAAATTGCCAGACAAACTCTTGTAGCACATGAGGATGATCTGGCATGTGATAAGTGATGCGTAACATCACAGGTTCATGGGGTATTAACATTATTTATTCAAAGCTTTGTAAACGTTAGCACCAAGAAGATTAATAGAATCCCATAGCTTCTGTAAATAAGCGTTATCAGACTCATTTGGTGTAAAAGCAGCTACTACAGAGAAAAGCCCTATCGCTGCAAAAACACATACTATTAAAGTAATAATCGTCATTATCTTTCTCCTAATTTAAACTGGTCAAGCTCCAGTTCTATCATTTGCTTCTTAGAAGCTCCTTTTCCTTCCGCTGCAAGAGACTGTCCAAGTCCTGCAACAAGAACTGGATAAAGGTTAGCATTGTATTTTCTAATTGCGGTGTCGCCTAGCTCTATCATTTGAATAACTGCATCAACCATCTTTGGATCAGATGCAAGCTTTGCAAGGGCGTTAGCATTTTTCTGCCTGAAAGCTCTAAGTGCAATTTCACTTGCTACATATTTAGGGCTAACAACTCCCCGAATGATACTGTATCCACGAGAGAGAAGAGACTCCACTGAAAGACCTCGTGGTGAGGCCACTCTAACTCCTGCAGCCCTTTTCACTGCAGCTTCATTTCTATTTATTATTCTTAAAAAATCTGCAAGAGCCATAACCCCATCGTAAACAGGTGTGGCTCCCTCTTCTCCTCCATCCAACAGCTTCTTTAAAATGGTTTCATTTTGCTTCACTATATCATGGAACTCATTGTATTTGAAATCCTTTACTGTTTTATAAGTTCCCTCCTTTACACCTTTTTCAAAATCTTTAAGATCTAAAGTTGTGCTGTAAGTTCTTTTTGATATAGCATCTAAGACAAGATCAGATAAAGTCTTTCGAGACTCCTCATTTGATATGTTAAGATTCTTTGCTATCTTAGGAACAAGCTCATCTATTCTTCTAGCTGCTTGTGGACTCGTTACAAAAAAATCAAAAAGCTCTTCTATACTACTAATTTTTTTAGCTTGAAACTCACTAGAAAATTGAAAAACATCATTTAAATATTTTTCTGCAAGATCAACTTGTTTTCCAAGTTTTTTAGCAGATCTCTTAACGTCAGTATTTAACTTTTCAAGATTATTTTTAAATTCTGTAGTCCCAATAAATCTATCTATATTAGTGTTATAATCAATAGCGGCTTGCCTATCAATTAATCCCTTTCTTTGCAGATAATTCATAGCATCGCTAACAACTAAATCATTTTTAGTTAAAGCACCCATTTTTTGTGCTCGTTGACCTACAGCCGCAAAAGCAGCCTGTTCTGGACCGCCAATTTTTGCAGTGCCTTCAGGCGTAATGTCGCCAAGCCTTTTTGCTTTCTGCATTGCAGGAGTGCTACCAAGATACTCAGAAAGCATATTTGTTAGGAGATTATTAACTACTGGCTTTTCACTTTCTGCTATTTCAAACTTACCTGTTTGTTCATTTCTAAAACCAAAAACTCTTGCAAGTTGATCTTCTAATTCTACGCCATCTCTTTCAGTCCCTAGCCGTAAAATCTTTTTTATATCAATCCATTTAGAAGGATTTTTTACATAATTATTACCTTTAGTATGATCTAACCAATAACCAATAGGACTATTTTCCTTGTCTCTATATCTATCTATAACATTCTCTAACCAATATTTCTTAGCGTCTCTTAACTCACCACCAAGTTCATCTGGCATTGTTTCTACAATAGATTTTGCTAAAGTTGAATACTGATTTGACAACCCTCTATTTGAATCATACAATTTTGCCGCTTCCGTAGAGAACGAACTTGAAAAGTCCTGAATGTCTTTAGCATCCATCATTAAACGCAGATTAACATTTATACCTGCATTATCTGTGATACCTTTTAATATTTGAAAGGTATCAAAATCACTCAGACTTTCCTTAGAAGATCTGCCGTAGGTTTTGTTAATGAAGGCTTTTACTAAAGAATAGTTTATTTCATCTGCTTCAACTGAGCGCATCCCTCCAAATCCATCTGGGACATAGAATTGAGCCTCTTCAAAGGCCTCTCTAAATTCTTCTCTTAGTTCTGCACTATCACGAAGAACCTCATCAGCATTTGATTTTGCTTTGTAATCAGCAAGCTTTTCAAGGGGAACAGCCTTTCTTAATACAGTTCCTGCTACTCTTGCATTTAAAAGAGGCCCTCCTCTTTTTATAATAGCAGCGTAACTATCAGGTTCGCCTACTTCAGCATTTCTATATAAACTTTCAAACCAATCAGTAACATCGACATCAACACCTTTAATCTGGTTAAACTTTGCACGTCCAATTCCAAGAACTGAGGCTTTGAAGGTTTCAGCTTTTAATGTGAAATCGTCTACAGCATTATCTGTAGCAGCAACATTTATGCCCTCTTCAAAAGTATTTCCAAATCTTTTAACAGCGGATCTTATCTGAGAATCATATTGCGTAACTCCTGCTTGTCTTGCTTCTGCAGCTTTTCCAAGATCCGTAATTGCTTCTTGTACTCGATCTCTTTGTGTCTGAGGAAGACTTCTTACAAAAGCACTTTCCGCTGCTTGTGTGAGCAGTTTTTGATAGTCCTCAAGATTATCAAAAGTTTCAGCAACCAAGGGTTGGGTAAGAACGTTTTCAATATCTTGAATTGTGTTAGTTAAAACGTCTTTTTGTGCTCTTGTTTTGTCTGCAGCAGTGTTTGCTATATCTTGTAAGCTGGTTATAATTCTAGCAACATCAGGATCTTTTGATCCTGCTTTTGTAACTTGACTAGCTAAAGTATCAAGTCCTGATCTAAGACTGCCAATAAGCTCATTCTGTTTATCAGTGCTAGTTATAAGTTCTATAAGATCTGCATTAATAACTCCCTTTGGTCCTGAAGCCATATCAATAGCAGCATCTGAAACAGATTGTCTCATAAGCATAAGAGGAAGAAGATTCATAGCATTTCCAAGAGTGGTCTCTAATAGCTCTGGATTTACTCCCTCTATTGCTGCCAACTTAGCTCTAACGGCATCGAAGTTTTTTAATTCTTGTACATAATTAAATCGTTGATCTGGAGGAAGTAACTGAAGTATTTCAGAGAAATCTTTTAAAACTTTTCTATCTTCTGTAGACAAATTAGTTCCAACGCCAAGAGTTCCTCTTTCAAGATAAAGATTTAGCTGCTCATCAGATAACGCCCCTAGTCTGTTCCCAACACTAACAGTCATTAATCCAAGAGTCTTTGCACCACTATCTCCAAGTGAAAGGAGTTTGTTAAGAGAGTAAGGCCCAAGAATACCTCCTCCTAATGCTCCAAGAACCACCGCTGCAGTATTATCTTCTCCAAATATATTTCCCATAGTGGTGGCCCCTATACTTGCTAGGGTTTCACTTGCTACAACCCCAACCACGGGGACAGGAATAAAGTCTCTTCTTTCAGATTTAAGACCTGCTATTGCTCTATTCTCTTGATCTATGAGATCCTTGTCAGATTGTTTTTGTGTCTTTAGAAAACCAGCCTCTGCTTCAGAACGTCTCTGTTTTGCGTCACGGATCTTTTTATTATTCTCGTATATTTTTTTAGAAGCACCTCTGAGGCCACCAAGCTTTTCCATTTGAAGAGTGAGAGCAACTCTCTGTTCATAAAAAGGCCGCACAGACTCTTCTAATTTAACGGCACGAAGGAAGGGCATTTTTTTATCATCAGAAATCGCTCTAGTGGCGGCTACAATGTCTTCATTCGTGGCATCTTTTAAACTAAAGTCAGGGCCTTTTTCTTTCTTTAAAAGTTCTTCTGCAGCGGATACTATTTCTTTTCTATTTCTTAACATAAACTTAATAGAAGCAGCACTAAAACCAGCAACTTCAGGAATAAGTCTTATTCCCTGTTCTACAACAGAGGCTTCAGGGCGACCAAATCTAGTAAGTTCAAGAGCTTCCCTTTCCGTGACGACAGGTTTTCCAGCAAAGTAATCTATCATAGATTTCATAACTTTGCCTTCACTTGGTAAAAATCCCTCTTTACCTGTTGCATCATCATACATATCACCTAGTGTTTTAAAGTATGACATGATGTATCCGTTATCAGCTTTTCTGTAGCTTTCAAACTTTTTGTTATACTTATCAGCTTGTTTTTCATTATAAATACCAAACAAGACGTTACCAACACCTGCAGCGGTAGTAGCGAAAGAAGCAGCGGTACGGGCTAACCCTAAACCAATCTCATCTCCTGGTGTGGCTTCAATAGCTCTAGCAATCTCTTCAGAACGAGAGCGCAACTGTATAGGATCTGCAAATGATACTTGAGGGCTACCAGGAATATCTTTTTGCTGTTGTGCTGCAGTTCTTTGTAAAGCAGCAGCAACGTCACCAACGGCTTCTTTATCTTCAAACGTGGTGGTCTGTTCTGCAAACGTTACAGGATCAGTAGTAAAAGCTCTGCGTTGTTCTTCACGCCGAATGTCTTCTTCAGTTAGTCCTAATTCAATCGCCATTAGTTATTTCCTCGAAGCTTGTTATACAAGGGAATTGCACCATAATTATAACCGCCTCCTCTTCCTGTCCCTTGCTGTGTAAAAATAGGAGAGCCTGATCGTCCAGTAACAGGTTTGTCTTCAGGCTTCTCAAATGTAGAAACTTTTCCATCATCTTGATATATTAATTTGTATACTGTGCCAGTATTAAGATCTAACCCAAAACCGCTGCTTCTTTGAAGTTCTTGTTTTGTTTTATTTAAATTTTCTTTGCTAACTCCTCTTTTAACGGCTCCTGCCCATCTAGCAGCAGCACTTTTATTTATTAATAACTGTCTAGTTTCATCCTCTTGAGTCTCAGGTGCTATAATTAATTGATCAGCCTGTTGAACATTATTTCCATACCAACTTCTTAATACAGGTGCTGTAGCTCTAGGATACTTACGACCAAGAACTCTTGCTGCTTGAGTACCACTAGCTATCTCTGAAAGAGGAAGCTCACCTTTTGATTTACTCTCTACTCGCTCGCTGATGAAGCGATTATAAGTAACCTCATCTGGAGTTAAGGTGTTAATCATCTTTTGCACTCTTTGTGCAGCGTAGTATTTTCCTATATTATCAGTATCTTTTAAGTTAGCAAAAAGAGAAGCATTTGCTATTTTATTGTCAACAATTCCAATTAACGTATCAATTTTTCCATTTGCTTGGGAAAGTTTAATAAAATTGCCTGATAGAGCAACCAACTGCCTTCTAATGTCTTCATCAGAAATTGTTTTACCGCTACCAGAGCCTTGAAAGGTTATTGCAAGTTGATACGCAAGACCCACTTTCATAGCCTCTGCTTTTGCGGCAAGGTCTCCTCTTGAATTTCTTATGCCCTCAATTCTTGCATTTTCTTTAGCTAAAAAATTTCTAGCTTTGTTAGTTAGTCTTGTGGTGTATCTATTTTCAGCAGAAGAAAATAATCCCAATCCTATATCAAGTAACTCTTTTGCTACCTGTGGAGCACCCTCTGCAAGAGCTGTAAATCTAATACTAATATCAGAACCCACTCCTAATTCAGTCTTGAGATTTCTAAAACCAATTAAATTACGTCTAAGAGATATTGAGTCCTGATATACTTTTTTAGCCTCTGCTATTTCTGCACCTAGCTTTGATCCTTTTATTCCTTTTGCAAATCCTACTGTTCTTGGAGGTACATTAACAAGCCCTCGATCTTCTCTTTCTTTGTAAGTTGCATTATGAGCAACATCTACAAATTTATTTATATCATTTACACGAACACCGCCTGTTGTTGTATTTATAAAATTACCTTTAATATACTGAGCACCAGCCTCAATCTGATCATCTCCTAACTGTTCTCTGTTCATTAACATACCACCCAAAGGTGAATTGATATGATTATATATTACGGGAGATTGTTTTCCTTCATCTGGGTTCCAACGCCCTGCTTTTGATGTCATAGCTAATATTGCTGCAGCACGTTGATCAGGTCTTCCAAAGCCAGGATTAGCCCTTCTAAACCTTACAAGGGCTTTGTTCATATCAGCGGTCATATGTACTTCTTCTCCTGTATTTTGATCTTTCGCTTCTACACTTCCCGCAGAAGGAGGTTCAGAGAGTGAAGTAACATTTCCATTTTCTAAGAGTCCAAGTTCCTCCATCAGAAATTTATTAGATTTAACAATTCTACTAGGCCCTGTAGCAAATCCATCTCCAGCTAGTAAAGATGATTGATAATCTTTTCCATCTAATTTTACTGTAAAAGCAGCTTTTGTTCTAGTATCAAGATTAAGAAGATCTCTATGAAATTGTCGTAAATTAGGGGCATCTTTTTTTAACCGTTGAACATTTTCATCAGATGATAGCCAAGTGCTCATAGCAGCCCATTCATTATTAATATCTTCTAAATTATTTCTGCCTTTAGGAAACAGTCCTGTTGTAAAATCTGTAGGACCAGTTTTATAGGCACGGATTGATGGTATTTGTCCAAACTTCTTTGGATCATTATGAATTAATCTTTGCTGTTGTAGCTCATCAAAAGTTTGTGTTTTTATTCTTGCTGCGTCTTTTAATTTTTCAGCAAATATTAATCTATTTTTCTGAGCTTCTTCCTCATAATCTCGCTGTTCTTTTAACGCTTCTTTTTTAGCTCTTTCAGTCCGTAATTCTTGCAGTGCTCCACGATGAGCTTCAGCCACTCCACCTAGAAAAGATAAAAAGGGACTAACCATTAGACAGACTCCTCTTCCATAGCCATGAAGCCCTCTTGTGGAGCTTCTTCAATATCTTCTTCTTGTTCTTCATCCATAAATCCAACTGCTTCAAGTATCTCTTCTTTTGCTTCTTCTCCACCTTCTGTCTGTTCAGGTTCTCTTAGTACGCGAAGACCCTCTTGAACTCTTTCGTACATATCAGGTCTACGATCAGCCATAATGCTAAGAACAGCCTCATCTGGAATTTGAGATTTTTTTCTTTGTTGTTCAGGATTTACAGCAAATACAGTAGCATCAATTCCATTCTGACCTGCCATTCCTATTAGCTCAAAGGCTATGGGAACCTTGAGCATCTCAGCTAAGTCAACAGACCACAAACCCTCTGTAAAACCTCCAAATGATATTGTGTTAGTAATAGTTTCAATTGGAACGCCAGCGTGCATAAGCCTTAAAAATCTTTCTTGTGCCTCTTCTGGCTGAAGTTTTTCAATCACAAAATCAACTGCTTCTTCAGGGACTGTAAATTCAGGTGGACTCTCCCAAGTCCATTTACCAGGAGTATCTGTAAGAGAGTGTCCAGCGGGGGGTTCATTAAATTCTACAAGAGACTCAATGCTACCTAGATCTTCCTCAAGATCTTGGTCCAACTTTGGATCACGATAATATGGATTTGGATTTATTGGCATTGGTTTTCCTTAAACTGTATCTGTACCTTTAAAGTATGAAGTACCTACCTTTGCAATTTTACTTGAAGATGGGCTAATTCTTCCTGCACCTGTTGGAGTTGTAGCACCTGTTTGTGCAAACGCATCTGAAATTATATTTACTACATTTTGTCTTGTATCAACTGTCCCAGGCTGAAAAGCTTGTCTACCTGCGTTTGTTCTTGCAATCATTGATTGTACAGAACCTGGAGCGAACTGTCTTGAAGGGGCTGATCCAGAAACTCCAATTCCTCTTCCTGCACCAAGAACCTGTGATCTCATCGCTCGTGCTTGTTGTTGTGATGAAGATGCTCGTTTTGCACCTAATGCTTGTTTCGCACCTTCTTTTGCTAAAAGTCCTGCACCTGCCTTTATATCCTCTGGAGTCAAAAATCCAAAAGATAGATCAGATATTCCTTCTCGTAAAGTTTCTCCTGCTTGTTCAAAGAAAGAGAGACCATAAACACCGCTTTCCTCTGCAGAAAAATCAAGTCCTGTATCTAAAGCAGCATCTGATGAAAAAATATCCCCAACAAAATCTGAAACACCACTTACGGCAGAACCTACAAACTCACCTACACCCTTTACAACGTCATTAATGATGCCCCCTAAAAAATAATTTTGTCTATTCATATTGTCATGTCCCTCTTAAAACTGTAAAGAATGTGTCATACACTGCGCCACCGATCTGAGAGTAAAAAGCATCTTTTGATGTATCATCATAGATCTCTTTCTTAAATTCATTATCTTGTGCATATAGAGCTACCTGATGTGCTCTTTGTGCTTTGTTCTCAGATTGTTGTACAAGCCAACTAGCCTCATCCCTATACCTTTGCCATAGCTTATCCATAGCACTTTGTTGAATACCAAGAAGATTAAGAACATTTAGCCTGTTCTCCTCATTCTGCCTATCAGTATTTGCAGTGTTTATCGCTCTACGCCATGAGACATTTGATTGAGCTATCTGCACTTCCATATTAGAATCAAACTTGTCACGAGAATCATTTAGCTTATCGTAGTATCTAATAGCAGCGTTCTTTTGATCTGCATTGAATTGCTCCATTGAAGCCATTCTGTTCTTGTTTGAGTTATCAACTTGAACCTCTAACTCTGAAAAGAACTGATCTGTTTGCGCTTGTGACTTAGCGTTGAACTGTCTTGCTGCATTTTCTGCAGCGGAGTCTTTAAATATTTTTTGATATAAAAGTTGTAGATCAATCTCCTTTAGCTTTTGTTTATTGCTAAGATTAGTAAGATCCATTGATAAAAAGTTCTTTGCATTATTAACTGCAGCGGTCATACGAGCATCGAGGTTCGCTCTATCCATGGCTGCAAAAGTTGCTGCATTTTGCAAAGCAGCTTGTTGTCTGTTATTTAAATTTGTTAACTGTATTGCTGCATATTTATTAGCATCTTCTTTTGCTATTTGTATGCCAGACTCCAAAGCAGCTTGTGTGATAGCCGCTGCAGCCATTGAACTACGTCCTAGACCACGTTGAGCCATGATAGCTCCAGCATTACGAATAGCAGGAGCAGCCCATGCAGGAGGAGGTTTGCCCTCTTCAAAAGCAGTCATCAAAGCTTCCATCTGATACTTGATGGTAGCACGTTCATCAAGTTCACCTGTTTGAGCTTGTGCCACAGCTTCATCTGATATAGCACCTTGTATATCACCAATAACGGATTGAGAGGATAAAGTTCCTTTTGCTGCCTCAAACTCTGGAGTGCCTTCTTGAGCGTATGATGTGTAGGTTTGATAGTCAGGTTTTGTAGGTAAACCTACGTCAAGATCTTGAGCAGATGCTTCTCTGTATTTTGCTTCTATCTTTTGTAAATTTTTAGGTGTAGTGAGAAGCTCTCCTGGTTCTATTTCTTGATTAGCAAACTGAACTGAAGTGCCTGTTGGTAAAGTAGGCATTTCAACTTGACCTTGTAACCTATCAGAAAGCACCTCACCTTGGGTAGGATCTGCAGGTTGTGCAGAAGGTTCAGGATCTGGTGTTGGATCTGGTGTTGGGGCTGGTGTTGGGGCTGGTGTTGGGGCTGGTGTAACTGGAGTGGTGGGTTGAGATGCTCCAGATCCAACCTGTGATAATTCAGTATTAAGTTTATCAAGTTGTGGTTGGGCTACATTACTATCAAGTATCCCATCGCCTATATCCATTCGGATTGAATCGATATCATCTTGTATTTGCCGTGCTGTTCTAGCCATCATGCACCTCCTTGATTTTTAAACAAGTCGTCCATCAAGTCTTGCACTTCAAACTCTTCAATCT
>CAACVD010001121.1_pt1 | contig 12902 bp, 13 predicted proteins | sample 2381771 | NCBI WGS metagenome assembly CAACVD01 (sample SAMEA5211965, study PRJEB30684) | marine metagenome | biome: Marine; feature: Epipelagic; material: Water | collected 2015-10-15 | depth 15 m | reverse complement strand
CTTCGGATTGAAGCTGACCGCAACGTGCTGTCTAAGCAGGACGTGCTGTCTGTTGACTACCACTCCACCTATCACGTGATGGGCACCAAGTGGAGCAACGCTGCTGACAACCCGACCAATGCCGTTCTGGCTACGTCTGGTAACTGGGCCGCTACCTACGACATTGACCTGATCCCTATGGTTCAGCTCACCGTCAACAGCCCCCTGGATACCACCACCATCTGATCCTGATCAGAGCAAAGGCCCTACCATTAGGTGGGGCCACCTTCTTTTTGCGCTATGGCTGCCACGATCAACGCCACACTGAAGAGTGCGACAGCCAACAGCTATGTGACGCTGGCCGAAGCCAACACGTATTTTGAAACCGTTCCAAGCAGCACCAACTGGGACGACAAGACAGACGATCAGAAAAACCGTGCATTGATTTCAGCCACCCGCTGGATCGACACGTTGAATTTTTACGGTGATCGTTGCGATGAAAGCCAAGCTTTGAGCTGGCCTCGCAACAATTATCACGTGGATCGTGTTGAGCTTACTTGCTCTGCGATTCCAAACGACATCAAATACGCTACTTATGAGTTAGCCAATGCACTGGCTAATGACACGGACTCGATTACAGGGACTACCGGCGATACGGGACTTTACGAATCCGTCAAGCTCGGGGAGATGGAAGTCAAGTACAACACTTCTAGCCAGGCTGTTGGAACTGTTAATAACGTATTCGACGTTTATCCTTGGCTTCAGTCTTATCTCGGCGCTTATTGTCTGGGCGGCAGTGGCTCGTATTCTGTCCGCGTTGTGAGGGGTTGAGATGGCAGGCGCACTCGACAGTCTGTTTAAGAGCGTTGCCAAGTCGGTTGTTGCCGATCTAGGTAAGTCGTTTGACCACACAATCACGTACACCCGCAAGGCATCTCCGACTTACAACACCAGCACTGGAGCGTTAACAACGACGGATACGGCCTACTCCTTTGATGCACCGCTTGAGTTCGTAAACTCCGAAGAGCAAGAAGGGCGCGAGTCACGTCAGGCCAAGCTTTATATCACTCCTGATCAGATTGGTGATAACCAGCCAACGTTGGAAGACGAAATTACGTTGAAATATGCGAGTTCTAACCGTGTGGCTCAAATCATCGAGTTTCGTACCTATAAAGGCGATCAAGAGTATCTGTATATTGTGCAGGTGAGGTTCTGATGGCTAAAGGGCAAGATTTCAACAGTGACATCGTTTTCAACGAAGTAGAAAACTTCTTTTTTGACTCGTTCAATCGATTTGTCAAAAACACCGTTGTCGAGCTTGGCACGGATGAAGCTGAAGGCGGCGCAAGTCCTGTGCATACGGGTTATTTCGCGTCCAGCTGGACTGCCGGGTACACACGTCCAAGGGCGGAACCGAAAGAAACTAGTGACAAGAACCGTAAAGGCAAAGGTGGAATTGACGGCAGTGAAGAATTTGGGAAAGCTTACCGAGACAACTTAAGAAGGAAAAACGAAGCTCGTTCCAAAGGTGGAGTACCCAAAGCCGATTCATCTTGCCCCCCATTCGAGCGTGGAACGATTGTTCCTAGGTACTTGAAAGGCGTTATCAATCGAGAATTCGACTTTCGTAGAACCGTTTACATTGGTAACACCACTTCTTACAGGGCATACGCTTTGGAAAGCGGTTCTGTTCAGCGGTATGTGCAGGGTGAAATTGGCAAAAGGGTGAACGAAGCGTTTCAGGAGTACAAAGGATTTGGTGATGTTCGCGATATGGGCGATGTTCGCATCAGTGATCGTTCCAGCAAGACTCGCCGTTCTGTTAAGTACACTCCAGTTCTGCGAGGTAGGAAGTCATGACGCTAGTAAACGCCCGTGCTGCTTTTGAAAAAGCTGTAACTGACGCTGTTGCTGCAGCTGACAACACGGTGTTGATGGTCTACGACAACGTTGCCTATACGACTCCAGGCAAAACCAAAAAATACATCACCATGACGATCAGCTTTACGCAGTCAACGCTGCAGAACCAAGGTGCGGCGTCGGATTATTACAGCGGTGTCGTCCAGTGCAATGTTTACGTGCCACGCAGCGCTGGAACGTCGGTGCTGTCCAGCTTGAGCGAGGCGGTGATTGACGGACTGACCTCAGTGAATGCTCCTGGATACGTTGATACGTTCAGCACTATTCCCCGCGTGACAGACATTAGCGGTCCGAATGTCTTGAATCTTGAGGATCGTCCACACTATTTGGGCATCATTTCTTGTCAATTTACTGCTGTAGCGTAGTATAGTTAGATCAAACAACTCTTTTGTATGCGGGCGTCAGAGCTTCTTCGCAACAAGTTTGGCGTTAGCCAGCTTTATAAGTATGAGGTCAAGGATGGCGACGACGTGGTGCTTGAGGTGTATTGGCACCCACTAACTATCTCTGAGCGTGAGGCGATCCAGAAAAAGTCCAACCAAGACGACAGCACTGATTTTGCGCTGGCCATGATGATCGAAAAAGGCTTGGACGCTAATGGCAAGCGTTTGTTTCAGGACGGCGAGAAGGCTGTACTAAAGAACGCGGTTGAGGCGTCTGTGCTGCAGGACATTCAGCTTGCGATGCTGTCTTCTGGTGCGGAAAACAAAGTGGAGGAAGCGAAGGCAGACCTAAAAAGCTAGTAACGACTGGTTGTTTATATTTTTCCTAGCGAAGGAGCTGGGAATGACGGTGGCCCAGCTGACGACCCATTTGACTAGGGAAGAGCTGATCGGCTGGGCGGCTTTCTATGAGCTGAAGTCAGAAGAAGAGGAAAGGGTAATGGATCGAGCCAAGACAGGCAGAGGGGCGCGAACAATGGCATCGCGGTAGACTGGGACGTAAGTTTCTACGTTCGAGCTTGTGGCCAACTACAACGTAGATATTGCGGTTGCCGTTAAAAATCTTACTTCGCTTGATAAACTCAAGCGTGAATTAGAGACTATTCAAAAGATTACAAAGACTTTAGCGCGCGAAGAGAAGTTACAGGCAAGGCAAAAAGCAGAGTTAATTAAGCGGGAAATCGGTTTTGAAGAAGAAAGAATTAACAAGATAAGGCGTAGAGCTAGGCTTGAGGAGAAAGCTGCTAATGCGCGAAGTGCCCGTCTTGCCAAAGAGGCGAGCCTTACAGCTAGAGCAAGAGCTGGTGATTTAGAGGTAACTGCGCCTGCAGGCCCTGACGTTAGGCTTCGCAGCTATGCAGAAGCACAGCAGAAGGCTGTTGAAGCTGAAACTAGGCTTCGAGATGAAATTAACAAGGCCAATATGGCTCTTGATCTTAGAAGGCAGCAGACAGAAAGGATTGGCAAAGAACGCAGGGATGCAATGCTTTTGCATGACAGAGAGCTTGCTTTTGAAGAGCGATTGAATGACCTGTTTAAGAGGCGGGGGATACTCACTGAGGAGCAGATGAAAAAAGAGGATCGGATGCGTAAAAAACGTATCAACGCTGCTGTAACTGGTGGTGCATTTCCGCTTCTGTTCGGCGGAGGATTTTTCCAAGCGGCTGGCGGCGCAGCTGGTGGCGCGATCAGTGGAGAAATGTTCAGTGGTGCGACTGTAGGCTTGCAGGTGTTTGGATCCCTGCTCGACCGAGTTATTGCTGGCCTAACGGCTAATGCAGCAAAACTTGGCCGTGCAACGACCAAAGCTGGTGCGGATATTGACGCGATTATCGAATCTTTGGGACGATTGGGAGACACAAGCCTTGACTACATTAAATCTCTTGATACAACCGAAACTAAAATCTTTGCGTTGCAGGAGGCAAATGAACAGCTAGCGAGGCTTGTTGGAGAAGAAGGTGTCGAAAACTTCAAGAAATTCGGTGATCAAACGCGCAGGTTGCAGAATGAAATGACGGCGTTTTTCACCAGCATTTCAGCGTCTGTTGCAGGGCTAATCGCCAATTCGGGCGCCTTAGAAGGCTCGATCAGTATGTTTGAAGAGTTTAGGCTTTTAGATGCTGCAAAGCGTAGTGCAGCTGGAGAAGGCGTAACCGGCACTCAGGAGAGTGCGATGCAAGACGCTTTTAGCAAATTAGAGAAAGCGACGGGCAAAGAACGCGAAAGAGCTTTCAAGAATATCTTGAAGTTGCAGCAAGAAATTGAGGCTAGCGCTCTTAGTGAGCTGGAAATAAGGAAGCAGCAGAATGCGCTCTTTATTGCAGATTTAGAGCAGCGAATGCAGATGAAGGATCAAGATGAGGCTATAAGGGAAGCTGAGGGCAAAAAACTTGCCGATCAGCTTAATACAGGAGATGCTGTAACAATTCAGCTGCAAGATCAGCTCAAGTTAGCGCAGGCTACAACAGATGAGGAAACATTAACGGCAGAGCAAACCGTTAGAAGAAGAGATCTTTTGGACAAAGTCCACGAAAGTCAAAAGCCAGTTATAGAAGGTCTTTTGGATCAACTTGACGCGGCTGAAAGGCTGGGGAATGCAGAAGAGCAAAGAGCTAATTCAGACGCCGCAAAAAATCTTGCGCGACAGTTCAACCGAGAGGTTGAGCTTCGGCAGGCGTCAAGCGATGTTGCTAAAGACCTTTTGAGGATTCAGTTTAAGCATGAAGACAGAATGCGAGCGATAAATGAATTGGCAGATCAATCGTTGAAAAAAGAACAGAAAAAAACTGCAGAGCTTTTGAACCAGCTTGAGGTTAGAGATCGGTTGGGTGAGTTTGCGACAACCCGAACGGAAGGAGAGATTGCCCGCGACGACCTGAATCGTGAAATTGCTCTGCTTGCAGCAAGACTGGAAGGCACTGAAGAGCAGTTTTTGTTAGATGAAGAATTAAAGCAGTTACGTCTTGACACGGCAGACGTTGCACTTGGCGAGGTTGATGTTTACGAAGATCTTCTCCGGCAAATTAGGGAAAGAAAGAAGTTAGAAGAAGCTTTGAATGAAAACCTGAGAATTCAAAAGGCAAAAACAGCAGAGCTTCAAAGCGTTTACAAGCAGATTGGTCAGACCATTGAAACGGGCGTCGTCGAGGCAATTTCTGCTGCAGTGGACAAGACCAAGACATTGGGTGAGGTTGCTGCCAATGTGCTCCGGCAAATTGCCAACCAACTGTTGCGGCTGGGTGTCAACCAACTGATGGGTTCGATCTTTAATCCGTATCAATCGTTGATGGCGCCAGGTGGTCGGTACGAAGGCAGCGCTCAACTTCCTGAGCTAACGCCACTGCCAGAGCTTGCTGATGGTGGAATCGCAATGGCTGGTCGGGCTCACATTGTTGGTGAGCGTGGTCCTGAGCTATTCGTCCCAAGGCGCACTGGAACGGTTATTCCAAACGAAGCAATGGGCGGAGCTAACGTGACGGTAAACGTGGATGCTTCTGGTTCGTCTGTCGAAGGCAACGCTGATCAGGCTTCGCAACTTGGCAAGGCAATCGGCATTGCAGTGCAGCAAGAACTGGTGAAGCAAAAACGTCCTGGCGGTCTCCTCGCAAGCTGATGGCTACCTTCCCGTCAATCACACCCACTTACGGGGTTCAAAAGCGCAGTGCACCAAACGTCAGAACGGTGCGCTTCGGAGACGGATTTGAAAAACGTCTGAGCTTTGGCCTGAACCAAAATCCCAAGGTTTATAACTTGACGTTTGAAGTTTCAGAAACTGACGCTGACACCATCGAGACATTTTTGGATGCTCGTGCAGACGACAACGCTGCTTTTGACTTCACGCCGCCTGGCGAGTCAGCTGGTGCCAAGTTTGTCTGTGAGACGTGGAGCAAGTCGATTCCATACTTGAACCGCGCCACAATCCAAGCAACATTCCGCCAAGTTTTTGAACCGTAATGGCAGTAGCAGCTTGGGCCGCTAGCACCGCGTTTTCTGTCGGTGACATTCGACGCGCCAGCGTTGAGCAGCCGTCTGGCTTGTTCTTTCGTTGTTCTACCGCTGGAACATCAGCAAGCTCAGAGCCCAACTGGCCAAACATGGTTGGCGACACAATTACTGATGGAACGTGTGTTTGGACTGCGATTGCGTCGGCTTATGAGGAGCTGGCGAAGATCAACCCCAGTGCAATTATCGAGCTGTTTGAGCTGAGGCTGGACTCAACGTTGCACGGAAGCAGTGATGTTTACCGCTTCCATGCCGGGGCTAATGCTGACGTTGACGGCAACATCGTTTTCAACAGTCAGACCTACACCCGCATCCCGATCAAGGCAGACGGTTTTGAATACAGCAATACCGGCACGCTGCCACGCCCCACGCTGTCAATTAGCAACCTTGATGGAACGATGACCACGCTGTTACTGCTGGTCAACGCAACAACTGCAGGCAACGATCTTGGTGGAGCGGAAGTGCGTCGAATCAGGACGCTCAAGAAATATCTGGATGGTGAAAGTGCAGCTGATCCAAATGCCCGCTGGCCTGAAGAGCGGTGGTTTGTGGATCGCAAGGCAAGCGAGTCACGAGACAGTGTGACCTTCGAGTTGGCCAGCAAGTTTGACTTGGCGGGTCAGAAGCTTCCCAAGCGACAAGTGATTGCCAATGTTTGCCAGTGGAAGTACAGGAGCAGCGAATGCAGCTACACCGGCAGCAACTACTTTGACGTGAACGGCAACAGCGTCAGCACCTTGGCCGAGGATGTTTGCGGTAAGCGTGTGGCTAGTTGCAAGCTGCGGTTCGGCGACACAGCCGAGCTGCCGTTTGGATCGTTCCCTGGAGCTGGTCTGACCCAGTGATGCAGCTATCAGACGAGTTGCGAGCTGAAATTTTGCAACACGCCAAGGCTGAGACACCAAAAGAGTGTTGCGGCTTGATTGCTGTGGTCAAGGGTCGGCATCGGTACTTTCCGTGCCAGAACATTGCAGACACACCTGATGAGCACTTTGTCTTGTCTGGCTGGGACGAGGTAGAAGATCAAGGCGAGGTGGTGGCGATTATTCACAGTCACCCCAAGACCAATCCTGAGCCGTCTATAGCAGATCGCGTTGCGTGCGAAAAATCAGAACTGCCATGGTTCATCGTCAATCCAAACACTGAAAGCTGGGGGTATTGCGAGCCAACAGGCTTTCAGCTGCCGTATGTGGGGCGTGAGTTCGTGTTTGGCGTAGTGGACTGCTACACGCTTGTGCGGGACTGGTACGCAAGGGAGTACGGCATCCAGCTGCGTGATTATGACCGTCGCGACAAATTTTGGGAGCGCGGGGAAAGCTTGTATATGGACAACTTTGCTGCAGAAGGGTTTCGCAGGATTCCTCTTGAGGAGGTGCAGCGCGGTGACTTGATTTTGATGAATTTGGTTTCACCGTTGCCGAACCATGCAGCGATCTACTTGGGTGATCAGCAGGTGCTGCATCATGTGCAGGGCAGGCTGTCTAGCAGGGATGTCTATGGCGGTTACTATGGGAAGAGCACTGCCTGCGCCTTGAGGCATGAACAGAGGTCTTAAGGTAGTTAAGGTCTATGGCGCTTTGCGTAAACGGCTTGGTCAATGCCGGTTTGAGTTTGACGTAGCAACACCAGCGCAAGCAATCAAAGCGTTGTGCATTAACTTTCCAGGGCTAGATAAGTGGTTGATTGATAGTGAGCAAGATGGCGTCGCTTACCGGGTAGCAGTAAGCAAGGAAAAAGCGACTGAACAAAACGTCGCTCCTTTGCTGATGCCTTTTAGTGATCGTGAGGTGTTTAGTATCACGCCTGTAGTCGCTGGTGCAGGGCGCGGGACAGGTCAAATTTTGCTTGGTGCTGCATTGATTGCTGTTGCCATCGCAAACCCCGCCGCTGGTGTTGGCGTAGAGGGAGCGATTGGATTTGGTTCTTATGCAGGCGGTGCGTTTGCTGCATCGCTGGGCAATATCGGTATTGCTTTGGTTCTTAGTGGCGTAGCTCAAGCCATATCTCCACAGCCCGAACTAAACACCACGCTTGACGAGTCAGTGCAGCTGGAGTCATTCACCTTCTCCAACGTCGTCAATACCAGTCGTCAGGGGATGCCCGTGCCAATTGCTTACGGGCGTTTGTTTGTTGGATCAGCTGTGCTATCCAGCGGCTTAGACGTTGATCAGGTGCAGGTATGACTCAGACCAAATACATTCAAGGCGCTGGTGGCGGCGGCGGTAAAGGCGGTGGTGGCGGCAATCGCACACCTACCGAGGCGGATGACACTCTGCAGTCCGTACAGTTTGCCAACGTTCTCGATCTGATAAGCGAGGGTGAGATTCAGGGCTTAGAGGATGGCAACAAGAGCATCTTTCTCGATGACACGCCAGTTCAAAACACAGACGGAACTAACAACTTTGCTGGTTACACCGTCGTCACTCGCACTGGCACGCAAGCGCAGAGCCATATCCCTGGTCCGTTTAATGCTGTAGAGCGGGAAACGGCAGTTGGAATTGAGGTAACAAATGGATCACCTGTTACTCGCAGCATTTCGGACACAGATGTTGATCGTGTGCGTGTCACGCTGACTGTCCCATCACTGCAAATTCTTGAAGAAGATGGCGATGTTGTTGGCCATAGTGTCAATATCAAGATTCAGATTCAGTACAACGGCGGTGGATATAACGACGTTATTAACGACACGATCAGCGGCAAAAGCAGCAACCGCTATCAACGTGACTATCTAATTGACTTTACTGGTAGCCATCCTGTTGATGTCCGGATGGTGCGTGTCAGTGGAGACGAAACCAGCCAAAAACGAGCAAGCACAACAATCTTTCAGAGCTTTACCGAGATTATTGATGATAAATTCCGCTATCCAAACTCTGCGCTGGTTGCGCTGCGTTTTGACTCGCGCCAGTTCAACAGTATTCCGACTCGCAAATATCTGATCCGTGGAATCAAGGTCAAGATTCCAAGCAACGCGACCGTAGATACAACCACGCACCTGGGGCGCTTGACGTATTCCGGCATTTGGGACGGCACGTTTCAAGCTGCGACATGGACTTCAGACCCTGCGTGGATTCTTTATGACCTGTTGATTTCTGAGAGGTACGGCGCAGGTGTGCCTGAAAGCACGCTGGATAAGTACGACTTCTTTGCGGTGTCCCAATACTGCAACGCGCTTGTCTCAGATGGTGCAAGTGGTCAGGAGCCGCGTTTCAGCTGCAACATGCTGATCAACAGCAGGGATGAGGTTTACAACGTCATCCAGCAGATGACAGCCATCTTCCGTGGCATTTCGTACTACAGCGCTGGGTCTCTCACACTGCTGCAAGACAGACCTGCTGATCCTCAATATCTGATTGGTCAGAGCAACGTTATTGACGGCATCTTTCAGTATTCAGGTACGTCCCAGAAGGCCCGCCACACCGTTGCTGTTGTCGCTTGGCAGTCCTACGACACTCGCGGCGATCAAGAGTATGAATATGTTGAGGACCATGCTGCTGTCGCTAAATACGGCATCATCAAAAAGGACATCAAGGCCATTGGTTGCTACAGCCAAGGCCAAGCGCACCGGATTGGCAAATGGGCGCTGCTGTCTGAACAGAACCTGACTGAAACCGTCCAGTTCAGCGTTGCACTGGAAAGCGGCATCGTGTTGCGCCCTGGAATGGTGATTGACGTTGCTGATCCAGTGCGTGCTGGATCGCGTCGTTCTGGTCGCATTCAATCTGCAACTACAACGCAGATCACAGCAGACAGCAGCAATGATCTGACCGTTTCTTTGGCTGCACAAAACAGCCCGAAGCTATCGGTGATGCTGCCGACAGGTGTTGTTGAAACACGCAACATCCCGGTTGGGGGTATCCAGCCACAAGCGGATGGAACGTGTGACATTGACGTTGATAGTGCGTTCAGCCAAGCACCTGCAGCGAACTCAGTGTTCATGGTGCAGACAACAGAGCTGCTGCCCCAGCAGTTCCGCGTTGCTTCTGTTGCTGAGTCTGAGGATGGCATTTATGGCGTGAGCGCGATTGCTTACAACAGCACGATTTATGACGCTGTTGAAGCTGATGTTTCGCTGACGACGCGCAGCATCAGCAATCTGTCTGCCATCCCAAATGCGGTGGACAGCATCGACAACGAGGAGTTCCTTTACGAGGACGGCTCCAGTGTGTTTGTTGGTTCGTCAATCAGTTGGAACCACGATCGTCAGAACGTCAACGACTTTCGGGTGCAATACCGGATCGACAACGACAACTGGGAAACCGTTCAAACGGCATCACCATCTGTCACGTTGCGAAACCTGCGTGCTGGCACGTTGTACGTTCAAATTTCAGCCCGCAACTATCTGAACAAGAGCAGCCGGATTTCTACGGCGACGTTCATTCTTGTCGGTAAAACTGCTGCACCTAGCAACGTCACCGGGTTCAGCATGATTCCGGTCAACGGCCAGGCTCGACTGAGCTGGAACCAAGCCAGTGATCTTGATGTGCGTGTTGGCGGTGTGGTGCGATTGCGTCATTCGCCTGATCTAACAGGCGTGACTTGGGCAACGTCCACCAGTATTTCTGATGATGTCGCAGGCTCAGCAACTGAAACTTATGAGGATCTCAAGCCTGGGACGTACAGCATCAAGTTCGTCGATTCAGGTGGCCGCGAAAGTCTGGATGCGGCTTACATCGAGTTCACCAAGGCTGATCTAGACAACGTTGAGAACGTCAGCTCGCAGACAGAGGACCCGTCATTTGCTGGCACGAAAACCAACCTTGTCGTTGACACATTACAAAACGAACTAGAGCTGGACTTTGAGCCTGGTGTTGAGACGACATCTGTGGGCGACATGCTCGCTGAAAATGACACGTTGATCTTGATGGAGGACGACACCGACAACACCAGTGTCTTGGGCCTTGAGGGCAACAAAGGCTTCTACACCAGCGGCACCTACGAGTTTCAAAACAACCCGATCACGTTCTCAGACGTGTTCAGTGTCAAGCTCGATAGCACGCTTCGCGCTCGTGCGTTTTATCCCTACGGCATCCGCTTAGATGACCGCCCCGATTTTGACGCCATTGTTGACTTTGACGGTTCTGCGCCAACCGCTCCAGACGTGAAGCTCTTTATCCGCACAACGCAGGATGACCCTGCTGGATCGCCTACCTACACCAGTTATCGGCGTTACAACAACGCTGAATTCAAAGCCCGTGCGTTTGAGCTGAAGGCAGAGTTCAGCACTGGTTCTATTGATGAGCAGATTGCTGTTGACCAGTTGCGGGTGGTTGCAAACATGCCGATCCGTACTGTGACTGGATCAGTGACGACCAGCACAAGTGCTGATGTGTCGGTTGCCTACGGAGCAGGGAACAAGTTTGCGGCGACTCCTTCAGTTGGCATCGTGTTTACCGCCAACGCAAGCGGTGACTACTACGTCATCAGCAATTCGGCGGCTACCGGATTTGACGTGTCGGTCTACAATTCAAGTGACACCCGGATCGCCAAAACGGTGAACTGGACCGCTACCGGCTACGGGAAAGGCTAATGAGTCAAGCCGATCAGAATATCTCTAACGACACCGGCTCAAACGTCAGAGCTGACATCAACAGCAACCTGTCTGCGCTGTTTAGCAATAACTCCGGAGCGTCAGCACCTGCAACGACCACAGCGTTCATGTGGTGGGCAGATACCAATAACGATGCGTTGAAGATCCGCAATGCAGCGGATGACGGTTTTGTGACCGTGGGCACGCTGTCTGCCACCAACCTTGGTTTAGCAACGCTGGCTAGTCCGACGTTCACTGGCAACGTTGGCATTCCTGCAGGCAGTGCAAGCGCACCAGCAGTTCGTCGATCAGACGACACCAACACCGGGCTGTACTTCAGTGCCAGCGATACGGTCAACGTCAGCACTGGTGGAACGAATCGCGTTCAGATCGACACCAACGGCATCACCGTTCAGGACCGCAAGGCGATCCGTTTTCGCGATACCAGCAACAGCAACTTTGTTGCGGTTCGCGCTCCAGACAATGCAGCAAGCGACATCACGCTGACTTTGCCTAGCACTGACGGTGATGCCAATGACGTCTTGCAGTCAGATGGCAGCGGTAATCTGAGCTTTGCTGCTTTGCCGCAGGCTGTGCCGACTGGATCGGTTCACATGATGGCGACGACCACTGCGCCGAGTGGTTATTTGGAGTGCGATGGTTCAGCGATTAGTAGGACAACGTATGCCGACTTGTTCAGCGTCATCGGTACGACTTGGGGCGCAGGCAACGGAAGCAGCACGTACAACATACCGGACCTCCGTGGTGAGTTTGTTCGTGGCTGGGACAACAGCAAAGGCACTGACTCAGGCCGTAGCTTTGCAAGCTCGCAATCAGGCCAAAACGCACAACACAACCACACTGCAACAGCGACTTCAACCTCCACAGTCAACGACCCAGGGCACATCCACCAAGTTCAGTATTCAAACAGCGACAGTGGCGATGGCGTTATCGAAGAATCTGGAACGGGCCTGAGCGGTCAAGAGCCAACTTTGAGCGCAACAACAGGCATTACGGTTTCAACTTCAACGTCAGTCAGTATTGCCAATCAGGGTGGCAATGAGGCCAGACCGCGTAACGTTGCCATGATGTACGTCATCAAAACCTAAACATGGCGAACCGTAAGATCACCGCAATGACGGCGCTAACAGCGCCTGCCGAGAGCGACGTACTGCCGATTGTTGATGTCAGTGAGGCTGCGGCGACTGACAAGAACAAAAAGATCACGGTTCAGGAGCTGTTTAAGGGTGCGCCTTCTGGTACGGCATCAGCACCCGGCATTGCCTTTGAAGCCGACGACGGCAACGGGATCTACCTTGCTGGAACGGATAACGTTGCGATCTCAACTGGTGGCGCTCAACGCATCAGCGTTACCAACACTGGGACCACGATTGCTGGCGACCTAACGGTTTCTGGAACGACAACAACGATCGAGTCAACGACGGTCACTGTTGACGATAAAAACATTGAGCTGGGCTCTGTTGCTACACCGACAGATACAACTGCTGACGGTGGCGGCATCACGCTAAAGG